>JABAOE010007398.1_pt4 | contig 73691 bp, 81 predicted proteins | sample 7062141 | NCBI WGS metagenome assembly JABAOE01 (sample SAMN14538627, study PRJNA623070) | marine sediment metagenome | biome: marine biome [ENVO:00000428]; feature: marine pelagic biome [ENVO:01000023]; material: deep marine sediment [ENVO:00002113] | place: India: Gulf of Khambhat ... | reverse complement strand
CGGTTTTGTTTGGATCATAAGGACAGTTATCGTCATCACCGCAAACACCATCTTGATCTGGATCTTCTACCTCATCGTCTACTCCACAACCGCATCTACCAGGCTCTGTTTTATTTGAATCATCAGGACAGCCATCATTACAATCTAATTCTGAATCTCCATCCGTATTATCATCCGGCTCTCCACACCCGCATATACCTGGATCCTCCTTATCAGGATCAGACGGACATTTGTCTGTCGGATCGATCCACACATCCATGCTTCCGGTGCCGTCATCATTGTTTAAGCCGATAAAATTCACAAACACTATATCGTTGCTGCTTACTGGAGTTCCAAGTGCCCCATTTTCAAAATGCACATATCCGCCAAACGGGTTTGCCAGCCCTCCGCCGGGACAAATAACATTGCCACCCCTGCTTGCAGGATAATCCTCGTTAATCCCGTAATTCATAACTCTCCCGCAGGCAAAATTCCGCCTGCTGCAAGATAGAGGCTCTTCCTGCATATCAAAGACAAAAACATCAAAGTTTATTCCCGGTGTAAAGTTTCTGACTGATGCGCTGTTTGAACCGTCATAAGTAAATCCGACTAGGTCCGCCAGCCATGCACCATCTGCAGTATTAAAATAAGCCTGAAGTGATATCTCGGTTAAATCCGTAACAGGAGGGTTAAACTGCGTAACACCGGACATATTGACTCGATACTCATAGTCAGCATCATCAACTATTCTGAAGTTACCTATTAACGTCGGTAGTACAGTCGATAAATTGTCGAGCTCACGGTCTGAAACTACAACATAACCATATGAATCATCTGCAAGATTGACCGGTGCGGGGTCACCGTTATTTTTAACAACATTATCAAGATCATAAACGACAGTATCGTTTGGGGTCAGAACGTCATCAAAGTTAAGTTCGGTACAACCTCTGTCCTGCTGGAATATCTGTATATGAATCGTTACAGGAAAATTAGTAACATTAGTGACCTGAACATAGGATTCCCTGTTTCTCAGGTCATAGTAGGCACTAAGCTGGGCAGCAGCCATGTCATTTTGAATGAACTGTACATCAGTGTTTGAAACAGGTTCTCCGGCATTTAAATTTAAAGGAATTATAAGAATAAATACTGCTAATATATATTTAAGTATCTGCATGTAGACCCCAAAGTTCGAAGATAATAAAAGTTATCTTAACAAAATTTGCAATCTTATACAATGACCATAAAATCGTTAAGAATCAGTCTTAAATTTTTGGTTATTATAGCAGTCAGGACAAACAATATTGCTTAGTTTATATTATTCATCAATCAGCCAGCTGGATTTTATTCGCGTTACTATTCAACTCGAGTCGTAATCCGTTAATTCAAAAGAAAGCAATATGAAACCAGGCTAGCTACATAGATATTGAATAAAAAAAAGCCCGGGAAATGTATGCCCGGGCTTTTTTATTTAATAACTCAAAATACATTTTTGATCTATTATATAAAGAACTACCTATTCTTCTCCTCCTTGAGGTTCACAGATAGAGTCTATACATTTAGCATCTATATCACATTCTTTGTCATCACAATCTTCATCAGCACAATCTGTATAACCATCACCGTCATTATCTTTACCGTCATCACATGTATCTTCCCAGCATATATCCATTCCATTGTAATTATCATATCCGCAATCTTCACTGTCATCACAATCAACTTCACCATCCCTGTCATTATCAAATCCGTCATCACAAGTCTTTTCATTACCATATTCGCACATATCACCAAATTTTGTAACAATAACACCATCACATTCCATATCAGCACAATCTATATCTGAATCTTCTTGATCTTCACTGGCTTCATCAGTATCATTATTGCAAATTTCTCTACCTGGGTCACACCAACCAAGAGCTTCACAGTTTGCATCTTCCGATCCATCATCACAGTCTTTTTTATAATTACGATCATTATCAAATCCGTCATTACAAGTTACTTCAGCTATCGGCTCGCACGTACGGAACACAAGCTCACTATCAACCTCAACTTCTACTTCTACACACAGGCAATCTATATCAGCACAGTCTACATCTGAATCACCATCATTATTAATTCCGTCATCACAAACTTCGCAGGGTAACTCACCTCTACAATCTTCATCATCACAGTCTGTCATGCCATCCCCATCATTATCAAATTCGTCATCACAAGTCATCTCTTCCCCAGGCTCACATATTCCGCTTGGTCCCAATACATACTTGGCATCCGTACTTTCCCTGTAATAACCGTTCATCATCTCAGTAAAAGGTAAATCCGTACAGGCAAGATCAGTACAGTCGGTCATACACTGAAGAGTCGGTATCTCTGTCGGGTCTATCCACGTGTCCATACTTCCTGTCCCATCATCATTGTTTAGTCCTATGTAATATGCAAAAACTATATCGTCACTTGGCTCCACATCAGGTGCCACCTGCACTACTCCGTTAATTAAATCCACAAATCCTCCAAGAAGAGATCCATCTCCTTTTGCTGTTTCACTGGTAGAGCCGGCCAGTCCACCACCCGGACATATTACATCGTCTCCCCTGCTTGCAGGATAGTCTTCATTTATACCGTAGTTCATTATATTTCCACATGCAAAGTTTCTTCTGTCACAAGATAGTGGCTCTTCATCAAAATCATATACAAATACATCAAAACTTATCCCGGGAGCGTAGTTTCTTACACTTGATGTTCTTGAACCGTCGTATGTAAATCCAACCAGGTCAGCCTGTTTTGCTTCATCAGCAGTGCCAAAATGAATTTGAAATGTTGCTTCCGTTAAATCTGCCCTTTGACGGTTAAACTGGGTATTAGCACCCATATTTACCCTGTACTCATATTCTTTATCATCCACAATCCTGAAGTTTCCGATAAGTCTTGGAGTAATTAATGTACTTTCATGATTGTCCAGGTCCCTGTCAGAAACTACAACGTATCCATAGGAATCATCTGCAAGGTTAAGAGGGGCAGGGTTACCGTTGTTCTTTATAACATTATCAAGATCATAAACAACTGTGTCATGAGGGGTTAGCGTGTCATCAAAATTAAGCTCTGTACATCCCCTGTCGTGCTGAAATATCTGAACATGAATAGTCACATTTTCATCTGAAACATTAGTTACCTGTACTTGCGTCTGTCTGTTTCTAAGATCATAGTAGGCATCAAGCTGTGCAGCTGCTTTGTCTGTCTGTATTACAAGGACTTCATCAATCGGCCCACGACCTGCATATAAGTAAAAAGGAATTAAAAGAATTAGTGCAACGGTTAGATATTTTAGTAGTTTCAATTGGACCCCCAAGGTACAAATTTAATAAAACAATACTATCAAAATTATAATCTAATTACAAGATTAAGTTATTACTTACAATATAAGCCTATTGTAGATTTATCTATGCTATATTTCCTCTCATATGCCGATGTTTCGCATATTTGTTTATTTTCACCTTCTAAATAAGAACATAATTTAAAAGCTTGATCTTCATCTATCTCAACCAATCTCTCAATCACACCTTCAATACACATAATTGCATCATCTTCATTCCCCGCCAAACAAACTGTTTTCATTAAATTTGGATCCTTAACAATTCTCCTCATGAATTTTAAACCGAGTGCATGAAAACAACCTCTTCTCATTCGTTTATCCAGCTTTTTACACTCAGAAACCATATCCATTAATTTAACACCTTTCCTATGTGCAATAATACTTAGCATATACCTGTAGCAGGCGGCTGGGTAATCATCATAAACATCACAGGGGAAATGCTCCGTCTGATCCTTTTCCAGCTTTTTATACTCTTTATTTCTGACAAGATTTTCTACATATTCCATAAATGCACCGGTTGCACAGTAGTAGCCCATTCCTTTATTATCAAAGCTTTTGCATGTCTCGATAGACTTTTCTAAATTATACTGGCTTAATCCTAAAAGAGCATGTCCCATTGCGTGAGCACAGTTGCCCTTTCTGTATTGATTCGACATCTCACCTGATGCACAGAATTCACTCATACCTTTTGTTACATCTTCCAGATTATCAGCTATTAAGTTACCGGAAATTTCACCACATAGACTATTTACAGATTTTATAATTTTTTTGTATTTCTCATCTCCAAACGCTTCGGCAATTACACCATGCATACAACCATACGTACAACCATTACCGCACAACGTTAACGCTTTATTTAAATCAAGTACTTTAGAGAAAACTGTCCTGCCAAGATCATGGCCCTGAATATGGCAATAGGGGTATCTATACTCCAAAAAATCAATAAGTACGGGAACTCCTAAACCATCGTAATAATTTTCAAAAAATTCTCTTTTATCCTTGGTATTTTTGTAATCTAATTGAATTTTACTCTTGATATTTTCATCTAGAATATCCCATGCAGAATTATCTGATGGATACTTGCTTTGCATCCCCTCAAAATCTGTTTCTATATTCTCAACATTTACAGAATCAGATTGATAATCTTTTTGATTGTTTTCACAAGAAATATTTATTAGTAATGTAATTAAAATTATTATCGAGGTAATAAAAGTTTTTGTTTTCAATTGTTTTTACCATTAATAAGCAGGTTGTATCTCTTTCTCATCACTATATATCTCAAGTTCTAATCCATCCGGGTCAAGGAAATGATAAGCGACTATCTTCCCATTATCATTCGCTTTCTCTTCTATAAATTCCACTCCCTTGGAGCTGAGGTCGTTTTTTGCCCTTTCAATATCTGCCACTTTAAAAGCAATATGACAAACTGATTCAATAATATCTTGATCAAGATTTTTGTCCGGATTTTCAGTAAGAGCTACAAAGGCTTTCTCCTTGATCCCAAGAAATGACTTTTTATCTCCCCTGTCTTTCCTGCCGTCATGCAGAATTGTTAATCCCAAAACTTCAGAATAAAAAGGCAGGGATTTATCCATATTTTCCACTATTATTGCCACATGATCCACACCAGTTATGATCGGCTCGTTTGATCTGATATTATCAAGGATTCCCATTACAAATAGATCCCTCTATCGTAATAATCTTATATAAATTCAACTATCTTTAAATTATAAATTAATTTATTGTAAATTGATATTCCTGATGTAGAGTATGCATTAATTTGAATCTCTGGAGAATTTTTATGAAGAATTCTAAAGTCAACTCAGCATTTAAATTTTTAACACTAATATTATTAATATTTTCATTTTTAATGGTTTCAGGCTTCAACTCTTTTGCCGAAGAAAAACATCACCCTATTAACAAATATACAGTTGAATACAATGCCAAAGGTTTTTATACAGGAACTAAAAAATTCTGTTCAAGAAACTGGGGAAACGAAGTTGTTGAATTCAAGCTTGGAAAAATAACAACTCCCGATGGCAAAGTAATTATAGAAAACAAAAAAGTTATTACCAAAATTGAAGGTGATTCTCAATGGATAATCAGCATTAATCTTGATACCAATACCGGCAAGAAACTTAAAAACCCGATGTATGCACAGATCAGTAAATTAATGGAAGGAAAAAGTCCCGGAGAAAAGAAAAAATTCATGCTGCAAAGCATGGGTGGAAAAATAACCGGTAAAAAAACCATTCTGGGGTTAGAATGCAATATATGGAAATTGGATGTTATTAACACTTGCATAACTGATGATTCCCTGAATCTCGAAAATAGCAGTCCTACAAACGATATTTACGAAGTTGCAGTTAAAGTTGATAAAAACAAAACATGCACTGATGAAGAATTCGGTGTTGGTGATGCAGTAATAGAAGAAATTGAAGCAGCAATGCCAAAGAAATAATTTATTAACTTAAAATATCGATTCATATCTCCTTATTCTAAGATTTCAATTTTGTCGTCTGTATCCCCTATTATCTACGTGATGATTCTTAAATTAAGGTATTTAAAGATAAGAAATTAGTAAATACATAACTATCAATCTCACTGTACTTGTAAAAATCTTGTCTCCATACCAAACCAATAAATATCCAACGCTGTCATTCCGGCAAGTTTTTAGCCGGAATCCATAATCTTTTAAAATCCGGATACCGCATCAAGTGCGGTATGACATTGTATCAAGATATAGAAAATGAAGTTTGTTTTTCTATCGAGTAAAAGTAAAAATTTAATTCTTACTTTAATCTTTTAACTTCTCAATCAACACGTCCTTTGGAACCAGATAATACAATTTACCCAAGCTCTTCATTACGCCGGCATATCTTGCAGCTTCCTTTCCGCTTCCCCAAAAAAGATCCACTCGATCGGGGCCCTTAATAGCTCCGCCACTATCCTGATTCAAAACAAACCTTGAGGTCATTTCCCATTCCACAGGTTCAATTGATTCACTATTTTCATAAACTGGAACAGGAAACTCGAGATATACCAATGCTCCCTTTGGAAAATATTTAGTGTCGGTAGCAATTGTTCTGCCGTCAACTGTTTCAGTGCCAAATGAAGTAAGGGGTCTTCCTTCCAGCTCCCTGAAAAATATATAGCTTGGATTTACATGAAGTATCTCTTTCATATTATTGTAGGGCAAACTTCTCAGGTGTCTCTCCAGAGACTGCATACTCATTTTTTCCTTCGGAATTACATCTAATAATTGTTTTCCAATAGATTCGTATTTATGACCGTTTTGTGATGCGTAGCCAAGCACAAGTTCTTCTCCGTCTTCAAACCTAATAGTTCCGGAACCCTGAACGTGAAGAAAAAATGCATCAATGGGATCAACCCATGCAAGTATTTCACTTTTATCTGACAATACATTAGTTTCATCAATTTCCCTGCGTGAGTAGTAAGGGATTATTTTTGATTTTCCATTCTTATCCTTAATTAATCTCCCTCTTAATATAGAAATTGCAGCTTTGTCTGTTTGAGGGTCTTTGAGAACCGAGAGCCTTTCATGCGTTTCAACAAACTCATCAATTCTGATGTCTACTAAATCAATTGGAATCGAATAAATCGGCTGCGTGTATATCTCTGTTTTTTGTTTTGCTCCTTGAATCTCCGGGGCAAAATAAGAAGTTATAAAAACTTCTCCCCACTTACTTCTTCCGTAAACCTCATAAAAATCAAAATTAGTTTTCACCAATCTCACAAATCCATCTTTAGAAATTCCAAGCTCTATATGATCAGCAAGAAGCTCTAAACCAGATATATATTCATCTTTAGAAATAAGCTTGGGGCCAAATTTCAATTCACTGGTTTTAATTTCATTTAACCTTTTTATGTTCTTTTCAAGTGCCGCACCAAACTCGGCTAGTGATAAATCATCACTCAATGAGGCTGGACCTTTTGATAATCTCATAGATTGTGAAAGGTGTTTAATAGGGGGTCGTGCACAGGAAAAATAAAAAATTAAACTAAAAAATATTATCAAAAAACGCATTATTATATTTTATTATCAAAAAAATAAATTGAATCTTTACAATAAACAAGCGGAACTAATTAAATATCGATTATTATAAATCTAACCGGAACATATAATTGATTGAAAATTTATTATCATAATTGCAAGATCTTTCCAGCATATAGAAATTCTGGTCTATCTGAAATAAAATAATATTATTAAGACTCAATTTGCAATTAATACCTTTACTAGTTTATTTTATTAAATATAGTGTATGGTTTTATTCGAGATAAAAGTTTATAAAAATTTATGGAATCATTTAAAAATCTTGGCTTATCAGATGAAGCACTCAAAGTTATAAAGAAAAAAGGTTTTGAAGTACCCACTCCTATCCAGGAAAAAACCATTCCTTCAATAATTTTCGGTGAAAAAGATATAGTTGCACAGGCTCAGACGGGAACCGGCAAAACCGCTGCGTTTGGTCTCCCTTTACTGGAATTAATAAATGAAGACCTAAAAGTTGTTCAAGTTCTTGTGTTAACACCGACCAGAGAATTGGCAATACAGGTGGCCGAAGAAATTAATTCACTCAAAGGGAAGAAAAAAATAAATATTATTCCCGTATTCGGCGGCCAATCAATAAATATACAATTCAAAAGCCTTAAAAAGGGTGTCGAGTTCGTAATTGGAACTCCGGGAAGAATCCTCGATCATATCAGACGGAGAACACTTAAACTGAATAATTTATCCTTCCTTGTACTTGATGAAGCAGATGAAATGTTAAATATGGGATTTATAGATGAAGTTAGGGAAATTATGGAAGCTACAAATCCTGACAAAAGATCTCTTCTTTTTTCTGCAACAATGCCCAAAGAAATTCTTCAAATTGCAAAAAAATACATGCATGATCACGATCTTATAAAAGTCACGGGCCCTCAGTTAACAGTCAGTCATACTGATCAGATTTATTTCGAAGTATCCGAAAAATATAAATTCGATGCTCTATGCAGGATCATAGATATAGAAGATGAATTTTATGGTCTGGTATTTTGCAGAACTCGAAATGATGTGGATAACGTTGCCAATCACTTAATTGAACGCGGTTATGATGCCGATGCTCTGCATGGTGATATGTCGCAGCCCATCAGAGAAAAGATCCTGGCAAAATTCAAAAAGAAGCGCCTCAATATACTGGTTGCAACAGATGTTGCATCAAGGGGAATAGATGTTCGTGATTTAACACACGTAATTAACTACAATTTACCGCAGGATCTGGAATCTTATGTTCACAGGATAGGAAGGACAGGTAGAGCGGGAAAACAGGGAATTGCAATCACATTTATAACTCATCAAGAATTTAGAAGACTCCAAAGGATAAAGGAAAAAACAAAAACTGATATCAGAAAGGCTAAGCTTCCGAAAATTCAGGACATTATTGCTTCAAAAAAACAAAAAATTAAATCTGACATCGAGGATATATCAAAAAGTAGTCCGAATGGGGAATTTCTTAATTTGGCTAAAGAACTACTGGAGAATAATCCCCCGGAAAATATAATTGCAGCCCTGCTTCAGGACAACTACCAAAATGAACTGGATGTAAAAAGTTATACAAAGATTAACGACGTAATAGTTGATGACACACAAGCTAAGACACGCCTGTTTGTTACACAAGGAAAAAAGGATGGTTTAACCAAAAAGAAATTAATTTCATTTATAAAAGAAAAGTCCAATGTCCCAAGCTCAAAAATAAGGGATATCACAATATTGGAAAAATTTTCTTTTATTACGCTTCCATTTCACGATGCAGAATTATTATTATCACATTTTAGTAATAGAAAAAGAAAGGATGAGCCGTTTATCACCAAAGCAAAAAAGGTGAAAAAATAATTAAACTTTAATTATACAATTAACACATTTTTATTCTTTTAATTAAAATGTTTACCTAATGAAGAACAAACTATTTCTATTGTTAGGTCCATTAGCAACTTTACTTTTCTTCCTGTACAAACCTCAATGGATTAATCACAGTGCCTGGCACTTTTTGGGTATTACCCTGTGGATTTTAATATGGTGGGTTTCTGAAATAGTTCCAATTGGTATAACCTCTCTTCTGCCAATCGTGCTTTTTCCCCTTTTTGGAGTCATGGATGAGAAAACCGTGACTTCTCACTATGCAAAGCCTGTAATTTTTCTTTTTATGGGAGGTTTTTTTCTGGCTGAATCATTAACAAAATGGAATTTACATAAAAGGTTCGCCTTTTTTGTAATTAAATTTTTCGGGAAAAGTTCAAATGGAATAATTGTAGGGTTCATGATCGCAACAGCAAGCCTTTCAATGTGGATATCCAATACAGCAACAAGCATAATGATGGCTACAATCGGGGTATCAGTAATTCAAACCTTATCCGAGAGGCAACTGTGTTCTGAAGTCCAATCAAAAACATTTGCAAAAGCATTAATGCTTTGCATAGCCTACAGCGCATCCATCGGGGGAATAACAACATTAATCGGAACTCCTCCTAATCTGATATTTGTTAATTTTGTCCAGGAAAATTTAAATGAGACAGTGTCCATGATTAGCTGGATGATAAAGGCAGTGCCATTTGTTATCACACTACTTATCCTTACGTGGCTGGCAATTTATTATTTATTCCCTTCGATAAGAAAAATTCCTGTAAGTGTCATTCGTGAAAAAATGAAAGTTGAAAGCAGTGAATTAAAAAAACTGGAACTGCATGAACTAACTATAATTGGGATATTTTTTGCAGCTGCAGCTCTTTGGATTTTTCGGTTACCAATAACAAACTATTTTAATATTCAACTCACAGACTCGATAATTGCAATAGGAGCTTCCCTTATGTTATTTTGTATACCCGTCAGCATCCATAATAAATCATTTCTTCTCGACTGGGAATCAGCAAGGAAAATACCATGGGGAATCCTGCTTATGTTTGGTTCTGGATTAAGTCTTGCAACTGGTTTCAAAGAAACTGGTTTGGATCTGGTCGTCGGAGAATTTCTTGGCAGTTTAGTCAATATCCCGGAGCTAGTTGTAATTTTAATAATTGTTTCTTTTTCGATTTTCTTAACGGAACTAATTTCTAACACTGCCGCAGCCGCAACGCTACTTCCGTTAATATTTGTTGTCAGTGATACATTAAACATTCCATTTATGCACATCGCTCTACCTGTAACAATGGTATGCATGCTCCGCAGCATTTATGCTGCCGATTGCAACACCTCCGAATGCTGTTGTATTCTCATTTAAATATTTAAAAGTAAGTGAGATGGCCAGAATCGGATTTATTATAAACATTATTGGAATTCTTTTAATAAGTCTGTTAAGTAAAATCGGACTCTTCTAATAGACCCAAAGTTATAGAACAATAAACTAAATAATTCCTTTTGTTTTTTTATCTAAATTTTCCCTGTATCCCTCCATTAAATTCCTCTGTTACCACGCAAGTTCTTTTTTTCTGTAGTCCCATTATTATATTATTCTGTCATTCTATAAATTATTTTGTTCTGTCATCCCTTAATTTTCTTTTCCCGTCATCCCGCACTTGATGTGGGATCCAGTTTTAAATGAATAATGGATTCAGGTGAAAGCATTGTGGTGCTTTCGAAAAAAAAACGCCCGGGAAACAAATCCCGGGCATCTAAGGAGAATGATAACATAAGTGTTATAAAGGTTTTAAAACTTCAAAAATAAAACAATAATAAAATTTAATTTATTTCGTAATATTATATTTTACTATATCTGCAATAATCTAACATAACAAGTGTTATTTTATTTACAATTAAAGGGTTTTTTTATATTTGGTAATGTATAAGCTAAAAACCACCCTGTGAAATACACTTTTTACGAATCGGTATATCAGAGTATTGATTATATAAATAACCGGGGATTAAAATAAAATTCTTAATTAATTCTTTCATTAATACCTCATCCCAAAATGATTTTTATTAGGAATAAGAAGAAAACAATCAAAATAGAAAGGAACCTTTTTATTTTATATTCATCTAAAATTCTAAGTTAAATCGGAAATTAAAAAACTGGAGGTAAATGATGAAAAAATTATTATTTTCCGCATTTTTAATATTAGTGTTATCAGCGACTATTATTTCCTGTAATGACAAGGACTATACCAAGGACAAAGCCGGTGAAGAAACTAAAAGTATGGATCCTGCTGCTGATCTATGGTCAAGAATTTCAGGCTATCAGAACTGGAGTCATTGGCCTGGTAAGCAACCATTTTACAAGGGGACAGAGCCACATGGATTTTTACTCAGCACATATTTGAATGAACCAGCATATAAAGCTTTGACAGGCGGTTCGGCAGAATTACCCTACGGATCAATCGTTATTAAGGAAAACTATAAACCTGACAAAACACTTGCAGCAGTAACCGTCATGGAAAGAATAAAAGGATACAATCCTGATGCCGGTGACTGGTACTGGGCAAAATATAAAGCAGACGGCAGCCTACATACAAAAGAAGTCGATGGCAAAGCAATGAAATTAGCTGGTAAAGTAGGGGGCTGCATCGGTTGCCACACAGCATCAACTTCAGGCGTTAAATATATAATGACCCCTAAATAACACTCATATCATAATTAAAAACCGGTTAGCGAACACTATTTTGCTTTCCCACCGTTTTTCGCTTTCCGGTTTTTTACTTTTTCTTCAACAAATATTCAAATCTGATTTTATTAAAAGGAATACGGCTACATAACCAATAGTATCAATCATTTAATACACCGCCACCTGCACAATCTATGCATACAATTGAGGTTGGATCTACCTCCAGTCTTTTGTGGTTTATTATCTCATCACAACTTACACAGAATCCATACTCATTATTTTCAATACGCTTAAGAGCAACTTGAATTTTTTGTAATTTTAATTTCCTTCTTCTGTCAGCTTCAAGCGCAATAGCCTGTGACTGTAATTCATCCATTCTGGATAATCTTCCTATCCTTGCCTGATCAAGCTCAACAGTTTTTGTTGATTCCCTGCCAGCTTGAAGTTCAGCCTCAATTTCAGCTTGAAGATCTATCAGAATTTCTTTAAAAAAATCAACTTGGATTTCATTCATACTTTGTTGTGGATGTAACAAATTAAGTTCTTGGTGTATAAGCCAGGTTGTCCAACCAAAAATCGATTACATATTGAATACGGGTTAAAATCAATGAGCGGTAATCATCAAGTTCACTAAGATGAACCCATCTGCATTCAATTATGCCTTCTTTGATCTCCGGTCTCACATCCGCATCCTTGCCGTTGTAATGCATTAAGAACCAGTGGGTTTTCTTAAGTACAGTCTCATTTTTTTGCTTTGTACTATGCCAGGTGGAAACTATTTTTCCTTCAACTGTTAATTTATTCTTATCTAATCCGGTCTCTTCATTAACTTCACGAACAGCAGTTTTGATATATGAAGGATTTTTGCCATTCAATCTACCCTTAGGTAAATCCCACTTTCCGCGTTTAAAGATTAAAAGAACATGATAGTTGTCATTATAAACAAGACCACCTGCAGATTCTACCATGGGCAGTCCCAGTGTTTTAATAAGACTATAATCTTCAGCCATTTATATTTCCTTCCAGCTCTTTTAATGTTGAATATTGAAGAGAATTCAGATTATTGAAAACTACTCCATTTAATTCAATGCTGAGGTTCTCCCTCACATCTTCACCCGTTAAAGGAACAAACTTTTTATTTCCATATTTTTTTACTATATGCAGCATGCAAAATAATCTGGCTTCAATCTTGGAGTTTGCATCAACAATAGTCCAGGGTGACTTTTTAGACGATGTATGTGAAAACATCTGCATTTTATAATTTGTGTAGGTCTCCCATTTTTTTCGGGCTTGAAGATCGTTTCTGGAAAATTTCCAGTATTTGAGAGGGTCAGTTAATCTTTCCTGAAAACGCCTCAACTGATTTTCACTATCCACGGACAGATAGAATTTCGTAAGCATCAAACCTTTTTTCATTAAAGAATGTTCCCAGTCAATAACCTTGCTCATAAAATATTTGTATTGTTTTTCCGAACAGTATCCCATTGTCGGTTCAATTGTAGCACGGTTGTACCAAGATCGATCGAAAAAAACTATTTCACCCGGTTCAGGCAGCTGTTTTTCATATCTGCGGAACCAGTATTTCGACTCTTTTTTTGTTGGTACACCAAGTTCAACAACCCTGTAGTGCTTGGGCATTAAATTTTCAGTGAATCTTATAATAGTCGAACCCTTTCCGGCCGCATCACGGCCATCAAAAGTTAAACACATACGCTTATTTTTTTTAACTATATCCTGTTGGATATTTAATAATTCCAGCTGCAGGCGTCTTTTTTCAATGTGGTAATTTTTAAGGGTTATCCCGATATAGGGATTTTCTGCTTTTTTATATTCTTGGTTCAAGATCTCAATACCTTTTTAATTTTATCAAAACCTTGTAGTTTAACAACAAATTATGAAAATAATGTTAAGAAACTTTAATTTCTGGATTTTGATTATATTATTATCTATTATTTACGTCAAATAGTAGTATTTCAACATATTTAAATAATTTTATCTCAACAACTACCAGGTTGAATCAAACTTGAAATTTGCCGCAATAGACATTGGATCAAATGCTGTAAGACTCTTATTCGCACAGGTTTTTGAAAACCATAATACGGTATTCAAAAAAGATGCTTTATATCGGGTTCCAATACGGCTCGGGGAAGACGTATTTGTAAATCAGGAAATATCCAGTGAGAAAAAAGACAGTCTTATCAACACACTTATAGCATTCAAATACTTAATAAAAGCATATAAACCTATCGACTATTTGGCATGTGCTACTTCGGCTATGAGAGAAGCTGAAAATAGCAATGAGATCATCAATGAAATTAAAAAACAGGCTGATATTGACATAAAAATAATAGATGGTTTTGAAGAAGCTGATATAATCTGTTCAAACCACATAGCCGATAAGCTCGATAAGAAAGGAGATTATCTTTACATAGATGTAGGTGGTGGAAGTACAGAGTTAACACTGATTTCCAAGAACAAGATAGTCAAATCCCAATCTTTTAATATAGGGACAGTCAGGTTACTTAAAGAAAAAGTGTCCGATAATAAATGGCTGATTCTAAAGAAATGGTTAAAAGAAAATATTAATGAGTTAAACAAAATTGAAGGTATAGGATCAGGAGGAAATATAAATAAAGTATATAAAATGTCTGAAACGAAAATAGGAAAACCGGTCTCCTATCAAAAAATAAAAAAGATTTATAAATCCCTCATTGCATATTCCTTTAAAGACAGAATCAAAAAACTTGGCCTTAGGCCAGATAGAGCAGATGTAATAATACCAGCGTTGGAAATTTATATATTTATCCTGAAATATTCTAAAATAAAAAAACTTCATGTACCTGAAATTGGTTTATCGGATGGTATAATCCATTTACTTTATGACAAACAAAAAAAACTTTGATAACAGTTTTATTATTGATGATCCTGATTTTAGCATTGAAAATTTCATAAAAGGATTACAAAACAAGTTTTCTTTTATATTAGAAACTCCAATCAAAACTATACAGTTATATCTGGACACATTCGATTGGCGGCTTTACAACAAAGGACTGGTTTTTGTAAAAGCCCCAGGGGGTTATAAACTTAAGGACATTAATGAAGTAAAAATTCTTTCCAGTATTCCATTAAAAACAAAAAAAAATATCAAAAACTGGCAGGATTTCCCCAAAAGTACTTTAAAAAATCAATTGAAAACAGCTTTAGACATTAGAGCTTTAATTCCATGGATAAATGTGGAAAAACACACTCAAAGTTTAAGAATTCTTAACAAGGATGATAAAACCGTATTAAAATTGCAGCTTCAAAAAATATATTTAATTCAGGGTAAATCCAAAACTTTTATACATCATACAATAACGCTGCAACCCGTAAGGGGATATAAAACAGAGCTAAAAGATATTCGGAAATATCTTAAGGAACTTGGTCTCAGTAATTTAACGACAAATATTTTTTCCTTAGGTCTTGAAAAAATTGGCGAGGTTCCTGGAAAATATACCTCCAAAATAAAAGTTGTTCTAAATCCTCAAATGTCTGCACAGGAAGCAGGTGTGGTTATATTTAAAAATCTTTTATCAACAATGAGAATTAACGAAGAAGGAATTAAAAAAGATATAGATATAGAATTCCTTCATGATTTTAGGGTTGCCATAAGAAGAACACGATCGGCATTATCTCAAATCAAGGATATTTTTCCTAAAGAAGAAACCGATAAATTTAAAAAAGATTTTTCAAAATTGGGCAAAATTTCTAACAAGCTAAGAGATCTTGATGTGTATTTACTCACAAGAGAAAAATACAAAAAAATGCTCGCGGAAGATTTACATGAAGGTTTGGACTTGATTTTTAATATCGTTGAAGCTGAAAGGAATAAAGAGCAAAGAAGAGTTGTAAAAGCTTTAAATTCAAGTGAGTATCACAAAATACTCAAATCCTGGGAAGACTATTTAAACTCGGAGAAGGAAAAAGCACTCAATTCGGAAAAGCCAATTTATGAACTTGCAAAAGAATTTATATGGAAAAAATACAAAAAAATAATTAAAACAGGTTCAAAAATAGATGATAATACACCCGATGAAGAACTTCACAGTTTAAGAATAGAGTGTAAAAAGCTTAGATATTTGCTAGAATTCTTTACATCATTATTTCCGGAAGACGAGATTTCTTTCATTGTAAAACATTTTAAAAAACTTCAGGACAACCTCGGAGATTTCAACGATTTATGCATACAGCAGGAAAGTTTAAAAAATATGGTAAAGGAATTTAAAGTAAAAGAAGAAGATATTTTAAAAATCAGCATGTCTATTGGCGGGCTGATTTCAGTTTTGAACCAAAAACAAAATGAAGTGAGAAAAGACTTCGAAAAGAGTTTTAATGAGATTTCCAATAAGGAGTATGTAAAAATATTTAATAAACTATTCTCACCGAACCAAAGCTAATATGAAAATTATATCTGTCTACTCAATAAAAGGCGGAGTGGGAAAAACTGCTACCACTGTAAATCTGGCTTATCTGGCATCCACCGAGGGTTATCGAACACTAATTTGTGATCTCGACCCTCAAGGAGCTTCATCCTATTATTTTCGTATTAAAGCATCCAAAGGTTTCAGTAGTTATAAATTTATTAGGGGTGGAAAGCATATTCAAAATAACATCAAAGGTACGGATTTTGACAACCTTGATCTTCTTCCTTCAAAACTTTCCTACAGAAATCTTGATCTTGCCCTAGATGCCGAAAAAAAATCAAAATCAAAACTTAAAAAAATTTTAAAGGAACTAACACATGATTACGATTATATTTTTTTAGACTGTCCGCCGAGTATTTCCTTGATATCGGAAAACATTTTTAATGCCTCGGATTATATTTTTGTACCCCTAATTCCAACAACTTTGTCCGTTAGAACATACGTGAAACTTTTAAAGTTCTTTAAAAAAGAAAATCTGGACAGATCCAAACTTTTCGCATTTTTCTCAATGGTTGAAAAACGAAAGAAAATGCATAATGAAATAATTGAAACAATGATAAATAACAATAAATATTTTCTTAAAACTACCATCCCCTATAGATCTGAAATAGAAAATATGGGACTATACAGACAACCAATTGCCTCCTATCTTAAAAACTCGGATGGCACCCGGGCTTATACAAATCTTTGGAATGAAATAAAACAAATCATTAGTTAAGCCCTATGACCCAGGAAATTGAAAGAAAATTTCTTATAATAAACGTTCCCGACAACCTTTTATTTTATAATTCCTATACAATATCCCAGGGATATATATTAATCACAGATGATATAGAGATCAGGTTGAGAAAAAAGGGGGATAAATACTTCCAAACAATTAAAAGCACGGGTGATCTTAGCAGGGAAGAGTATGAAATAGAATTAACTCAGGATCAATTCGAAGTTTTGTGGCCTCTAACTGCTGGTAAGAGAATTAAGAAGCTAAGACACGAGATTAAATATGATGATTATATTATTGAGCTTGATATTTACCATGATTCACTGGAAGGCCTTAAGACAGNNNCAGCTGAAGTGGAATTTAAAAATTTTGAGGAAGGAGAATCTTTTAAACCTCCTGAATGGTTTGATGCTGAAATCACATATAATAAGATGTATAAAAACAAGAATCTTTCTATCTTTGGTTTACCAGACTAGCACATAATTATGGAATAAAACCAATATTCAAAAAAATGCTATTCTCTGCATATACTTGCAAATTGGCAATTATTTGTTTTAAAATAAAATTTAATGTTGAATTATATCTTTGCAAAAATCAGCTTTGTTTTTATAATAACGCTTCTTTTTCTGTTCACCTTATTAATTCCTAACAGTTTTTCCTTAGATGATGAGGATGAATATGGTTTGGGAATAAGATATGGTCATTCATTTTATTTGGAACCACATGAAAACGATAGCGTTGAATTATTTTTATTAAAATTCCTTCCATGGACAATTTTTAAAAACAACAATTGGAAAACAAAACCATTTATAAGTTTATCGGCCGGTGGAATAAAACAAGGAGATGACTATGCGTTTCTCGGCACTATATCGGCTAATCTTGCTATAAACACGCCTATAGAAAAACTGACATTGGACGGGGGAGGTGGTTTAGCTTATTTGAGTCAAGATAAGGTTGGAAGCCATAACTTTGGTGGTCCTTTACAGTTAAATTTTAATTTAGGAGTGACATTAAATAAGATTTTTAAAAATATTAATTTAGGCTACAGATTTTTTCATATTTCCGATGCAGGTATTCATGACGGACATGGAATGAACAGAAATCTGATTGAGCTAACCTATATGTTTAAATAACTTATTCGCTTTCTCCCAATACAATTGAAGGTTTTGGAATCTTTTGTAAATTAAGCTTGAATTTATCCACTGCATGAATCCTTATATGTTCAACGGCTTCTTCTGCCGAATCGGTAAAAAGAATTAAATCAATATCTTCATTATCTATCATGCCGTCTTCAACCATATTATTCAGAAAATTCGAAAGGGGTTTGAAATATTCTTTTCCATATAAGACTAGAGGAAAACTAAATATTTTTTTATTTTGTATCAAAGTTATTGCTTCAAAAAATTCGTCCATTGTCCCTACCCCACCTGGTAAAACAATAAAGGCGTAAGAATATTTAAACAGCATTACCTTTCTTACAAAAAAATAGTGAAATGAAACACAGTGATCGAGATATTTATTTGGTGCTTGCTCGTGAGGAAGAATTATATTGCAGCCTATCGATCTTCCTCCGGCATCTTTGGCTCCCCTGTTTGCAGCTTCCATAATGCCCGGGCCACCCCCGGTCATGATGGTTAATCCTATTTCTGCCAAATCTCTTCCAATATTACGTGCAATTTTATAGTATTGGTTATCCTCTGTAACTCTCGCCGAACCAAAAACAGTCACGCATGGTCCGACAAAATGTAGGGTTCTGAATCCCTTGATGAATTCCCCTAAAACCTTTAAAGTTTGCCAGAACTCGCTTGTTCTGCTGTGGGGTCCTTTAATAAAAAATGTATCTTCTTTCTTCTCTATCTCTTCTTCTATCTCTTCTTCTATTTGCTTTTCCGTTAACTTGTCTGTTTTGTCTTCCATTGTCTCACCTGTAATATTTGTAATATTTATCCATAAAGATTTTATTTTGTTGTGGTATATTATGATTCAATATTAAACACAAATTTCAAACATGAAAATTTTTAACCACAATCATAAACTTACTGTTCTCTTAATTATCATTTCTTTTGGTTTATTCTCCTGCACTATAAGAAAAGAGACTACCACAATTGAGCCCCCCCCAACGGAACCCAAAGTTGAACAGCCGGCTATAAAGGAGGAAAAAGCACCAGTAACAGGAAATGCTGAACTAGTTCTCGATTTCAATAGCAATAATGAATATGTTGCTGAATCACCAGTGACAATTTCGAATATTGGCTCCAAAAACGCGATTAACGTAAACACAAAACTAATAACTCATTATTATTCGGAGGAGAAAAACGATATAAAGGCATCGATTGACTCTCCTTCTTTTAAATCATCAATTGATCTGTTAAAACCCCAAACAAATAAAACATTTAACCTTGGTGTCAACCTGCATGATTTATACAGCAATTATCCCAAAGAAAGCGTTGCACTTGAATTCAGGACAACATATATTAACGATTCAGACCATAAACAATACATTATGAGTACGGTTTACTATTTAAATCCCCAGGGTAAATGGGTAGATAAAAACAACCCGTCACTTAAACCTAAAGGCAAGTACAACAAAATAATCTGGACATTGAATTGGTATCTTAAACAACTTTAATTCGATTTTTTAGAAATTTTATAGATACTGCACAATATTAGAACAGCCCCTATAATGACTCCCATATCCAGAGTCGTGCCAAGTATTAATCTGTCAAACGTTAATCCAAACACAGGAACAAGCAAAGAAGAAAAGGTCGTCGTATTAATATCAAGATTGTTTAGCAAATAAAACCATATAGAAAAATTCACCGCCGACGCTATAATTCCAGTGAATAAAATTATAAACACTGAGTGGTAATTCCAGTCGATAACAAAACTCCCTTCGGAAACAAAAACAAGCAATATCAGAAAAAATGATCCGATCAAAAGCTGGAAGCCATTTACAACTGAAGGGTTTTCATTTTTTAGATACCTTTTGTTCCAGATATTAGCCACAGCCCATGAAAATGCCGCTAGAATAATCAACAATTCACCAAATATTATCTGCTTATTCTGGTGAGTAATAGCATCCCACCCGAGAATAAAAAGAATTCCCAGAAGACCAAGAAAAACTCCTATCCATTTATTTAAATCCAGTTTCATTTTTAAATAAAAATGTAAGAACAATGCCGTCCAAACAGGCATTGTATAAAGGATTACGGAAGTTTTACCGGCCGTAACAAACTTCATTCCGTAAATAATAAAAGCAAACATTGCGGTTGTTTGAAATACACCGACAAATATGTAATTCGGATTTTTAAATTTTGAAAAACTGAAAAACCCGCTTTTGATTATGAAAGGCAGTAAAAACAAAGCCCCAATTAAATTTCTAAGGGCAACAAATGTAAACGGCATCATATGATCTAATGACTGTTTCATCAGAACCCAGGAATAACCCCATGTAACAATTGTGAATGCGAGCAGCAAAATCTTTATCATATTCTTAGTTAATAAATTTATTTTTAACTTTCATCATGAATTACTCATACAAAACTTGGAATAATAAAAAATTAGATTAACATTAAGACAGAATATAATCACATTTAAAAATTAATCTCGAAAGGGGGGATTTTATGAAACTCGAAGGTAAAACAGCATTAATCACCGGAGGGAGTCTCGGACTTGGAAAAGCAACCGCCATTTTATTTGCAAAAGAAGGCGCGAATGTTGTAATAACAGGGAGAACGGAAAAGACATTAAAAGATACTGTCGAAGAAGCCTCTAAGCAGGGATTGACAATAGACCATCTGGTTAGCGATGTTTCCAAGGATGAAGACTGTAAAAATGCCGTTGATTATACAATTGGAAAATATGGCCAGATAGACATTCTTTTTAACAATGCAGGGGTCCTGTTTACAGGCTTAACTCATGAAACTGATCTTGATATGTGGCAAAAAACTTTTGACATAAATGTTAAAGGTACTTTTTTAATGTCTAAATATACAATTCCGCATATGCTGGAAAGAAACTACGGGTGTATAGTAAACAACTCTTCAATTCTTGGTTTAAAAGCTGTTCCCGGTGTGGCGGCATATAATTCAACTAAAGGAGCTGTAACACAATTAACAAGAAGTATGGCTCTTGAATATGCCCAGCAGGGTATAAGGGTTAATGCAATTTGTCCCGGAACAATAGTTACCCCAATGGTTGACGGACTTTTTGATCAAATGCCCGACAGGTCAGAAGCTGAAGAGCTATTCAAATCATTTCATCCTATGGGACGTTTGGGTAAGCCTGATGAAATTGCAAACGCAGTTTTGTTTTTATGTGATGATAATGTTCAATTCATGACAGGCACTATGCTTTCAGTAGACGGAGGCTGGGTAGCAAAATAAGGTTTTTACTTTTTAAAATTCTAATTATCCTTTAATTAAGGATAATGTCTGACAGAAAATTAAACATACTTTTAACCGGAGCCACCGGCTACATCGGTGGCTCCCTTCTTAACTACCTGGAATCAACCAATAAATACAACCTCAGGTGTATTGCCAGGAAACCCGATTATATCGAACCGCGAGTTGATAAAAGAACTGAAGTTGTTTACGGAGACGTCCTTGACCCTTCTTCATTATCAGATGCATTAAAAAACATCGATGTTGCATTTTATTTAGTCCATTCAATGGGTTCAAAACAGTCTTTCGAAGAACTGGACAGACAAGGGGCCATAAACTTCGGAGAAGCAGCAAAAAAATGCGGGGTTAAGAAAATAATATATCTTGGAGGATTAGGTGAAAGCTCGAAAGACCTGTCCCCACATTTAAAAAGTCGCCAGGAAACTGGTGATTATCTAAGAAAATCAGGTGTGGAAGTAATTGAATTCAGATCATCAATAGTTATTGGCTCGGGCAGCCTTAGTTTTGAGTTAATAAGGAATCTTGTTGAAAAACTTCCGGTTATGACAACCCCTAAATGGGTATATGTTAAAACACAGCCAATTTCTATAACTGACGTAATAAAATATTTATCAAAGTCAATCAAAATAGATTTTAGAGGAAACAAAATAATTGAAATCGGAGGTAAAGATATAGTTTCCTATGGAGACTTGATGAATGAATATGCAAGGCAGCGTAACTTAAAGCGGTATATTATTCCTGTTCCGGTTCTCACACCCTATATTTCAAGCTTATGGCTAGGTCTTGTAACCCCTATATATGCAAGGGTGGGTAAAAAACTTATTGATAGTTTAAAGCATCAAACAGTTGTCACTGATCATTCTAATGATCATTTTTTCGATATTGAAACTCAGTCTGTAAAACAAGCAATTCACACCGCCTTAAACGAAGACGATAAAATTACAAATATACGCTGGTCTGATTCAATGTCGGCAGGTGGTACATTTAAAAAATGGGGTGGTATGAAATTCGGAAACAGAATAGTTGATCATAGATCAATAAACATTAAATCCGACCCTAAACTCGTCTTTAGCAAGGTTAAGAACGTCGGTGGGAAAAGCGGCTGGTATTACGCAAACTGGCTCTGGCTGATAAGAGCATACATTGATCTTGTTTTTGGTGGAGTAGGAATAAGAAGAGGCAGACAAAACCCAGCTGACATTAGGGTGGGAGATGTTATAGACTGGTGGAGAGTGGAAGAATACGAGGAAGATAAATATCTAAAACTACTTGCTGAAATGAAAGTTCCCGGCAGAGCGTGGCTTGAGTTTTATGTGGAAGAAAAAGATGGTTACACAACTCTAAACCAAACCGCCATTTTCGATCCGCTTGGATTAATGGGAATTTTATACTGGTATATCCTTTATCCCATTCATTCTATTATATTTGACGGAATGCTAAGGAATATAAAACAATCTGTAAATAATAATAATTAGAAAACATTTATTTATTAGAATTACAGAAAAGGGCTCCGTTCCCTTTTTACGTATTTTCTTCCTTTATTCTGATATTAATATTTATATGAAAAAGTATAATATGAAAATCCATAATATACTAAAACGCTATAAAGTATAATACATGTTCTCTTATTATACTTTTGACACTATTAGTATAATAAAATACAAAAGGGGACAGAGCTTTTTTTTCTTTACAAAATCCAGAATTTTAAATATATAAAATTGAAAAGTTAAAAAATATTCAAAAATCAGTTAAAAACTTAACAGTATGATTATTGGAATATTAAAAGAGATAAAGGTTGAGGAAAATAGGGTCTCGATGACGCCAGGCGGTGTTGAACTGCTCATAAAAAGCGGTCACACGGTTCTTGTGGAAAAAGGTGCAGGAATTATGAGCGGATTTGAAGATTCTAAATACAGGGAACAAGGTGCAAAGATTGTCAGAAACGCTAAGGATATATACGCCAAATGCGATATGGTGATGCATGTAAAAGAACCTCAGCCATCGGAATACCGTTTAATAAGAAAAGATCAGATTATTTTCACCTATCTTCACCTTGCAGCCGAAAGAAAACTCACAAAAGCATTAATAGAAAGAGAGTCTGTGAACATTGCCTATGAAACAATACAAAAAGAAGACGGATCCCTTCCACTTCTTACTCCCATGAGCGAAGTTGCAGGACGCATGTCCATACTTGAAGGATCAAAATACCTTCAGATGGAGCACGGAGGTCACGGAATCCTGCTAGGCGGAGTACCAGGCGTTGATCCGGGAACGGTTCTGATTATAGGCGGGGGGGTTGTGGGCACAAATGCCGCAAAAAATGCCTGTGGACTAGGTGCAAAAGTCTATATTATTGAAAAAAATCTCGAACGCATGCGTTATCTAAGTGATATCATGCCGAAAAACTGTTTTATATTAATGTCTAAACCTGCAACCATACGTAGACTTCTTTCAATTGCGGATGTTGTCGTTGGTGCAGTTCTTATCCCCGGGGCAAAAGCTCCGAAACTCATCACAAGGCAAATGCTGAAAACCATGAAAAAAGGTGCCGTTCTGGTTGATGTGGCAATTGATCAGGGTGGTTGTTTCGAAACATCAAGACCCACAACTCATGCAAAACCTATATATAATGTCGACGGTATTGTACACTACTGTGTTGCCAATATGCCAGGTGCACTCCCAAAAACATCCACAGTCGCTCTTACAAATGCTACGCTTCCATATGTATTGGAAATTGCAAATAAAGGGTGGAAAAATGCTATGATAGAAAACAACGAAATCAAAATGGGTGCAAATGTAGTTCATGGAAAAGTAACATATAAGGGAGTAGCAGATGCATTCAGACTTAAATATACACCTATAGATCAGTTGCTTAATTAATAATCTAGTTATACTTTAGAGTGTAAATTACCAAAAATAAAAAAAATAATTTACAAACCGGCATTAAAAGTTTTATAATGGAAGTATAATTCTTTAAGGGTGAGGTTAATCCATGTCTGAAATACCACGTCATAAAGTAAGAGATGTCGCTATAATAGGTCCCCATGGTGCAGGAAAAACCACTTTGGATGAAGGTCTATTATATTTAAGCGGTGCAACTGACAAGCTCGGAAGAGTTGAATCCGGGTCATCTAGTCTTGATTATCTAAAAGTTGAAAAAGACAGGCACATGTCAGTCAACTCTCATATCTCATATTATGAATACAATACCTACGGAGTAAACATTCTGGACACACCGGGTTTTGCCAATTTTAATTACGAAACTCAATCTGCGCTCAGAGTTTGCGAGTTTGTAATACTGGTAGTTAGCGCAGTTCCAGACGACATGGATAAGATTGAACGTTTCTGGAACATGGCAAAAAATGCAAATGTAATAAAAATGATCTTTATGAACGACATGGACAAGCCCAGAGCGGATCTTGAAAAAGCCCTTGAAGAACTTCAAAAAGTCATCGGTATAAAGCCAATTCCACTAACCTTGCCGATTGGAAAAGAAGACGAGTTTAAAGGTGTAATAGATCTTATTAACATGAAAGCACTTAACTATTCCGATGATGGAAAATATGAAACCTCTGAAATTCCAGAAGAGTATAATGAAAGTGTAAAGAAATACAGAGAACTTCTTGAAGAATCAACTGCCGAGCTTGATGATGAAAGATTGGAACAATACCTTGAAGGTATAGAAATAGAAAATAATCAATTATTAAAAGACCTTAGAAACGGCGTTATGTTTGGTGATATCTGTCCGCTACTTGTAGGTTCAGCCTCCAAGCTTATCGGATTGCATCCCTTAATGGATGCCATAAATTACTATCCGCCGTCCGTTATGAAGAGTAAGCCAATAGAATGCACGGACTTAAACGGAAAAGAGTTAACAAGAGCTCCAGAGGAGGATGCGCCAGCCCTGCTATATGTTTTTAAAACCATATCAGATCCATTCGCAGGGAAAATCAGCATTGCTAAAGTGATTTCCGGATCGGTTAAGCCTGATTCCACTTTAAATAACTCATACAACAATTCCAAGATTAAACTTGGTCACATTAACACAATTATTGGAAAAAACGAAGAAGAAGTAAGCAAGGCTGAAGTAGGTGATATTATTGCCATCAACAAGCTTAAAGATGTACACACCGGCACAACCCTTAGCGATCTTTCCGAGCCCTGCATTGTTCAGCCAGTAGCTGTGCCACAACCAGTGATATCATTTGCAATCGAACCAAAGAGCAGGGCAGATGAAGATAAACTTTCAACTTCACTTTCGAGAATAATGGAAGAAGATCCTACCCTTGTTTTTAAAAGAGATGAAGAGACAGGGGACTTTCTTTTATCAGGAGCGGGACAAACACATATAGAAGTTGTAATCGACAGATTAAAAAATATTTATGGAGTAAACGTTGAATTAAAGAAGCCTCAAGTGCCTTACAGGGAGACCATCAAGGTCAAGGCTGAGGCTGAAGGTAAATATGTTAAACAAACGGGTGGAAGAGGTCAGTACGGGGTAGCCTGGATAAGGATTGAACCTTTAAGCAATGGTGAGGACTACGAATTTCATGATGAGATCGTAGGGGGTGTAATTCCAAGAAATTACATACCATCGGTGGAAAAAGGGGTTCAAGACGCGATGAAACAGGGAATTTTGGCAGGTTATCCCGTTACAGACATTAAGGTTACAGTTTTTGACGGGAAACATCACAAGGTAGATTCTTCCGATCTGGCATTTCAAATTGCATCTTCAATGGGATTTAAAGCAGCAATGGAGAAAGCCAAACCATATATGCTTGAGCCTATAATGAATATGAGCATATATATCTCGGACGAAAATATGGGTGATGTTATAGGAGACTTGAATTCGAGAAGGGGAAAAGTTGTTGGAGTAGATTCATCCACCGCCGGACATAAGATTAACGCACAGGTCCCAATGTCTGAAGTCCTTTCATATGCACCCGAACTTAGGGCTATTACCCAGGGAAAGGGTAGTTTTAACATGGAATTTTCACACTATGAAGAAATTCCTATGCAGATAGCAACAAAAATAATCGAACAAGTTAATGCAGATACAGAAAAATAATTAAGTAGTAAAACTACCACTCAACAATATTGCCTTCATCGAGAACAAGTCCGGATTGAGCAGATCTGTACAAAATGAAAATTTTATTTTCTGTTATTTTTGCGTTTTTAGAAATAGCCCTCGAAATACTTTTCATCATTTCCTGTATTCTTTCGACAGAATTAAAATCAGGAGCTATAAATTCAACTAAAACCGGGTGATCACTCTCTTCAATATTTTTTGCGGTCTTTCCCTGAAATGAGAAGCAATGGGGCATATAAAAATCCCATGTAACAATAATTTGCTTCTCATTAATTTCTGATTCATTTGAAAATTCGGATGAAATAGATTTTGTAACTTCTGAAATATCAACATCATTTTCAAAGGGAAGTGATTTTACATGAATAAGGGGCATAACTGATTCCTTATTTTTTTATTATAATAGATTATATATTAAGCAATATGACATTAAATTTAAAATTTATTTAAATTATTTAACCGTTCGTAGAATCATTATTTCTTTTAGGTTTTTAAACGCATCCAAAAGTTCACATTATAAATAAATTTTATAAAGCGTTAAAAAATATCTGTGAGTTGGGGGAGGAATGCAGAGATTTTAGCGTTAAAATTTATTTGGATTATCTAGAACTTTTTCAGCTTGATGTTTTCTTTTGCTTCGTTTTCTTTGTATCAAGATAAAGAAAATGAAATCTTTTTAATAAAAGTAATCAAAATAAAATATTCATTCATGATAAAATATAACCCACTTGAATATTAATCCTGATTTTGATATATATTGTTAAAAAATTCTAGGAGAATAATAATGAAATTTGGAATTGGTTATTACAGTTTACAATCCCCTCCACACAATCCCAGATCACACGCGGAGTTATACAGGGAAATGCTTCATGAAATAAGCGTAGCGGATAATCTGGGTTTTGATTCAGCCTGGTTAACAGAGCATCACTTTCTTGATGACGGCTATTGCCCCTCTCTTTTATTAACTGCCGCTGCAATTGCTGCTAAAACGCAAAACGTAAGAATAGGAACAGGAGTTTTACTTATGCCCCTACACGATCCAATTAGGGTTGCCGAAGATGCCGCTGTTGCAGACCTTATTTCAGATGGACGCTTAATACTCGGCCTTGGACTAGGTTACCGACAGGAAGAATTCGATGGTTTCGGAAGATCGCTTAAAGAAAGAAAAGGACGTATGGAAGAGAGCCTCGAAATCTTGCAAAAATCCTGGTCTGATGAAACTTTTAGTCATGACGGTAAGTACTATAATTTAAAAGATATAAATGTTAATCCAAAACCCGTTCAAAAACCCATACCGATATGGATAGGTGCTTTTACGGAACCAGCAATACGAAGAGCTGCCAGAATCGGGGCATCGCTATATGTTCCGGCAATAGGAGTTATACCGATAATTAAATATTTGTTTGATATGCATTCCGGAATGCTTGAAGAATATGGTTATAACCCAGATGAAATTGAAAAACCACTAGTTCGTGAAATATATATATCTCATAAAAATGCCGACGACACGTGGGAAGATATAAAAGAGCATGTTACATACACTGCGAAAGGATACGCTTCATGGGGATCCATGGTAGATACTGAAGGAAACCTGGTTACAGATCCAAATGATCCAGTATTGTATGATCTCGCAAGAAAACAGGCTATTATCGGAACACCTGAAGAATGCGTCGATTCAATAAAGGAATATCAGGAAAGTCTCCCAATTGATAATTTAATATGCAGATTCAAATTCCCGGGAATTTCCCACCAGGAAGCGATGAGATCAATGAAGCTATTCGTTGAAAAAGTGCTTCCGCATGTTTCCTGATATTTTAAATTCATACGTATAAATATGAGCCGCGGTAAAATTAAAACCCGCGGCTTTTTTTTGCCCGATTGAGTATATCTATTTACTTTTTTTAATTCGGCTGTAAAACATTTTTAAAATATTAAATACGGAGATAACAAATGGATATATATGATGTTATGAGATCAACATTCGCCGCCAGGGATTTTACTAGCGATCTACTTCCGGACGAGATTCTTTATAAAATCCTGGATAATGCCCGATTCGCAGCAAACGGTGGTAACAGGCAAGGATGGAAAGTAATAATAATAAGAAACAGGGAAACAATCGAAGGTTTGAAAGAATGTGCTGTTCCCGGATCAGGAAGATATGCTGCTCAGAGAAAAGCAGGAGAAAACCCATTTAATACAATTATCCCTACGAAAGTAGATGAAGAAACATTAGCCAGCACTCCGCCTTCTTTAAATTTAATGAAATCGTATGAAAAAGCGCCTGTAATTCTTGTTGTTTGCGTTGACCTAAGTGTTGTTGCATCTATGGATCAATATCTGGACAGAGTGGGTGTTGTAAGTGGAGGATCAATATACCCGTTTGTCTGGAACATACTTTTATGTGCCAGGAATGAAGGATTTGGTGGAAATATTACAACTACGGCTATATTTATGGAACCAAAAATAAAAGAGCTTCTAAAAATTCCCGATCAATACGCCGTGTGTGCAATAGTGCCATTAGGAAAACCCGTTAAACAACTCACTAAACTATCAAGAAAACCTGTTTCGTCATTTACAATGCATGAAAACTGGGAAGGTAGCCCTTTGGAAAGAGAATAATTTTTAAATTTAAATTTTATTTATAAAAATTATTTCTTGAAATAGGAATTAATTCATTAATAATGTTCTGTTCATTTTAAATTCAACTAACTTTAATACATTTAAATAATGACAAAAAATAATATTAGAAATATCGCTATAATAGCACACGTAGACCATGGAAAAACAACACTTGTTGATGCAATGCTCAATCAAAGCGGGGTGTTCAGGGAAAACCAGCAAATTGATGAAAGGGTGATGGATTCAATGGATCTTGAAAAAGAGCGTGGAATTACCATCATGGCTAAAAACACCGCTTTGTTTTATAAGGATACAAAGATTAATATTGTTGACACACCTGGTCATGCTGATTTCGGCGGAGAAGTAGAAAGAAGTTTAAATATGGTGGATGGTGCTCTGTTGCTTGTTGATTCGAGTGAAGGTCCGCTTCCCCAAACAAGGTTTGTTGTTAAAAAAGCTCTTGATAAAAAACTGCCGATAATTCTTGTAATTAATAAGATAGACAGAAGTGATGCAAGGCCAGAAGAAGTTATAAACGAAGTATATGATTTATTTATAGAGCTTGATGCAAACGATGAACAAATTGAGTTTCCGATAATTTATACTAACGCAAAATTGGGGGTAGCCCTTTCATCCCTCAAAGATAATTCCGATAATCTTGAGGGACTATTTAATACCATTATCGATTCTATTCCCGGTCCTGAAGTTAATGATGACAATACAACGCAATTCCTCGTTACAAATTTAGACTACGACAATTATGTGGGGACAATCGCTATTGGACGCCTTATGAATGGAACACTTGAATCTAATAAAAGTTATGCTCTTTGTGGTGAGGGAGATAGCATCAGTAATATAAAAATATCTGTTTTATACAGTTTTCAGGGTCTTCAGAAAATTCCAGTAGATAAGGTTGAAGCAGGCGATATTGCAGCAATAGCTGGAGAAGAAAACATAAAAATAGGGGACACAATATCATTGCTCGATAATCCATCTCCACTTAAAAGAATTGAAGTTGATGAGCCTACCATTTCAATGATTTTTTATGTTAACAGCAGCCCGTTTGCAGGGACCGAAGGGAAATTTTTAACTTCCCGTCAAATAAAAGAACGTCTTGAAAAAGAAACTTTAGGAAATGTAGCAATACAAGTTAAAGAAACTGACAGGGCCGATGCATTCGAAGTTTCAGGACGGGGCGAGCTGCAAATGGCTGTCCTGATTGAGACAATGAGAAGGGAAGGATACGAATTAATGGTATCGAAACCCCAAGTTATAACCAAAATTGATAACGGAAAAGTTCTTGAACCCGTGGAAAGAATATTTATAGATGTTCCGGAAGAGTTTGTTGGAGTTATCACCGAAAATATTGCTAAAAGAAAAGGCAAAATGATAAACCTTAAAAACAACGGTAACGGAAGGGTCGATTTGGAATTTATTGTCCCGTCAAGAGGTCTTATCGGGTTTAGGTCCAAATTTCAGATTGAAACAAAGGGATCAGGTGTAATGAATTCATTATTTGAAGGTTATGAACCGTGGTACGGACCAATTCCCCAAAGAGTTACGGGCGCATTGGTAGCTGATCGCGTGGGTAAAGTCACAACTTATGCATGCCTTGCTATGGTGGACAGGGGCGAGCTTTTTATTGATGTTGGAACAAAAGTTTATGCCGGGATGATAGTTGGAGAAAGAAACCGAAATGGTGACCTTGATATAAATATTATACGAGAGAAAAAGTTAACTAATATGAGAAGTTCAACAGCCGAAGCAACTGTAGTTTTAAGACCGCCGAGACCTCTATCTTTAGACCAGGCAATAGAATTCATAGCAGAGGATGAATTAGTTGAAATTACCCCCCTTAACCTGAGACTAAGAAAAATGGAGCTTGATTCAGTTAAAAGGGCGATCGAGAAAAAAAAGGCAAAAACAGGAAGCTGATTTACTAATGGAATTATATTTTTGCCGAATAAAACATAACCGCTATGAAATGGCAAACGGTTCCCGCAATTACAAAAAGATGCCATACAAAATGTGTATACTTTATCTGTTTTGCAGCGTAGAAAGGCACACCTAAGGTATAAGCAAGCCCGCCCGCTAAAATCCATACCAATCCCCATTTTGGAATAGTAATCCAAATTGGTTTAATAGCTATTATAAGTAGCCAGCCCATAAGCAAATATAGAAATCTTTCAATTTTTTTATGTTTTACGCCTGTAAGTAAGTTAAGAGACACACCCACTAAGGCAAGAGCCCATTCAAGTCCGAAAAGTGTCCAACCGATTGGTCCGTTTAAAACACCTAGAGTAAAAGGCGTGTATGTGCCAGCTATTAAAATATATATAGCTCCATGGTCAATAACCCTGATTTTATCTTTTATTTTTCCAAATGGAAAGGAGTGGTACAAAGTCGAAGTCAGATAAACGAATATCATGCTCAAAGCAAAGATGCTAACTCCAACAATTCCTGAAACCTCTCCGTTATTTATGGCAACTTTTATAACAAAGGGAGTGGCTGCAATTGCCGCAATAAGCCCAATTCCGTGAGTAATGCCATTTGCAATTTCTTCACGATGGGTTTGCTTTCGATATGTAAAAATGCTCATATTAATTATTAACTCATTATAATACATGCTTTCAAATTCAATACATCTTAAATTTTTTGAATCTATTATAGTTGCAATTGTAACTAATAAGATATGAATAAATATTTAGGAGGTAGAAGAATATGAAAACTTATGTTCTGGCTTCACTGCTTGGAGTTTCTTTCAGTTTAACTGCCTTTGCAGTTATTTCTTTGGGGTGGGTTTATTTATTTAACAGTATAATTACTATTATAAAATAGTAATTATACTGTCAGGAAATGTAATTATTTAAGGTCTAAACATTATTTTAACTGCGTTTTCCTTTCTGTTATTCATAAGCTCGTAACCCTTTGGAACCTCATCCAGAGAAATTCTGTGACTGGTTACAAGAGTTGGATCCAAATTGCCATTTTCAACAAGTGGAAGTAGTTCAGGTATATAACTTCTTGAAGGAGCAACTCCTCCTTTCAATCTTAAATTTCTTAAAAAGAAATCCGTAATATTAAGCGGAAATTCTTCCCAAATTAAATTATTTATAAAGAATATTATTACTTATAATTTTTACAATCAATAATTAATATAATGACACCCTCCCCAATCAGGGGAAAGGGTATCTATGACAATTAATTACTTTTGAATAATGTAATAATAGTTAATTACATCATGCTCCAATTCCTTAACTTCTACTTGGCTGAATCCTGCTTTAGCCAGCATATCACATGCAAGCTCTTTCCCCCACATTGTTCCTAAACCCTTGCCACCTTGAGCAAGAGAAACAGTCATACAATGCATAGTAGATGTAGTGTATAAAAATGGTGCTAACGGATGGTCCAAGTTATTGTTAACATGGCTTGAACCTGCAATGTCCTGCATAAAATATGTTCCATCATCTTTAAGTGCTCTGTAGATATTAGACAAGACCCTGTCGGGATCAGCCTGATCATGGATTGAATCAAATGTGGTGATTAAATCGTATTTCTTATTTTCATCCAATTTGGCAGCATCAACTTGTTTGAATTCAACATTAGTTAAACCGAGCTCGGAAGCTACTTTATTTGCTTTTTCCACAACATTTTCTAAAAAATCGTAACCAACGAATGTACTGTTAGGAAAATTCTTTGCCATCTCTAAAACAGCTTTTCCGCTTCCGCAACCAAGGTCCATAACATTTATACCTTTTTCAAGTTTTTCAACTATCCCCGGAACAAGTGGTAAAAGATCTTTCACCAATGGTGTAACAACTGTCTGGTTGCTTTCATCAGCCATTACTTCATTAAACCTGTTAAATTCTTCATATGGAACACCACCACCACTTTTAAAACAATCCACTATCTGATCTTCCACATGCCCTAATACAGACAGCCATTGAGTTGTTACGGCAATATTGTTAGGTGAAGCTGCTCTTGTTAGCCATGCTGCATGTTCCCGAGGTAAATGATATGTATCATCATCAGGATAATAATTGATTATCCCGCCTGTGAACATTGCTTTAAGCCATTCCCTTACATATCTTTCATCAAGATTGGCGCTTTTTGCTATTTCCAAACTTTTAGACGGCTTAAGTTCCGCCATAGTATCAAATAATCCGGTTCTATATCCTATGGAACACATTAAATTCAAAGCACCGTGATTTAACATGGTCATCATCTTTTCAACAAAATTATCTGATTTTGTCTGATCTATTGAAACTAAATTACAATTACAACACATTTTAACACCTCCAACATACAGACATGTCTGTCTGCTTCTTGTAAAAATTTTTTTATTTTTTTAATAAATCCTTAACTACTTTTATTATATGCTTTAAAGGCCAGGAATCACAATATATCTGACTGGTCAATATAGCACCCTCTACTAAAATAAAGTAGGTGTCCACAACTTCCTGAACATTTATATGATTATACTCCTCATTAGTATCCTTAAGTTCTTTTACAATATCGGTTAATATAGACCTAAAAGCATCATTATGAAATTTTGCTTCTTTGCGAATCGGATTTGATGGATCTGTAACTTCAACCACCATATTATTAAAGCCGCAACCCCTGTAATTAGATTTCTCCATCCACTTAACAAAACCTTCAGCTAAAGTTACATATTTATCGTAGGGATCGTTTATACCATTCAGAATATCTTTTGTTACCTGCGTCTCAACCCTGTCGCGTTCCCTTAAATATTCAACACATAAGTCTTCCTTAGAATCAAAATTGCTGTAAAATGTCGCCTTAGCTACACCTGCTTCTTTGATAATCTGATTAATACCGGTTTGGTAATAACCCTGTTTGTAAAATAGGTCATTAGCTGTTTCCAATATCTTTTCTTTAGAAGTTTTTGATCTTGTCTTAATCATCTTAATTTTATTCTATAATAGACAGACTTGTCTGTCAAGTATTTTTTCCAATATGAAAAAATTTTTATTACAGATAGAATTATTTAATTATGAAAAACGAAAAATTTAACAATCTCAATGAATTTTTTGATAATTTAATTAGTAGCCTTTCAAGTGGAGAGATAGATCTGATTAAAAACAGCAATCCCGAGGGCATCCATATGGCCCTATCAAGATGGGTACAAAATAATATTGTTAATAATGCAGAATCTAATGTTTCAGAACTTGTTACTAAAAGAATTATTAAAAATAATGACGAAATCTCTTACGTTCACAACGACAATATAGCAGGATTTATTATAGATGAACTTATAGAAAGACTTAAAAATTAGTTTCTTTTCTCTTTTATCATTTCAGTTTTATTGTTCATAATCAAAATATTTGTCCCTGTGGTTCGACCATCTTCAAGTTTTACTTATTCAAAAATTAAACTTAACGAGCAAAGAATAAAATATCTTGAACAAACGTTCAAAATAATATAAAGTTTTAATAAATGGGTAGACATTATGAGTTTGACCGCGAAGAAACATTAACCAAAGCCATGGAAGTCTTTTGGCAAAAAGGCTATAAAGCCACTTCAATGAAAGATCTTGTTGATAATATGGGTATTCAACCCGGAAGTATATACAATTCTTTCGGTGATAAGCACGGTCTTTTTATAGAGGCAGTTAAATATTATGGAGAAGTTATAACGTCAAATGCTATAAAATGCCTTAATGCTTCAGGATCACCAGTACAAAACATAAAAAACTTTTTTTATGAAATCATCTGCCGTCCGTTAGATCGGCAATGCCAGGGTTGTTTAGTTGTAAACACCGTCGTAGAACTTGCCCCGCATGATGATGAAGTAGCCGAAATAGTTAATGATATTCTGGAAAAGATACAAACAGCATTTTATAATTGCTTGAAAAAAGCTGTTGATATAAGAGAAGTATCACCAGATACAAATATTATGGCTTTAGCCAGATATTTTGCAAGTTCCACTCATGGATTACTTGTTACAGGAAAATCAAAATCCACTCAGGATGAGTTGCAGGATATTGTTGATGTTATCTTATCAACTTTATCAAATACAACTTTAATAAAAAAACATTCTTATTTGAGAATAGTTGATCCATAAATACGAAAAAATAAATCAATAATTAAAAATAAAATTTTTTATATTATTGTTGAATGTTTATTCAAGAATAAAAGAAACCAAAAGGAGGAATCATAATGGCAAAAATTGCATATGTTGAAAAAGAGCAGTTGCCTGAAAACCTAAAGCCTATGTATGACACGTTACAATCAAAATTTGGAGTAGTTCCAAATGTAATTAAGGCTATGGCGAACAGTCCTGAGTTACTTGGTGGTTTTATGCCACTTCTAAGTGCAGCACTAGGAGAAACAAAAGTAAGTCCGGACATAAAAGAGCTTGCAATAATAACAACTTCGAAGCTCAATGGTTGTGGTTATTGCACAGCCCACCACACTGCAGCAGGCAAAAGGGTGGGTCTTAGCGAAGAAAAAATAGAATCTGCAGACGATCCGACCTGTTCTGCACTCGACGACAGGGAAAAAGCTGTCGTTCAATACGCAAAAGAGTTAGCTGAGAATGTTGCTGTTTGCGATGAAACTCTATCAAATATTAGAAACTATTTTGACGACGGACAAATCGCTGAATTAACAATGGTTGCCGGAACATTCCATGTGTTAACAAGATTTGCAGATACATTTAAAGTTGATCTGGAAAAAAGATAATTAAAAAACCCACCATTAATTTGGTGGGTTTTACTTTTTATTCTTACAAATTTATTACCTGCCCCTTAAATATGGAATAATATGATATATTAGTACAAATTCATTCTAATTAGAGTTTATTAGTTCATACCATTTAACTAGCTTATCAGAATATTTAATTATGAATCATAATTCAGTTTTGATTTTTTCTTCGCTATTATTGTTTTTTGCATCGTGCGTTGGTCCTGCTGCAAATAAGGCAAAACGGCAATACGGTGTAACTCCGAAAGAGATAAATAAATGTGTTGATAAAACCTGCTTTAATAATTTACTTATAAAATATGAATCAAAGATTTTAAAATCTGATGTTGATGAGTTTGGTAATTTTTATGAAATATACAGAGTAAGAAAAGAGCGTGGGTCATACTTAAGATCATTTATTCATGCAATACTTACAGTTGGCACATTAGGCTTATGGAATGTAGTCGGCTACCCTCTCGAAGGTTTTGTTTCTGATGACAAATACCTGGTTTTCAAAGTCACATATGACGAATTCGATATAGCCTCAAAAGTTGAAATTCAGGGAGGAAAATAAAAATATACTCTGTTATCAAATTTTAAAATATTGATAACTCGCTTAAATCATTTTCAAAATCATTTAATATGTTCTTTAATTCCTCGTTCCATCCATCAACAATTGTCGATGGAAGAGAATCATTAAGATCTGACTCACGATTATAAACAGATGTAAAAATAACTTCAGGTGTATCTCCCGATTCATCCGTAAGAAAAAACTGCATATTTAAAACAGCTTTTGAGGGTTTCTCCGAAAAATCAGCGTATATATCAAGAATATTGGCATAAAGAAAATATCTTGTGCTAACAACGCTGTTTTGCGGTACTACCTGCCCAAAGAGTTCGGAATTGCTAAACCACTTGTATAATTCAGAAGAAACGATCGTATCAATTGGTTTATAGAACTTATTATAAAAGTCGTTCGTAAACTTATTTTTATCTAATCTATAGTTAAAGTCCTGTAAATAATACCCCGAGTTTAGCCTGACGCGCATTATTTTTAAATCATCATTACCCTGGCTTACTTTATTCTCTATATTTCCAACATTAAGTGTGTAGAAATTACTTTTAGGGTATTTTCTGTTTAGTGAACCACAGGATATAAATGCAAAGATAATTATTAATGTTATTAAGATTTGGAATTTGTTTTTCATCTTTCCCCCGGATTTACTCTAGGTGGCGGACTTCCAAACAGAAACCACCCAGGTTCCCGTTTTCCAGTTCCGGCAATTTGTCTTACATGTTCGGAAATAACTTTTAAATCCCTGATTATATCTTGAATTTCAGTCTTTTCAGTGACTGTAAACCTTCTAATTCCCTTTGAAGTATCATTGAGTGAAACCATAGCTTCTTCAAGTGTCCCCAATACTTCCTGAAGTCTGTATTCAATTTCTGAGTAATCTATTTCTGAAAGGTTTAATAATAAATCTTCTAAATTCGCACCTATTTCCTTAAAATTAATTTCATTAACTGCCTTGCTTATATCTTCAATAGCTTCAGCAATTAAGGTTATCGTTCCAGGAGTGGATGGTATATATGGGTATTTAGGCTCCCAGTCTATATCGAATGGAGGAAAATTCTCTGGTTCCTCGTATATCATATTTAAAAATGCAAGTCCCGTAACTCCCTGTGAAGCCAATTCCAGCCTTAGACCTTTTTCTACTAGTTCATCCAAAAAAACGCCGATATGCTCATACTCATCAGCTATCCTTCTTCCTCCCCCGCCTCTAACCGAATCTGTCAACACTTCTGCCCTTACAAGAACGTATTGCTTGTAAGTCTGGTAGTCATTAAACACAAAATGTATTTCACTTACATTACCAATCTGAACACCATTAAATTTAAGGGGAGCACCAACATCAAGCCCCTGAACTGATTGATCAAAATAAGTCTCAATAGTATATTTCTCTTTGAAGAACTTTCCCCCACCAAACAACACAACTGCAACTACAAATAATAAAGCACCTAATATTACAAACAACCCAACTTTGAAATACGTTTTATTATCCATTTTTATATAGTTAAGTTTTCTCTATCTGATTCCCTGTTAAAAAATTGCTGAACCCACGGATTATCAGAATGATCTCTTAAATCATGAGGGTCGCCCTGGGCAACTATTTTCTTTACGCGTTTATCCAACATTATAACCCTGCTGGCAATTTTATAAATACTTAATAATTCATGTGTTACAACGACAAATGTAATTTTCAGGTTTTCGGAAAGATTTAATATCAGGTCATCCAGCTCAGAAGAAGTTATAGGATCAAGTCCGGCACTTGGTTCATCAAAAAAAAGGATTTTAGGATCTAAAACCATTGCTCTTGCAACAGCAACCCTCTTTTGCATACCCCCGCTAATCTGTGAGGGCAACTTTTTTTCAGAACCCGTAAGTCCCACAAGATTTATTTTCATTCTTGCAATTTCTTCAATCGACTCTTTAGACAAATCCGTAAATTCCTCAAGCGGCAGCATAACATTTTCAAGGACATTCATTGAACCGAAAAGTGCTCCGCTTTGATAAGCAACACCGATTTTCTTCAATATCTCCAAATGCAATTTATTATCTGTAGTGTTTATGTCATCACCGTCTATCAATATCCTGCCATGTCTTGGTTTATACAATCCAATCATATGCTTTAACATAACACTCTTACCACACCCTGAACCCCCTAGAATAATAAACCTCTCCCCTTCATACACATCAAATGATATGTTGTCTATAACAACATTATCGCCAAAAGCTGCTGTAAAGTCCTGAACTTGAATAATTGGTTTGCTCATTTTATTTAAATTCCAAGAAAATAGTAAACAACTCCGAATATACCATCAATTAAAACTATTAGAATTAATCCGTCTACAACAGCTTTAGTCGTTGAATCACCCACTGCAGATGCTCCGCTTTTAGTTCTAAGTCCCTCATAACAACCCACACCTGCAATTATAATAGCAAAAAACAAAGTCTTAAATAATCCTGCAGACAGATCAACATAATCGGCAGCACCAACTAATTGATTCAAATATGTGATTGGAGGAAAACCCAATGTTATAAAAACAACCAAACCACCTAAAAGTGCAAACAAAATACCAAATAATGAAAGAACGGGAAGCATCAGCAATGTGCCAATGAATTTTGGCATCACAAGAAACCTGATTTTATCAACTCCCATTGTACTCAAGGCATCAATCTCTTCATTAACCTTCATTGTTCCTATTTCAGCAGCAAACGCAGAACTTGAACGTCCGTTTACGACAATTGCTGTCATAAGTGGGCCGAGCTCTTTGAAGACTGATAATACCAAAAGATCGGCAACAAAGATTGTGCCGCCATATTCGGAAAGTGGAATCGCCGATTGAAAAGCTATCACCAAACCAACCAAAAAATTAATTAAGGCAATAATAAAAAAAGCGTTTACACCTAATTTTTCGGCTGTAACCAGAATATCGTTCCATCTTATTTTATTTAAAATTGAGAAATATTTTATAAATCCTACAAATACTTCCCCAATAAAAGAAATAACCTGATAGCACTGATCTATATGTGAAATAACCTCTTTACCGGTTAGCTCTATAAAATTTAATTTGGATTCATCTTCTGCTACTTCCTGGTGAGGATCATAAGATGAAAAAAGTTCTAATAATTTTTTATAATCTCGAGAAAAGTTAATTATTTCATATTCGTAACCATAATCTGTTGAATATTTGTTTAGTTTTATAAAATAAGTAACTCCAAGGGTATCACAATACTCTATATCCTTGGTATCAATAATTATTTTGTTTGGTTCCAGCTCTTCAATCAGCTCAGTGGTCTTATCCCAAAGTTTATCAATTGTGTCAAAATTCAGGCGACCACCAATTGATATTTCCAATATTCCTCTGTCTGAACCTGTAACAGCAAGTGAATAATTTTCAATATTATCTGAAGACATTTAAGGATTATACTAACAGAAATATCAATATCGGGACAGGGATTAAAAAGTCTTTCTTTTTCATTTTAAACTCTTGTTAAAGTGGTATTTTCTTAACTAACTTAGATGTATTAAACTTAATAATTAATAGTTAATATATTTTGCTGAATAAAATTCCCCTATGAAGAATTTAAATATCAAAAATCAAATCTTTTTAATTTTATCGCTTTTTTTATTCACCACCGGATGCGATAAAATTTCTGAATTATTAAATCCTTTCACGGGAACCTGGAAATCCGGCCCTTTTACCTTAACGTTGAACACAGATAAAACTTTTATATTCGAAACAGGAATTGGAATCACCATTCAGTCGGAAGGAAATTATGAATACGATAAGGAAATGCTTGTTCTTGATTTCAACGAGGAATCAAAAATGAATTTTAATTATGAGTTTAATGATAAAAAATCAGAACTTTACCTGTTACCAAAAACCAAATCCACACTCTTTAAGGCCAAAATAAATTTTAAAAAAGAATAAGAAAAATCCATTTAAAAGTTTGTTTTTATGAAAATTCTCAAAGATACAGATGACATTTTGCTAATAAAAAGTAAACCAGGTCTTGTGGAATGGTTTCTTATTGGCGGAGCAATAATCATGGGTATTTACCTTTTCAATAGCTTTAATGAATCACCAAAAAATATGCATGATGTTTATGGCTCCGGATTTGTTTTATTATGTTTTATATTTGGATACATAGCTTTTTATGAGAAGTCCGAATTTAATTTTAATAAGATTTCCAGGCAGCTAACGTGGAGCAGAAAACGTTTTTTAAAGAAAAGCGGAGGTATTGTATCATTTCATAATATCAAAAACGTTATATTTCAAAATAGTAAGGGCGGTGATACTTCTTCAAACGTAAGAGTTGTATTAGTTACTGATTCTGAAAAGATACCTATGACAACGGCTTACCTTGGAAATGATAATATATGCATACTTGTCGCAAAAAAAATACGGCATACAATAAAATTTCCTGACAGAGATATTATCATGGAAAGTGTAAAAGAAATGGTTAAAAATAACCAAACCATTGACGCTATAAGATTATTAAGAATTGATAAAGGTATGTCTTTAAATGAAGCCAAACAAGAAATTGAGAATATTAAAGCTAACTTTTGAAATTATTGTATTTTCCTAAGCTGAATAGCATCTATTCCGGCAGTTGTTATTACATCAGACACAAGAACTATTTGATCACCCTTTTTCAACCCTTCAAGCTTTTCCAATATTTGTAAAGCCTGTTTAATATTTTCTTCGGGATCTTTATGTTTTTTTATACGATGAGATTTAACTCCTCGATTCAAAAACAGTTGCCTTCTGAGTCTGTTATCAAATGTAATAGCGAATATAGGCGTTTTTGCAGGTCTGCAATTTGTAACTAACTGAGCCATAACCCCCATTTTTGTTATCACGACAATTGCTTTTGCATCGATTGATTCTGCGAGATCTACAGCTGAGGATGCTATATTCTGTTTAACATCTGTTTTAATAAGCAACTTGCTGAACTGCAAACTGGTCAGTTTCTCTGCTTTTTTGGCAATTTTATCCAAATGCTCTATAGACCTTATGGGATATTTACCAATTGTTGTCTCTCCCGAAAGCNNCGAAAGCATAACCGCATCGACTTCCTCGTAGACTGCATTAGCAACATCCGTAACTTCTGCACGTGTGGGAATGGGGTTTTCAATCATAGATTCAAGCAAGTGGGTTGCAACAATAACCCTTTTACCCTTTTCATGACATTTGCCAACAATAATTCTTTGTATATCAGGTAGTTCTTCAATATTAATTTCTATACCAAGATCACCCCTTGCAACCATAACCACATCGGAAACATCTACAATTTCTTCAATATTTTTAACACCATCCTGGTCTTCAATCTTCGAAATTATTTTTATTTCATCTCTTTTTTTGCCAAGAAGTTTTTTTAAGTCCAAAACATCTTTTGCATCTCTGACAAATGATAGGGCAATATAATCAACCTTTTGGTCTATTCCAAAAGCAATGTCCTCTTTGTCCTTTTCAGTAATAGCAGGAAGATTAACCCTTATGCCGGGAAGGTTTACGTGACGTTTGCTTTTCATGGTTCCGCCATCTATTACCCTGCATTTCATTATCCCCTGATCTTTTTCTAAAACTTTTAGATTTATAAGTCCGTTATCTACAGTGATATTATCTCCCACTTTCACTTCATTAATAAGATTCTCATAATTGATATGAAATGAGTACCCTTCGACATTGTTCGGTCTGACTGAAACTGTGATTACATCTCCTTCGCTTATCTGAAGATCTTCTTGCAGCAACCCCGTTCTGATTTCAGGACCTTGAGTATCAAGAATTATAGGAATGGCATCATTTATATTTTTATTAATTGATTTAACATTTTTTATAACTTCCAAATGGCTCTCGTGTGATCCATGAGACATATTTAGACGCACCGCGTTCATACCCGCTTTATACATTTTCATTAACATTTTGTATGAACTGGTTGAAGGTCCAACTGTACAGATAATCTTGGTTTTTCTAAAAGAATTCATCAAGAAAAACATTATGTCGGGTAATTTCGAAATGTAAACTTTTCTTTAATTTATTTGATTAAAGTATGTATGATGATATTTTAAAATTGTAATGAGTTTCAAATCAATCCTTCACCCAACGGATTTTTCAGATCAAAGTAAAGTTGCATTTTACCATGCTTTAAAACTGGCTCTTATAGAAAAATCAAAGTTAATTGTGATGTATGCGATGCATGAAGACAAAGACCCTCTCGACTGGGATAAATTCCCTAAGATTAGGGATACCCTGCATAAGTGGGATCTGATCGATAAGGACGCAAGTAGAAATGATATATATAAAAAACTCGGTATTAAAATTAAAAAAATAATCGGAAAGGGTGAAAATATAATAGAATCGGTTTCCGGAATTGTATATGAGGAAGAAGTTGACCTGATTGTTTTAGCTACTCATGGCAGAGAAGGATTACCCAGATGGTTGCATTCTTCGATATCTGAATCCATATCCAGACAGGCCCTTGTACCAACTTTGTTTGTTCCATATAACAGCAAACCTTTTGTTTCTGAAAACAATGGAGAGATAAATTTAAAGGAAATATTAGTACCAATAGACTATAATCCTGCTCCGCAAAGAGCTATAGAGTTTGGAGTAAAATTTGGAAAAATCTACGGCAAGAATAATGTTAGGATAAATATAATGCATGTTATAGAAAACATAAATGGTGAAACTACCAATGACATGCCTAAGGTTGATATACCAGAAAATGAAAATTGTATAATAAGACTGGAAAACAAGCACAAATCCATAGAAGAAGAAATAATCAGGGTTGCAAAGGAAATAAGCGCAGATTTGGTTGTTATTCCCACAGAAGGTAGAACCGGTTTTGTGGATGTTATTTTTGGCAGTACAAGCGAACAGCTATTAAAAAAATCAACCTGCCCTATTTTGACAATACCTGTTGCTCATGGGGATTATTTAATCAGAGAATAATTGTAATTAATTTATTATCAAAACTTACTCGAATATAATAAAAAATTAGACACTCCGTTTGTTATTAGCACCATATGGATAAAAAACTAAAAAGAGTTATTACCCTGCCACTTATCACTTTTTATGGAATAGGCTCGATTCTCGGCGCAGGCATTTATGTGCTGATAAGTAAAATATCCGGAATTTCCGGCATGCATATGCCCGTTTCATTTATAGTAGCGGCCATAGTTGCAAGCTTTAGTGCATTTTCATATGCAGAGATGTCCTCAAGGTTTCCCAAAAGCGCAGGTGAAGCGGTTTATGTCAATGAAGCATTTTCAATTAAATGGATTTCAGCCCTTGTGGGCTGGGCTATTGTTGCCGTGGGAATTGTTTCAGTCGCAACTTTAGCTAATGGTATTGTTGGTTACACACAAATCTTTATAAATCTTTCCGATTCGACCATAAAATTATTAATCGTTTCAATATTATTTTTAATCTCAATCTGGGGTGTTGGTGAATCGGTTATTGTGGCATCTGTGATAACAGTTGTAGAATTGATAGGTCTTTTTTTAATAATATTTTTTGGATTTGACAGCCTTTTGACAATTCCTCAGAGATTACCGGAATTAATACCTCCATTTAGTATTAGTTCCTATACAACTATTATTTTTGGCGCGTTTCTTTCCTTTTATGCTTATATAGGTTTTGAAGATATGGTAAATATGGCAGAAGAGATAAGAAATCCCGAAAGAAATCTACCAATATCAATTATATTGGTCCTCATTATTACCACAATTCTTTATGTACTAGTTGCACTAGTTGCAGTTCTTTCACTTCCTTTGGATCAGCTTTCATCAAGTGAAGCACCATTTGTAGATCTAATCAGGCACAATAGTAATTTCCCGGTTTCATTAATTGGTATTATAAGTCTGGTTGCGGTTTTAAACGGTATGTTAATTCAGATTATAATGGCATCAAGAATTCTTTTTGGTATGTCAAAAAACGGAATGGCACCAAAAATATTTTCTCATATTTACACAAAAACGATGATTCCTCTTAAATCAACTTTTTTTGTATACATAGTAATTATTGTTTCCGCTCTTTTGCTACCTTTGGTCTCACTTGCAAAACTAACAAGTACTATAATATTACTGGTTTTTGCAAGTGTTAATCTTTCTTTGTTTGTAGTGAAAAAAAGGGATAAAAATTTTCCTGAGGCTACTAATAATAAGCAAACAAGATTTCCTATTATTATTCCTATAATCGGATTTTTTCTTTGTCTGGGATTTTTATTCTTTCAACTAATATCTTTAACTAATTAATATTTCTGTTTTAACCGAATTTGCGATAAAACAGTGGTTATGAGACTTATCATGAATTTTTGTTATTTCTTCGGGTAATGGGGTTTTAGATGTTGTATGAAATATTATTTTAGGATTTAATATTACTCTGGTCATTGAATGTTTTCCATTCTCATCTTTTTCCAAATATCCGACAGGTTTGTCATGATACTCACTCACGATTAATCTCTTTTTAGAACAAATGGCCAAAAATGTCAGCATATGGCAACTTGAAACAGCCGCAACAAAAGCCTCTTCCGGATCAATAAATGAACTGTTTCCTGAAAACTGGGGAGCCGATGATGCATTAATGGTTAGACCGTCAGTAAAATACCACTTATGATCTCTGCTAAAATTAGCATAATCCATAGAGTTTGAATTATTTTTCCAAACCACTTTTAATTTATGTTCTGACATAGATAATTCTAATCTAATTATGCTCGGAGAATTGCAATACCTTAGGCTTTACCAGATTTTCAAAATCACTATATTTAATCCCGATTAAATCCCTGTGTGTTCCGGCATTAAAAAATATCATCTCATCTTCCACTAAACTCTTTGACACGTAAACATCCATATTGTATAGATTTCCAAAAGGAGGCATCGCCCCGACTTCACAATCCGGAAATAAATCTTTAAATTCATCTTCAGTGGCAAGAGCAATTCTGGTTGCTCCTGTTTCTTTCTCCAATAATTTAAAATCCACATGATAGGATGCGGGTACTACTGCCATTGCCATTTTTCCATCTATGTCAAATATTACTGTTTTGGCTAAAACATTTCCCGGAATGTGAGCTGCTTCTGCAATCTCCTCAGCTGTATATGCTTCTGAATGCTTAACCTTTACATATTTAATACCGTTTTCATCCAAATATCTTTTCAATCTTTCAACTGACATATCGAGCTCCTTTAAATATTCAATAAATTACTTCTAATATAAATCAGCAATAAATGTGCCCTTTATAATTAATTTTACAACCTATTGTATTTATTAAAATATTTTAGTGTAAAAAATTTATGGAAATTACAAGTGTACTATATTCAGACACAACTATAGAATATTTATTACCGTGGATTCAATTAATTTATTTGTAAAAGTGCATATATAATATATTTTAGTTAAAATGAAATTTTTAAATAATACTAAAATAATTATAATAATATTTACTACCTTTATCCTAACTTCCTGTAATAACCTGTATAAAGATTCAAATAAATACTCACAACAACAAGTCGAAAGAGGCAAAGCCTTGGTTATGGAAGCCAGATGTGGTTTTTGTCATACTCCTTATATTGAAGAAATCGATAGCAATAAAACTGAAACTACAAAAGAATTTTCAGGACATCCCTCCGATTATCAATTCCCTGAATTGCCTAAAGTACCGATAGGTTCTCAGCAATGGCTCGAATTTATGGAAAATCTTGAAAACACAGTCTGGTTAAATGAAGACTCAATTGTATTTTCTGCAAATATAACACCCGATAAAGAAACCGGAATTGGAACATGGACAGAAGAAATGTTTGTAAATACAATAAAAACCGGCAAACATCCTAAATCTAACAAATTTTTAAATCAGCCTATGCCCTGGGCAGAATATTCTAAGCTTACCAATGAGGAAATATCTTCAATTTTTGCCTACCTTATGACAATCAAGCCAGTTTATAACAAAGTCCCTGAGCCATTAAAGATAAAATAATTAGACTCCCCGCTTAATATTAAAACCTTGACATTTTAGAATGAATATATAGTTTAATATTAAATAATTTAATATTAATATAATATGGGCACAAAATACAAAGGAACTAAAAAGGAAATAACAGCTCTTAACGCATTTATAAACCTGATGAGATGTGTTAATAGTATGAAATCGAGATTAAATAAAAATTTTATCGAATTTGGTTTAACAGAAAGCCAGTTTGGTGTTTTGGAAGCTTTATTTCACCTTGGTCCGCTTTCTCAAAAAGAACTTGCTAAAAAATTGCTGGTTACAGGCGGAAACATCACAATGGTTATAGATAATCTTGAAAAAGAAAATTTAGTTAAACGAACCAGAGATGAAGATGATAGAAGATTTTTAATTATAAAACTTACAAATAAGGGCAATAATTTAATAGCTGAAATATTACCAAAACATGTAGATTCAATAGTAAATCAATTCCAACTACTTAGTTTAAAAGAACAAATCGATCTCAGGAATTATTGCCGAAAAATTGGAAGAAGCAATAAATAAAAAGAGATATTAGAATGATTAAAATTAGAAAAAACAATGAAAGAGGAAATTCATATATTGGTTGGCTTGATAGTTATCATACGTTTTCGTTTGGTAATTACTATGATCCAAAACAAATGGGATTTGGTAAATTAAGAGTATTAAATGATGATTTTGTAAAGGGCGGTGGCGGTTTTGGAAGTCACTCACACAAGGATATGGAAATAATAACCTATGTTATAGATGGTGAGCTTAAACATCAAGATAACATGGGAAACAGCTCTATTTTAAAAACAAATGACATTCAGAAAATGACAGCAGGAACTGGAATAATTCACAGTGAATATAATAACTCTGAAAAAAATGATCTTCATTTTATTCAAATCTGGATCCTGCCGGATAAAACAGGTTATAAACCAAAATACGATCAAATCTCTTTGGACAAGAATGACTTTAGCGGAAAAATTAAACTCATAGCATCTGGAAATAAATCCACAGATAAAAATACTCTCAAAATTAATCAGGATGTAAATTTATTTTTATCCGTATTAGAAAAAGAAGAAATAAATTATAAGATCGAGCCTGATCATAAGATCTGGATTCAGATGATAAAGGGAATATTAAATGTTAATGGGAATATCCTTCAAAATGGCGACGGCGCTGGGATTGCAAATGAAGATGTGCTTTTTTTAAAAGCAGACAAGTTCGCAGAATTTTTATTATTTGATTTAAACGGGCAAGGAGATATTAATGAGCATTAAAATAAACATTTCAAACTACAGGGTAAACCAGTATGAAGTTAACAGGATATTTATTAACAGATGGTCACCAAGAGCTATGTCAGGGGAGGCAATAACAGATGAAGAACTTTTTTCACTATTTGAAGCTGCAAGATGGGCCCCTTCTTCTTTCAATAATCAGCCCTGGAGATTCATATACGCAAAAAGAGATACGGACTATTGGGAAAAATTCTATGATCTTTTAAGAAAAGGAAACAAAATCTGGGCTAAAAATGCAGCCGTCCTGGTCGTACTTATATCCAAAACAACATTTGATTATAATGGCAAATTTTCCGCTTCACATTCTCTTGACGCTGGAGCAGCTTGGCAAAATTTAGCGCTTCAGGGTTCCAACAAAGGACTTGTCATACACGGAATGCAGGGTTTTGACTATGATGAGGCAAAAAAAGAACTAAACGTACCGGATGATTATAAAGTTGAAATGATGATAGCAATCGGAAAACCTGGAAATATAAAGGACTTACCGGAAAATCTACAGCATAATGAAGTTCCCTCGGGAAGAAAGAAAATTAATGAAATTTCTAATGAAGGTGTGTTTAACTTTTAGACTCCTTGGGAAATTCTTGAACTTTTCCTGTCATTTTGACAAACCTTACAGGTAACAATACCTTTTCTATCAAACCATCTTCCTTTTTTTGTATCAGTTTGAGTCTTTCTTCGTAATTTTGAACAGGAATAACCATTTTCCCACCAACTTTTAGCTGCTGAACTAAAGTATTTGGCAATTCAGGAGCAGTAGCTGCAACCAAAATTGCATCATATGGAGAATATTCTTCCCAACCCTGATAGCCATCACCTATTCTATAATTAATATTTTTATAACCAAGTTCATCTAATTTTATTCTTGCCTTTTCAGCAAGCTCTCTTATAATTTCGATCGTAAAAACCTCACAACCCATTTCCGCGAGAATTGCCGTCTGGTAACCAGATCCGGTTCCAATTTCTAAAACCTTATCACCATTTTTTAAATTAAGAACTTCTGTCATATATGCAACAATATAAGGTTGAGAAATAGTTTGGGACTTTCCAATTGGTAAAGGTCCATCATAATAAGCATATGCTTTATTATACTCACCAATAAATTCTTCCCTTGGAACACTGCCCATAGCTTCCAGTACTTTCAAATCGTAAATACCTCTATCAACAAGCTGTTCTTCCACCATCTCTTTTCGCTTTTCAGCAAATTCATTAATCTTTTCATTCATATTATTAATTATAAATTGTTAAGTAAAAAGGTGAAATAAATATCAAGATTTTTTATACGAAGAAAATATATAAAAAGGAGTAGTTAGCTCCCTGGTAACTATTATTTATTGTAGCCGCATCCTCTTTTCATATCTTTGTGGCATTCTTTTCTCTCTTTTCCGCATTTTTTATGATGTTTATGCCATTTATTACTCTTTAACTCTGCAAGCGAAACAATTTGTTCATCATTTAAGATATCTCTTATCTTTAACTTCTTTTCCAAACTTAGCTTTTTTAATGCGTATTTTTTATTTAACTTTTCCTCAAATTTAGTTTTGATCTGCTCATTTGTTGCTTTAGAGTCTTTAATTAAATTCCGATATTCGGTAGTAACGATTTTTAATTCTTCATGCAATGTGTGAATTTTATCTTTAAAATCTTTATCTATTTTTTTGATACTACTTAACTGAGAATCATTTACATTAAGCTGCTTAACAATTTCTTCATTCTCCCACCATTTTATCCAATGTTTCTTTCCAGCATTTGCATTAGAAAAAAATGTTAATGCAATTAATAATAGAATGGAACTTGTCAATATTTTTTTCATTAATTTGCCTCCTGTCGTTTTTTTTAAACTGTAAGAAAGTATATAAAAGGAAGTTTGAGAAACAATAAATTTTTTTGAATCCATTATAGTTGCATATGCAACTAATATTTTGAAAATAAAAATTTAGGAGGTAGAAGATAATGAAAACGTTACTTCTCGCATCAATTTTAGGTCTTTCTTTTAGTTTTAGTGCTCTGGCTGGTAACAATATCTTTGGGGTAGATACACCTGTTAAAAAAAATATTGTTAACAGTAATGTTAATGCCGGTTATGTTGCAAAAGATTCGAGTGACACTTTTTTCCCTCAAAGATTAAGTAACAGTTCCAATGCCACAATTTCGAGTTATAACAATGACAGGTATGTAATTTTTGGAATAGACCTTGAATCGAACAACTTGTTGTAGTTATTTTATATTTAAAATAGAAAAGCCCGGCAATGCCGGGCTTTTTTTATTTGATTTTTATATTCAAATTATAAAACAATTACGTTTTGAGCCTGAGGACCTTTTTGTCCATCAGTAACTGTGAACTCGACGCGCTGTCCGTCTTCTAATGAACGGAAACCATCGCTCTGAATTTCACTGTAATGAACAAAAACGTCTTTGTCATTTTCACGCTCAATAAAACCAAAACCTTTGGTAGAATTGAACCACTTTACAGTGCCAATTTCACGTTCTGCCATGACCTTGTTAACCTCCTGTCTATAAAATTGGTTGTACTAGCGGTTAAATCCATTTTAGATTGATATCCAAACTTAGACTAAAACTACTTCAACCTCAAAGTGAAATTATCACAATATCATTATGATGTCAATTAGAATTAATATATAAAAGATTACTTATCTCTTTTAATAAAATAAGTTATTTGTGATTTTCGTTTAAATTATCAGCTGAAAATATTATGATATTAACAGAATAAAATAAATTTTTTGGATGAGCAGATATGTCAACAATAGGTAAGACTTAAGTTAATATCGTATTTATTTCACCACACTACTTGTAGAAGAGGATGACAGGTTGTTTGCAAGCCATGCAGCTTGGATGGAAAGAACGCATTATAAAGACAGCGACAAAGCCCTTTTGTGTTACAACATTATCAAAGCTCCGGAACTCAGGGATCCATTTGATCCAAACTCCAAACCCGCTGGCAACACAAAGTTTGTACTTGATAAAATGTATGAAACCAAGGCAGGATTGGATGATCACTGGCAGCAAGCTGCTGATAACTGGGAACAATATTGGATTGGGCAAGTAAATGCAAGGTAATTACAGCCCATAACGGTGTTGCTGTTCAGGCTCTCATGGCTTTTGATTTTAATTAACAAAACACCAGTGATTATGTAGCATCCTGTCTACCATACCACGCATCCATACTGCCAGTCCCATTTCCGTTATTTAATCCGATAAATCCGTAAAATACTACATATTCATTATCATAGTTTATAAATTCATCTCCAGGAATTGGATAAATAGTTGTAAAGGATATAAAACCACCCCGGGGATCAGCCAGACCGCCGCCGGGGCATAAAAGATCATCACCCCTGCTTGCTTTATAATCCTCGTTTATTCCGTAGTTCATAACATTCCCACAGGCAAAATTTCTTCTGTCACAGGAAAGCGGTTCTTCAGCCATATCATAAACATGTATATCAAAATCTATCCCCGGATCATGATTCCGTACCGTGGAAGACTCTAAATCATTATCATAATCCCCGGTATAAAGAATTGCATAACCAGTAACATCCGCCCGATCTGCTCCGTCCACCGTGTTGAAATTGGCTTTTAACGCGGTTGAGGAGCTGGATGCGTTTGCGTAACCTAATGCAACCATATTACTTCTGTATTCATAACCGGAATTGTCTATAATTCTGAAATTACCAATCAGCGGTAGCGGCTCAGTACTTGTATAATTATAAAAACCATTTCCATCATCTAATGTTACCACCACATAACCACTAGAATCATCCTGCAAGGCAGCAGGCACTGGAGTCCCGTCGTTTTTTATCAAATTGTCCAGATTATAAACAACCGTATCGTTTGCAGTTAATGTGTCAGAATAATTCAGCTCTGAACATTCCCTGTCATGCTGGAATATTTGAACATGAACAGTTATTGAAGAATTTCTTACATTAGTTACCTGAATATAGGATTCCCTGTCCCTTAAATCATAAGGGGCAGATATGGAATAATCCGCATAATCAGTGTTATGCCAGAGAATATCTTCGGAATTAGCACTCAACGGCAAAGCCAACACTACAATCAGCACCAATAATTTAAACAACTTCATCTTAAATTCCTCCATTAAGAAGTGGATATTAACAAAGTATAATATTATATATATAGGAATATGCAAGTATTTATGAATAACAGGTTTTTTTGACTACTTCATACATAAAAAAAGCTATGGGGCTTTTTTGGCTCCCATAGCTTTTGATTTTTAAATTGAATGTTTACTTACTTAAAATTAAACTAATTATCGCGAAATAATCAGGGCTTATTTAAAAATCCGACATCTTTTAAGCTGCTAAAATCACCACGATTAATATTCTCCAGTATTTCAAACTTCCCTACATCATAGATTTGAGCGGAAATGGCCGTGAAAACTTTTTCGTTGAATTCAATAAAGTTTTTTACATATATATCACAGTGTTCCTTAACAATTTTAGGATCATAGTCTTTATTTTCCTTTGTTAAAATAAAGTAGGTATAAATAAAATTTGGCAAATCATGGCTGTGAGCATAAAACGCTTTTGAATCATATATATTTATAACATTGAGATTAAAATATTTCTGATAGGCAACGATCAGGGGTTGATAAGTGTAGGAAACGGCAGAAGTTATTACGCAAGCTATTCTTTTGGAGTTCTCATCAAAAAAATTATCTACCTCTTTATTAAATTGTATAATCACTGATTTAGCATCTGAACTGTTTGACATTATCTCACCTCACTTCATTTAACAATATAATTTAACATTTATTTAACAAGGTATTATAATTAACTCAAATGACAGAAAACTTCAATGGAAAAACTGTAATAATTACTGGTGCCTCATCCGGAATTGGAAAGGAAGCTTCACTGCTTTTTGCAAAAAAAGGTGCAAATGTTGTAATAGCCGCCAGAACGCTTGAAAAGCTTGAAGAAGTTGAAAATGTAATAAAAAATACCGGGGCCAATGTCCTTAAAGTTCAAACCGATGTATTAAAATCTGCGGATATTAAAAACTTGATAAAAAAAGCTTTAGACACATTCGGCTCAATTGATATTTTGGTTAACAATGCAGGGTATTCAAGCCAGGGGGATTTCGAGAACGTTGATTTAAAAGAGCTTGAACAGACAATAGATGTTAATCTAAAAGCTCCTGTTCGTTTAATAAAACACGCCCTGCCGCATATTAAAAAATCACCAGCTGGAAGGATAATAAATGTTGCTTCAATTCTCGGAATTATTCCTATCCCTAAAGAAGCTGTTTATTCCTCAACAAAATTTGCATTAAGGGGTTTTAGCTATGCCCTTGCAGAAGAACTTCAAAATACTAGAGTAAAAGTTTGTTTAATTTGCCCGGGGCCTGTAGACACACCCTTTATAATGGACAGTATAGATAAACTTCACGATCTGGTCTTTTCCCCTCCAATGTCCACACCCAAAGAAATCGCTGAACTGATAATTAAATCAGCAATTGATGGAAAAATGGAGAGAATAAAACCAGTTCACACCGGTGTGCTTGCTAAAATCGGCTTTTTGCTTCCGCCCGTCGCTAGCTTAATCAAACCAATCATGATTATGATAGGTGCTAAAAGAAAAAAACAATACATGCAAAAAAAATCAAATCCTTAATTTAATTAACCAATTTTATAAATAAGGATTTCTGCAAGATTGTTGCATCTGCAACGATAGTGATTATATTAAATATATGAAATTAAAGCTAAGTGAAAAGGAAACAAATGCATGGGTTGGATTTATTAAATCCGAACAAATGTTAATAAAAAAAATTGAAGATGAGTTTAAAAAAAACAAATTTCCTCCGCTTTCCTGGTACGACATTCTTCTTGAACTTGATAAATCTGAAAATGGGAGTTTAAGACTTAATGATATTGGAAAAAAGGTTTTATTAAATAAATACAGTATCACGCGATTGATAGAAAGAATGGAAAAAGATGGGCTGGTCAGCAAGGAAACATGTCCTGTTGACGGCAGGGGAAAATTTGCCTGCATAACAGATAAAGGAAAAAAGATCAGAAAAAAAATGTGGCCCGTTTACTATAATGTGATAAAAGAAAACTTTCTCTCAAAATTCAGCAAAGACGAGCTTGATGAATTTTCAACGTGCATAAGTAAAATAATCTCTTAATTCAATTCTTTGTCTTTATAAAATTTAATTATATTACCAGTCACTTCAACTGCTAGGCCCTCGTCGGTTAATTGATATAAATGCACACCAGGCCTGACAGATATCGATCCCTCAAAAGAACCCCCCACATTTTCGACTTTTGCTGCAGCTGTGGTTTGAGCGTCAAGCTCCCAACCTTTATTAATAAAATTATCAAATACTTTCTCCGTATCAAAAACAAAAACAAGTCTGAATTTTGTAATCCCGAGTCCCAAACCGAGTTTACCTTCAACCATTTTCATGAATGTTTCTTCTTTTGTTTTATTATTAATCGCCAACCCGCTTCCTTTTCCTCCACCTGCAAAAAGAAACGTTATTCCGACATTACTAAAAACAGCATATCCAGCTGATTTAGCTATAGCATTTTTTGATTTTGGTTGTGCCCTATATAATCTCGATAAAGTATCGTTCGACATTTTTCTGACATCTGACCGATATCTTTCAATTTTTCCGCTGTAGGAATCAGGTGTAAAAAATATAAAAGAAAATATTGCTAATATCATAAAGAATGTAGAAATTCTTAGCATATACATACCTCCCGATAATTTTTATAAATTATAAATGTAAAAGTTAAAATTAAAAATAAATATTAATGGTTAAAATGTGTAGGAACCAACCCAGCGCTTTCCAATAAATCGGGATCTCCAAAAGCATATTGCTCAACTGGAAATTCTTTGTCATTCTCGAATATATCAATCATCGCTGTAATGATTGAATCACCTGTTTTTTCTACGAATGATTTAAAAAAGTAGAGAATCGATTTATAAATTAGTGGTTGGTTTTTACGTCTATGAGTGTCGTCTGCAGTACCAATTAAAGTTACCATAATTGTGTCAGCATTTTCTGACTTAACAGTTAAATATTTTACGTCCAATTTTTTTTCTAAATCAATCACCATAGATTCAAAGGTCTTTTTAGTATTTAAAAAATGATTGATATCAGAAAACATAGAAAAAGTGCAAACAAAACAAAGATTTTCATCATGTTCTTCCACAAATTCATTCACCTTTATTTCTATATCTCTTTCACAAAGTTGTGATATTTCCATGTCCATTTTAATTATTTAAAAAAATTAAATTTTGTAAAGTTGAAAACATCCACGTCCAGGAACCAAAATTGAATATCTTATAAATTTTGTAGCAAAAATATTTAAACCAAATAAAGATTCAGGATAATTTCTAAAACCGCAAGCTGCATAAATCAAATCCAGATGAAAAGGGCAAGTTGTTCCTCCAAATAAAATCAGACTAACTGTCCATAATTTTCTTCCTTTATACCCACGAAGTAGCTTCAATGTCAGAAAAAATATTTTTTATTATAGTTGGTTTGCTAAAATACTTCCCCATAAATTATGTAATATAAGATCCAAAAGTGGTCCCTATTGAAACAACTATAATTAATCTGACCGGTCAAACTCCATTAATATTCCATAAACAGCATATATCCAGACAGGAAGAACAATCGGACCAGAGCTAAAGCAGTTAACAAAAATAAATTTACATTCAGATTATTTTGCCCGTAGGTAATTAATAAATATTTTCCTGCTGATATCAACTCACCTTTATAAAATAACGGAAGAACAGCAAATGTTATAAACGAGATAACAGGGGCTAAATATAATAAATTATTTGGAAATAAAATTGATTTTGCTTTTATCAACGCAAAGATCCTAATAATTAAATATTAATTGATTGTTAAGATACTATTTGTTAATTAAAAAGTAATTTTAAAACTTTCTATCCCTCCCATACGAATTAATTACTAAATAACTTAAAAAAAATGGTGAAAAAAAATCTTGAATAATAAAACCATATCTCCACATCTCTTCCGAAGAAGGCCCGGTTACCCTTACCGGGTCTTTTTTATATTAAACATAAAAAAAACAGTTATGAAACCTGCTTGGCTCCATAACTGTTTGAATTTATAACTCTTAACTTTAAAATTTATTCCTTTACAGCTAACAGGGATATGCTTTTTACACCATATTTCTTACTCGCACCCTGTGCATTATCTGATATGAATTGATACTCTGGATTCTCCTGAATAGTCTCTACACGAAGGCCTGCTGCTTCTATCGCAGCTATGTAATTATCCACTTGCATGGCTCCGCCTATGCATGCAGCCCATAATGTAGTATTGCATGTAATTCCATCGGGAAGTTGCACGTCGGTAACTATGTCAGAAATTGCTAATCGTCCACCTGGTTTCAGTAAACGCTGCACTTCCTGAAATACTTTTCCTTTGTCAGGAGCCAGATTAATTACTCCATTGCTGATTACCGCATCGACGCTCTGGTCTTCACATGGAACATCATCAATGTATCCTTTAAGATAGGTTATGTTGTTTATTCCTGCCTCATTAACCAATTGCTCAGCCTTAGCGCGCTGTTCATCTGTCATATCCACTCCCACTACTTTACCACTTGATCCGACTTTCAATGAGGCGATAAATGTGTCCATCCCTGATCCACTACCAAGATCTACTACACTTTCACCCTCTCTTAGATTTAACAAATGGAAATAATAGCCAACACCTGCAAAAGAATCGATTGCATTAGCCGGTATTTGATCAAGATCTTCTGGATTGTAACCCAACCTCTCTGCTAAGGCCCGGCCCATCTCGAAGTGAAACTCCCCATGAGGATTTAATGCAACCTCACGGTACATATCTTTAACCTTATTTTCAAGTTCCAGCTCATTGATTGGTTCATTAATAGTATTTGTTTTAGTAGGCATATACCCTCCTAATGTTAAAAATTAGAATTTTTAAATTTTTAAGGACAACCATATATATATTACCAAACAATTTTACCTTATTATTGAATATTTTGTTCAAATAGCGATTATCAGTTTTATTATACACATCTTGCAATCTACTTGTTTTTAATAAAAAAACGGGAGCAAAACTGAATGTATTGCTCCCGTTTCATATAATGCTTTGTAATTTAGTAATTACTTATATTAAAATCTAAATCCTGTTCTTACACCGTAAGTACCCCAGGTTCCGTTTTCCCTGTCTACCCAGTTAATACGTGCTTCACCACCTAAGAATATCTTTTCTGTTAAATTAAAATCAACACCAACACCTGCATGAAGACCCAATTCAACATTTCCCTGACCAGAAGGAAATCCTCTGTCTGATAATTCAGCTGGTTGAGGAGCTATACCTCCAACTATATCTCCTGGATCTGTATCATTTAAAAATACGTTAATTCCAGGACCAGCTAGAATAAACGGCTGAACGAGGTCATGCATTAATAATTTGTATTTTAAACCCAAAAGAATTGTTACAGTTGAAAGGTCTACCTCAGTTTGTTCAGGTAAAAGACCAGGCTCAAGAAGATTCACTGTTGGTTCTGTTGAAATATTATCATCATTCTTACCAACACCGATACTAACTAATCCCATTATTTTCCCTGATTCTACGTTCATTAGCGGGATTCCAAGTTCTCCTGCTAAAAACCAACCTGTACCTACATCAAATGGTCCTGTTTGAGCACCAAATGTTAAGGCAAACTCACCACCCATTAATTCTGCCATCTGAGGCTTCGCCATGGGTGTTTCTCCAGCATTTGCAACATTTACTGAGCAGATGAAAGCAAATGCTATCGCAATTACAAAAAGTGATCTTAAGATATTCATAATTCCTCCTTTGATCAGGTACAAATATAGTAAAATTACCTAATCTGGACTTATTGTTTTGCACTTTTTATACCACATCTAACTGCCAGTAATCATTTAATATTTTATTAATGTTAATTGTATTATGTCTTATCATCTGACAACGGTTAAATGTTTAATTTTACAAAAATATTTCAAAGTAAGGATCCATGTAAAATTAAGTTTAAAACAAAGAACTGAGCTATAAATTTGCAGAATTTCTGGATTTTTACCTTTTTATATATTATATTCGTTTATATGAAAATATTTATATACTCTATTGTTACACTATTAATAATACTATTTGTAATCAACTCAATTCCCGTTAAGATGACAAATCCACCTGTTACAAGTGACATAAACACCCCTCAAAACGTAAAAAAAATATTGAGAGAATCATGCTACGATTGTCATTCAAATGAAACAACCTGGTACTGGTACACTGAATATGCCCCAGTATCCTGGTTAATCACTCACGATGTTAATGAAGGAAGAGAGTATTTAAACTTTTCAACATGGGATAAGTATTCAAACTCAGAGAAAAAGGAGCTTCTTAGTGAAAGTATAGAAACAATTAAAGAGGGTGAGATGCCAATGAAAATTTATGAAATCATGCATCCTGACTCTAAAATTACTAAAGAGGAACTTTCTATCTTAACTAGCTGGATTATTAGTGAGTATGGAAAGATTAGCTTTGAAAATAATGGCGATGATTAAAATTCTCATAATTTTTGCTTAATTTACTTAATTCAACATGCAATCCATAAATAAGTTGCGAGTTAAAATCCTTTTTTTTACTTTAATAACAACTTTTCTTGTAATCAGGTTAATTCTTTATATTTCACCAAACGCCGATTTTAATATAGCTGGATATAATATTCACCATTTATATACAGGAATCCTGTTGGTGTTATTTGCGGGTATACCTTTAATTATATTTTCCCACTCAAGCCGGGTATTAGACTTCGCAACTGCTGTTTTTGGAGTTGGATTAAGCCTGATACTTGATGAATGGTTATATCTTATTGCAACCGATGGAAGCAATTCCGCATATTTCTTGCCAGTTTCAATATGGGGTGGTTTGATATTTATAGGAATAACTTGTTTTTATATAGGAATATTGTATTTCACACATTACAATTCTGACAATAATAAAAAATGAGGATATTCTAAAATAATTTCCTTGTTTAACTATCCCTGTGAACAGTATCAGGTGAAAAAGCGGGCAAGCAGATAGCTATGTATTCTGCACCGCCATCAGCTGGTGTGCTGTATCTAACCCACTCGCCAGGATATGTAATTATAGCCTGACCCTCTTTTACTTCGATCGATCCTTCACTATGCTCAACTTTTAACAAGCCTTTTAGAACAACTGTTATTTCCTGAAATTCGGGTGTTTGACCAGGCTCTTCCCACCCTTCGGGTGAAATCATTTTTGCAACACTGAGATCTTCGTTACTTGTACTTATAACACCGACAAACTCTTCGATCTTTTTAGGTTTTGTACCCGCTGCATTAATCAATGAAGGAGAATCAATCAATTTTGGCATATTTAAGATTCCTCAAATATTTTATAACTCTTTTACATTAACTGCCTTATTATTTTCAAAAGTTACCGTAAAACAGTGAAAATCAAATCCGTCTTCATGGCTGCATTCAAACTCCCATTTTTCTGTTTCACCGGTTAATTCATTTTTCTTTGAAGGTTTACCTATAGCCTTTATTACCTGATCCTTATTCATACCCACAATTGGTCTGTTTTGCCTTATCGCATTTTTTATTTCTTTTTCATCAACAACAATTTCCACCTTTTTCGAAGGACTATCACACCTCCAGATATTAACTCCGTCCGTAATAGAAGAAGCCCGCTTAGGCAGATATTCAACTTCCGAGTAAATCAGTTCATTAACATACCAGTCCGCTATCAAACTTTTCGATGAAACCGTATTAACTTTGTCTTTCATACAACCTGTTTCTTTCCAATAATTTAATAAGGAAGCCACGCTGTATCCATTGATTCTCAATCGTTCCGCAAGATATGGTGCACCTCTTCCGGAAGAATCCCATTTGAAATATTTAAGTGCATTCTTTAATTCCACAATTAATAAGGTTGGATTTGAATCAACAATTTTCACAGTTTCCTTTTTAATCCAAACTGATGATTCAACAGGAACGGTTCTCGGAGGACCGACTGCATAAATTTTTAAACATCTGCCATCCGCTATCAGCTTATTAAAATTTCCTATAAGTTTAATGTAGTGTTCTCTGTCATATACCCCGTTTATCTCCAGCATGTTTAATAAAGACTGATCACCTTTTGATTTATCAATCTTATTTTGCTGATCGGATGGAAGCTCCAATGCTATTTTTAGACAGTTCCCATCTTTTGTGAAATCATCTGCTATTTCTGAAATGAATTCCAATGTCTCAGCTCTACCTAATTTCTCACCAATAATCACAACATTATTTGATTTTAATAGTTCATTAATCTGAATAATTTCTTCCGTTTTTGTTAAAGATGCATATAAAAAAACATAAGCAAATACTAGAACACTTAAGATTAAATTTCTTATAACTTTTGAACCTCTCTATTGATTTGAGATAAAATATAACACAAACTTCTGATAGATTAACTTTAATTAACAACTATGAATAAATATTTAGGAATCGATGTAGGTGGCACTAATATAAGAGGCGCAATAATCACTGAAAATGGTGAAGTTATTGAAAGACATAAAACTGCCTCGGAAGCTAAAAAGGGTATTGGAACCTTAATTAATAATATCGAAAAATTTTTTCATCATTTCAGCAACTATAATCTACAAGGTGTAGGAATTGGTATACCCGGAATTATAGATCAGAAAAAAGGTCTTTTAACTCAGGCCCCAAATATCAAAAATGCTAAAGACTATCCAATTAAAAAAGCACTGTTAAACAAATTAAATCTCCCCATTGAAATTGAAAATGATGCAAATTGTGCAGCACTTGGTGAATATTGGATAGGGGAAAGTAAGAAAGTAAGTTCCTTGATTATTTTAACAATTGGCACGGGTTTAGGAGGTGGAATTATCCTCGATGATAAATTATGGAACGGCAGCAACGGTATGGGCGGTGAAATAGGCCACATGACAATAAATCCCGAAGGTCCAAGATGCAACTGTGGAAATTACGGATGTATTGAGAGTTATGTATCTGCTGAAGCTATAAGAAGAATTGTTGGTGAAACAGAAGATTTAAAGCAACAATTAATCAATATCAAAAAAGAAGATATACCCGAAGAACTAATGAAATTAGCACTCAAAAAAAATAAAATTGCAGTAAAAATATGGAAGGATCTGGGGAAATATCTTGGATTAGGTATAGCAAATTTAGTCAACATATTAAATGTTGAGATGGTTATAATTGGGGGTGGCTTATCAAATGCATGGGAATTATTTATAAAGCAAACAAAAGATGAAGTTAAAAAAAGAGGCTTATCTGGTCCTGTTGAAAATTTAAAAATTAAAAAAGCTTCACTAGGTGATGATGCGGGTATTTTCGGAGCATGCTATTTGGCAATAAATAGGAACAATAAAGCTTAATGAATCAAATTTCTTTGCTTGCTAATTAAACTTTCAAATTCATCAATAAATCCGCTGATTTTTATTTTTAAGTAATTTTTAGAAGCTACATCCGTTTTAAACCTGTCATCAACTCTCATGCCGCCTAGCCAAAAAACCTTATGTCCGGTCTTAAATACAGGGATTTTTTTTCTTAAAAATCTGGGTATTTTTTCATCAATATAAAAATCCTTCAATTTTTTGTAACCTTTCATACCTAGAGGAACAAATTTATCTCCCTCCTGATAGCTGCAAATTTCTATTGGAAAACCGATTTTATCAACTGAAAAATAAGCAATATTTTTATCCCCAAAATTTTCCAACTCATTTGTAATATCAATCTCAATTTCAAGATCATCAGAATATCTAAAGCTGCCCATTTCACTTATCTTAAAATGATATTCCTTGTCTATTTTTTCTCTTTTACCAATATAAAAAAATCCGTGGCCTTTACAGAAAACAATTTTTTCAGGTAAATCCACTTCCCCCGAACTTTCAGGTGAATTTAATACTTCATCAATTAGAAAAAGATGTTTTGCGGATAATTTTTTTAGATCACCCTTAATTTTTGATATACAAGCCCGGATAATTCCAAATCTGATAGCAAGTGGTTCATTCATTAATTTGTCTGTTGTGCCAATAAAACCTAAAGATACCTTTGAAATCAAATCTTCGAATTTACTGTTTACCTGGTTATTTAAATATTCATATTCTATCCCTGAAATAATTGCTGATCTTGAAAGCGTTTCCTGAATACTTGGATTATAATTTTCAAGGATCGGGATTAGTTCATTCCTGATACGATTCCTTAAAAAATCTGATGAAATATTAGTTACATCCTCACGCCATTTTACTTTTTTTGATCTTAAATATTCAACCACTTCATTCTTGGTGATATTTATAAGTGGTCTTATCAGTTTCCCATCAGATGGGCTAATCGCTGATAAACCTAGAGTTGCACTTCCCCTTATCAGCCTCATTAACACTGTTTCCGCCTGATCATTTAAAGTGTGAGCAGTAACAATTTTATTTCCACTATATTTCTTACATAGATGATTAAAAAATTTATATCTTAATTCCCTTGCTGCATCTTCTAAGGAAAGTTTAAATTTATTTTTATGAGATATAGTATCAACTTTTGTTGTTTCAAACTCAAAGCCTAATCTCTCGGCTATTTTACCGACGTATTTTTGATCATCATCAGAATCTTTACCCCTAAGTCCATGATTAACATGAGCAACAATAATCCTGAGATCAAATTCAATTAATTCATCTAAAAGATAAAGTAGTCCAACAGAATCAGAACCACCTGATACACCTATAATTAAAACGTCTTTCGGATGCAATAAATCGAAATTTTTTATAGTTTTTCTAAGCTTATTTAGAATCATTCACATTATTTGTAGAAAGGCCTGCAGAAAGTATTATTCTAAACGCGTCTTCAACAGATATATCAAGTTCTATAACCTCATCCGAAGGTACCATAACGTAGTACCCACTAGTGGGATTCGGTGCAGTAGGAATGAATATACTGACCAAATTAACATCCGAAGCATTCTGGTGTTTACCTGGTTCTGTTGAACCCGTAATAAAACCAATTGAACGAATACCTTTTCTGGGGTATTCAATTAAAGCAACCCTTTTTAATTTTTTCATTTCCGCAGTAAAAAATACGGCTTCTACAATCTGCTTAATCGCAATATAAAAAGTTCTGGCAAATGGTATTTTTTTTATTACATTTTCACTAAAATTTACAAGTTTTCCCCCAATAAAATTTCTGGCTATCCCCCCAATAAAAAGAACAATTAGTAAAGTCACGAAAAATCCTGCAGAAAATGATATCAATTGCAGAAGTGAGTCAGGAATTTCGGTGATGGGATCTAATACTTTTGATGGAAGAGTACTAAAAATACCTATTAACCACTTTAACAATTTATAAAGAACAATTATAGTAAGTCCAAATGGAACTATAACAACAATTCCGGCAATAAAATTTTGTCTGATCGAAGTGGTTAATCGACTCATTCAATTACTTTAGTGTCAATTGCATCTCTCAAGAATCTGCTTGGTTTGAAAACAACAGCCTTTCTTGAAGAAATTTCTATGGTTTCGCCTGTTGAAGGATTTCTCCCCTTTCTTGATTTTCTTTCCTGTACTCTAAAACTGCCAAATCTTGGAAGCTTAACTCCCTTACCATCAGAAAGATTATCTTTTAGGAGATTAAAAAAATAATCGACAATTTCCGCTGATTCTCTTTTAGAAAGACCAATTTTTGTATGTAATGTATCGGAAAGTTCTTTTTTCGTCATGTTGAGACCCCTTTTATTAGATTGACCGTAATTCGGCACCTAAAGTTTTTTCTAATTTTTTTAAAACCTTTTTTTGAACTTGATTTGCATCATCATCCGTTAGTGTTTTTTCCTTATCTCTTAAAATCATGGAAACAGCAACACTCTTTTTACCCTCTTGGAGTGTTTCCCCCTTATAAACATCAAAAACCCATACATCTTCAATTATACTTGAATTTACCTCTTTCATGTTTAATAAAATTTCTTGGGCTGTAATTTTATCATCGACGACCAGTGCAATATCTCTTTTGACTGAAGGATATTTAGGCAATGGATAAAACTTCTTTTTAGATTTAGTATAAGTCTTAGAAAGTAGTTGAAGATCAATTTCCAGTACATAAACCTTTTCATCAATTTCCAGTTTTTCCAAAGTATCAGGGTGCAACTCCCCTATAAAACCCAAAACATTTTTATCTATTTTTATTAAAGAGGAATTCCCGGGGTGCAAAAAATCTATTCCTGAAAGTGGTTCTAATTTAACTTTTGAATCTACTGAAAGCACTTCAAAACTTCTTTCCAACACGCTTTTTATGTCAAAAAAATCTATGCTATTTTCATTCCATATCTCTGGTTCCCGCTTTCCGGTGGCAACGGCAGCGAATTTTTTAACTTCATTTGGCAGCTGACCCTTTGACTTTGGATAAAAGACCTTTCCAGATTCAAATAGTCTTAAATCCTGATTTTGCCTTGATAAATTCAGTCTGACGTTTTTAACAAGTCCCGGCAGTAAACTTGTTCTCATATTTGAGAAGTCTTTTGTTAAAGGATTCTTTAAGCCGATTGAAGTTGTAGAATCAAAAACTTCAAGTAACTCAGAATCTTCAAAACTATAGTTTATTGCTTCTAAAAACCCGTAGGATACAAATACATCTCTTAAGCGTTTTTCCATTATAGTTATAACATTTATTCTGTTTGCAACCATAGGAACTTCAGGTGAAACAGAAACAATATTGTCATAACCAAAAAGCCTTGCTACTTCTTCAATTAAATCAATTTCTCTTTCAATATCTACCCTGAATGTGGGTATTTTATATAGTAATTCAGAATCAGATGAATCTAAAAGCTCAAACTCAAGATTTTTTAATAGATTATTTATTTCATTTTTGTCTATTGAAATACCAAGCAAATTTCTAACTTTCTTTAAAGATAATTTTACTTCTTTTGACTGAATCTCGTTTGGATAAACATCAACAATACCCTTTGATATTCTCCCTCCACCAATTTTCCTGATTAATTCAGCAGCCCTGTTAAGTGCGTTAGTAACATTGTTCGGATCCACACCTCTCTCAAATCTATAAGATGACTCTGATCTCAACCCTGTTCTTTTAGATGTTTTTCTAATTGTGATAGGATCAAAATAAGCACTCTCAAGTAAAATATCCGTTGTTTCGGCATTAACTTCGGTATTTAATCCCCCCATAATCCCCGCTAATGCTATAGGATTTTCGCCATCGCAAATCAATAAATCATTTTTTGTTAGTTTTCTTTCTACTTCATCAAGAGTTGTAATAGTTTCATTGTTTTTAGCATTTCTAACAACAATTTTATGGTCATGTAATAAATTGTAATCGAAAGCATGAAGTGGCTGACCTTGCTCAAGCAACACAAAATTCGTTATATCAACAACATTATTTATAGATCTGATTCCTGAAGCTTCAAGTCTGCTTATAAGCCATGAGGGCGATGGACCGATTTTCACATCTTTTATAACCCTGCAAGAATATCTTGGACAAGCATCATTATCTAAAACTTCAACCTGTATCAACCCAGAGATATCTTCACCATTCTCAATAATGTCTATATCAGGTTTTTTCAAATCTTCTCCTAAAATAGCAGAGACCTCCCTTGCAATACCTATTAAACTTAAGCAATCCGGTCGGTTCGGTGTAATTCCTATTTCAAAAATAATATTATCGTATCCCAGTAAATCAGCTACGCTTTGACCAATTTCTGTCTTTTCTGGCAAAACCATAATTCCATCTGATTTTAAAGCTAATCCTAATTCATCCTCAGCACAGAGCATACCCTCTGATACCTCTCCGCGTATTTTTGATTTTTTTATTTTTAATCCCTCGGGAAATTTTGTTGTTTCAGGAAGTTTTGTTCCAATTTTTGCAAGTACTACTTTATCATCAACTTTCATATTATTTGCACCGCAAACAACATCGTATTTTTCCACGCCGTCAGTGACAACACATAAACTAAGTCTGTCAGCATTAGGATGTTGGGATATCTCTAATATCTTAGTTACAACAACACTGTCCAAGCCTTTGCTTTTATCCTCTAAAGCTTCAAGTTCAAGGCCTGTCATAGTAAGCATTTCTCCTAGTTCTTCTGGAGAAATATCAAATTCTACGTAATCAACTAACCAACTAAGGGGGAAAATCATAAATTCACCTGAATTAACCTAAAATAAAGCATAAAGCTTACACATTCCTACCATCGGGTCAATAGTTAACTAACTGAAAATAATAGATTATTTTATAATAAATATTAAAATTTAAATAAAATGATAAAGCAGCTAAGATATCTGACATAAAAATGAAAAATTTGAATGATATTATAAATTCTGAAATTAATAGAAATGGACCCATTTCATTTAAAAGATTTACTGAATTAGCCTTATATCATAAGGAATTTGGATATTACTCCTCAGGTAAAACTAAAATTGGTAAAGATGGAGACTTTTATACAAGTCCCTGTGTTCATAGTGGTTTTGGGGAGGTTATATGTAATTTTATCGTAAAATCCTACAAAACTTTTAAATTAAGCGGATTTAATATAATTGAACTTGGTGCGGGTAAAGGATATTTAGCTTTAGACATATTAAATAACCTACATGACAAATACCCCAAAATATATAATGATATAAATTATAAAATATTAGAAGTTAATAAATCTTATATTGAAGAAGGGAAAAAGCTATTAAAACCCCATTCAACCAGAATTAAGTATTATAACTCACTTAAATCATTAAAAAATAAAAAAATAAAAGGAGTGGTTATTTCAAATGAATTTTTTGATTCATTTCCTTTTCACAGATTAAAATTTTCAAACAATGAGTATTATGAAGCTTTTGTAGTTTCAAAAAAAAATAATTTTGATGATATTTATTTACCCTTAAAAAACCGGCAACTTGCCACATATATAAAAGATCTGGATATAAAATTTGAAGAAGGTCAGGAATTCGAAATAAACCTTGAAGCTAGAAATTGGCTGGACACCATAAATTTTATACTGGAAAAAGGGCTGGTTTTAACAATTGACTACGGTTACCTGGCAGATGAATTATATGCCCCCCATAGAAATAGGGGAACTTATAAATGCTTTTATAAACACAATCTTAACAGTAAACCTTACACAAATATCGGAGAGCAGGATATAACAGCGGATGTAAATTTTTCGGACTTGATTGAATATGGATCACAAATCGGTCTATCCACTTTGAAATACACTACCCAGGGTCAGTTCTTGATTGATTGGGGAATACTCAAAATCCTTGAAAAATATACAGATATTAAGCATGAAAAAGAAAGATTAGCTTTAAAAAACCTTTTTATGCCCAATTTAATGGGAAATCGATTTAAAGTTTTAATTCAAAGCAAAAAAATAAAAAGTGAAGAATTAGAAAACTTTTATGAAAATGGCGAAATAAAGCTTAATATAAAAACTCTTTGATAATTTCTATTTCTTATCCGATCCTGTGTATTCATACTTCCATAACACATTCTCAGTATCTTCCTGATGAATTTCGTCTACTACTTTTTCACTATTTGTAAACTCTTCATATTCATCTCTTAGTTTTTTTCTGTATGATCTTATATTAATTGCTTCATCTATAGAAGTACTGACGGTTATATCTTCGCCATCTACACTGGAAAAAAATCCATTTTCTAGCACATATATGGTTCCAACACCTATTGTGCAAGTTAATAAAAATATTGCGAACAACTTACCAATAACTTCCATTCATTTCCCCAATTTTATTAATTTTCTAAAAAAGCCAATAAAACCGTAATACCCCTCCAATTCATTATTTTATGCAACTTTTATACCATCAATTATATGAGGGTGTCTTCATGAATAAAATAAATACCGATAACACTGTAACAAGCCGTAATTATAGATAAATATGAAGATTAAAGTCCTGATATTTAATTTATTTTATTATTATATTTTAGATATAGTGTGCATAATGGTTCTCATATTGAGAAAATATATGCTCAACTATGGATATGCAATATTAAAAGTTTTTACACATATGTTTCACGTGAAACATTATATTGAAATTAAATCTGTAGCTCATTAAATATATATATGGTAGATTTCATCTCTATGAAAAATACGAATGTTACAAATGAAGACACCATTGCTGCAATATCAACTACATTGGGCACAGGTGGAATTTCAGTAATAAGAGTAAGTGGTAAGAATTCTCATAAATATATAAAAATAATCTTTAAACACACATCAAACTTACCAATTGAAGAACGAAAATTATATTATGGAAAAGTATACAATCCTAAAACCAATGAAATAATAGATAATTCACTTTGTGTATTTATGAATTCACCGAATACATACACGGGTGAGGATATCGCAGAGATACATTCACACGGTGGTTATATAGTTCCAAAAAAGATACTGGAATTAATAATCAGCCTTGGTGCTAGACCAGCTGATCCTGGGGAATTTACAAAAAGGGCATTTTTAAATGGTAAAATGGATCTTGCTCAGGCTGAAGCAGTATCAGACATTATAAATGCACAAACTGAAAAAAGTCTTAAACAGGCCGAAAGTCAGCTTGAAGGCAGACTTTCAAACAAGATTAATGATCTAAAATTTCGTTTATTGGATAATCTCGCAGAAATAGAAGCTCAGGTTGATTTCCCTGAAGAAGATTTAGACCCACTAATTAAAAAGAATCTACTTGATTCATCTAAAATTATAAAAAAAGAACTAAATATTTTACTAAATTCATACAGTACCGGAAAAATATATAAAGAAGGGATCTATACAGCTATTTTAGGTAAACCAAATGTTGGAAAATCAAGTATCCTCAATAATCTATTAAGCAAGGAAAGATCGATTGTAAGTTCAATACCAGGAACTACCAGAGATTTTATCGAAGAAATCATCGATATAAAAGGAATTCCTTTAAAAATAGTAGATACCGCTGGCATAAGAAAAACTTCGGACGAAATTGAAAAAATTGGTGTTAAACTTGCCAGCCAGAAAGCTGTCGAGGCAGAGTTCTTATTAATAGTTTTAGATCAAAGTAGAAATATTGATGATGACGATATAGAGGTTTTAAATAAAATAAATGGAAAAAAATACATAGTTCTATTAAATAAATCAGACCTTAATAAAAAGTTAGATACAGATAAAATATCAAAAATAGTACACAAGGATCTTATTTTAGAGGTCTCCGCAAAAACAGGACTAGGATTTGAAGACTTAAAAAATAAAATATTTAGTTCTATTATTGAAACAAAAGAGAATTTGGAAGCTTCTGAAGTAGTTTTAACAAACTTAAGGCAAAAAAATTCAATAGAAAACTCAATTAAATATTTAAATTTATTTATCGAACTTCTTAATAATAATGAATCCCCGGAAATTCTTGCAATCGACCTTAGAAGTTCCATGGATTCACTCGGAGAAATTACAGGAGAAATTACCACAGAGGATATTTTAGGAAGAATTTTCAGTAAGTTTTGTATCGGAAAATGAATTTTTTTTAAATTGTTTCACGTGAAACAATTCACAGGCAATTAAATATCATATATTATACATAAGCGTATTACATCATAAATATTCAATGATTACAGTATGTTATGACGTGCTTAATATTTAAGCACTGCTTTATCCACAATGTATCAACAGTAAAATATTTATTATTATCAATGAGTTACAAAATTTATATAAAGTATTTGTTAATAAGTTATTAACAGTTCATTTAGATTACATTGCTTTTATTAATTACAGCAAATGCGTTATGATTATGTATGCTCTCATAGTTGATAACTTTGAGTTCATAACTATCAAATCTGTCATCGTGCCTAAGGGCTATCGCTAAATTTCTAATTACATCTTCTACGAAACACGGTTTATCATATGCACTCATAGTTACATGACGCTCATCCTCTCTTTTTAATATGGGATATAATGGGGAAGAGGCGCAATTTTCAGCTATCTCAATTATATCTTCAAGAGATATATTAATCAGAACATTACTATTATTTATTCTATGAGTAAGATATACCCAAACCTTTGATCTTTGGTTATGCGCACCATAATCGCTAATCTCTTTACTACAGGGACAAACTGTTTTTACAGGTACTTCCACGCCCTGAACAATTTCAGTAAAACTTTTTGTATATATACCTTTATATATGCATTTGTATGCCTGTGGAGAGGTTTTTCCACTAACAGGAGCTTCCTTGTTAAAAAAGTAGTTAAATTTTACATCCGCATAAGAGTTCAAAGATTGCTGTTTATTGCAAATATCTTCTAATAAATCTTTAAAATTATGAATTGAAAACCCGTTTTGGTATTCCAGTATTGTTTCTATTAATCGGCTCATGTGAATACCTTTTTGATATTTATCCAAATCAACGCTTAAACTTACATCAGCGTTTATGCTCTGATTTTTATCAGGATCTTTTTCGCAGCCATATATAACAAGCGGGATTTGCAAATCACAAATTCCTACATTATCAATAGAGACATTCCTGCTATCAGACCTGCTTTGAACATCCTCAGTTATTTTTTCGATATATTTAGTTTCCAACTTGATTTCACAGCCCGTAAGTTTAGTTTTAATTAAGCATAATTAATATTAAAAGTTGCGAATAATACCATAGAAGGTACTATTTGCAAGATTACATTTTATATGAACATTCATAAATCTATTTTTATTTATTTTACATAAGTCACACAGAAGTGGAGTAATCAGAATTAAAAAGAGATTAATAATTAAGATTTTATCCTTTCCAAAACTGAATTATTGATAAAATTTCATATTTATTAACCTTACAATTTTCTGAATTAAAAATATTTGACTAATAATTCAAATAAAAAACTTCGTTTTCAACAACAAGATAGCTTTGAAAAAGAGTTGAGAAATAGAGTTGATCAATATTTTGAACAGTCCGGAAAACCTAAACGTGATTGTCCGGAAATCTATATTAAAACTTCAATTTTTTTTCTTTGGACAATTGCAGTATACATTTTGATTTTATTTGCAGACTTACCAGCTTATGGAGTAATTCTTTGCTTGATATCTTTGGGTATATCCGTAACCGGTATTGGTTTTAATGTCATGCACGATGCAATCCATCAATCCTTTTCAAACAATTCCATGATTAACAAAATAATGGGTTACAGCATAGATTTAATTGGTGGAAGCTCTTATTATTGGTACTGGAAACACAACTACCTCCACCATACATTTCCCAATATTAAAGGTCATGATGAAGATATTGAAGTAGGGATTTTAGGAAGACTTTGTCCCCATAGTAAAAGATATTTTTTTCACGGGTTTCAGCATATCTACATATGGCTATTATACGGTTTCATTACAATAAAATGGCACTTTTGGGATGATTTCTGCAAATTTGCAAGGGGAACAATTAACGGTATCACAATAAAACGTCCAAAAGGTTTTGATCTTGTAATGTTTTTTGCAGGAAAGATCGTTTTTTTCTTATTAATACTTGGAATCCCCTCTTTATTTTTTCCTTTTTGGAAAGTATTTGTGGGGTACCTATTTGTCTCATTTATCCAGGGAATTATTATGTCTGTTGTTTTTCAGCTTGCTCACTGTCATGAAGAAGCAGAATTTCCCTTAAGCAAAAAAACTCCCCCTGAAATGGATACAAGCTGGATGATTCATCAGCTTGAAACAACAGCTAATTTTGCAAGAAATAATAAAATTCTATGCTGGTATATTGGTGGTCTTAACTATCAGATTGAGCATCATCTATTTCCCAGGATATCTCATGTTAACTATCCTGCTATTTCTAAAATAGTTGAAGAGACATCAAAGGAATTCGGCATCAGGTATTTTTCTTTTGACACCTTCCGGTCGAGCATTGTTTCACACTTTAACTGGCTTTATAAACTAGGTAATAATCAGGTTTAAACACTTAAATATTTGATCTTAAAGACATTATTGTTAGCATATAACTTGAAAAGTAAAAAGTTCGAATATTATAATTGCTATTACCTAAATAAATAATTACTAATTTAATTTAGGATTGTTTTTGTGTCTGTCCTTGTCTCTCATGCTCTTCTTTTCCATATTCCTTTTGATAGCTTCTGTAAGGTCAACTCCGGTTTGATTAGCAAGGCAGGTAACAACAAAAATCACATCAGCCAGTTCATCTGCAAGGTTATATTTCTTGTCAGACTCCTTAAAACTTTGATCCCCGTAGGTTCTTGATATTATTCTTGCAACTTCCCCGACCTCTTCAACCAGTTCCGCAAGGTTGGTTAGCTCTGAAAAATACCTGATTCCAATATCATTTATCCAGTCATCCACAATTTGTTGATAATCTTTAATAGTAATCTCTTTCATGTGTTTTTACCCTGTAAAAATGTTTTTATGATTCTATTCTGACTCCTCTACAAAAAGCCGCATAGCCCCTGATCTCTTTTACATTCTCAATAGGATCAGTATAAAACCAGGCAGCATCCTTGTTAACCTTATCATCTATTATTATATCGGAAATAGCTTGCTACGCCTTTCCTTGAACGGGTCGTCATAGTTGAACTTTCAATTAAATACTCGCATTTTACTGAATTTGTTAGAAAATAAGGATTTCCTTCGCTAATTATTGTTTCGTTGCTCTTGGCAATTATTTATTATTTAAAATCGCCTTCATAATCAAACTTTAACTTTCAAATATTGTTACTGATTTTATCCAATAAAACCTTAATAATCCAGACAAGTTTATAAAAGAACTTGATATTTTACTTTAATTTTGATATACAATTTTTGTAATAAATGACAATTTTTATAAACAAGCTATATAATTATTTAATAATAGATTTAGAGCTTGTTTAAACCACGAATGAGTTCTCTATAGGGAGGAGCAAAATTGAATATATCAAAAATACTAATATTTTTTCTGGCTTTTTTTATTTCCACAAATTTAGCATACGCAGTAAATTACACAGTTGATGACGATAGTGATGGACCAGCTAATGCAGCTAATTGTGAAGCGGAACCTCCTGATGTGGAAGACGGGGGTTGCAGACTTAGGGATGCTATTGCTGCTGCTGATGATGGAGATACTATAGACTTTATATTAAACGGAGCAACAATAACCCTGACTGAGGGAGAAATAGTAATAACAAAAAGTATTACTATAAACGGTCCCGGTGCCGATAAGTTAACCATAGATGCTGATAATAGTAGCAGAATATTCGATATTGATGATGAAGCGACTGGTGAAAAAATTGTTGAAATAAAAGGATTAAGGCTTATAAACGGACACGCTGATAATGATAAAGAATTGGAGACAGAACCGGATATTTGCCCGGGCGGGGCAATTTTTAATGCTGAAGATCTAACCATAGATTCCTGTGAATTCGAAGATAATGTAGCTGAAGGTGGAAACGGCTGCTCATATGGCAATGGTAAGGGTGGCGCGATTTTCAATGCTCCATCACCACCACCAGATATGCCTATGTCTTTAACAGTCACAAATACAAAGTTTACAAATAATCATGCCGATGGAGAAGGCGGGGCAATCTATAACTACGAAACTGTAATAGACGAGATATCTTTTTGTACATTTTTGAACAACTCCGCTAATCATGCCGGAGGGGCTATTTATAATGGCTACGGTAGTATTATAACGAAAATTCAAAATTCAGTCTTTAACGGTAATAACAGCCCCTGGGGAGGTGCTATAGCTAACTATAATTCTGACATTGTAGATATTCATATGTCTAATTTTACTGGAAATTATTCATACGGTGGTGGTGGTGCAATTTATAATTCAACGGGTGCAGATGACGATGATGATGCAGAAATTATGCTGATTGATAATTCCAATTTTAACTTCAATAAAGCTTTATTTAGCGGGGGGGCTATATTAAATTACAAAGATGGCG
>JABAOE010004034.1_pt4 | contig 74333 bp, 81 predicted proteins | sample 7062141 | NCBI WGS metagenome assembly JABAOE01 (sample SAMN14538627, study PRJNA623070) | marine sediment metagenome | biome: marine biome [ENVO:00000428]; feature: marine pelagic biome [ENVO:01000023]; material: deep marine sediment [ENVO:00002113] | place: India: Gulf of Khambhat ... | reverse complement strand
GGTGTGGACCTGGACTCCCTGGTGATTGTGCGTGTTCCCGATTCCTATGCGGTCCCCCGGGCCGGGGAAAAACTCCTCCGCTCCGGCGCCTTTGGTCTGTTGATACTGGATGTCGGCGCCGCGACGATCCCCATGCCGCTTCAGAGCCGTCTGGTGGGTCTCGCTCACCGGTATCACGCCGCCCTGATCTGTCTTACGGAGAAAGAGAGTAAGGAGCCGTCCCTGGGATCCCTCATTTCCCTCAGGGTCCAGGCCCAGCGTAAGAGAGCCCACCAAGATCGATTCGCATGCGAGATCCAGGTGCTGAAGGACAAACACCGGGGACCCACCTGGAGTGAGAAGGAAGTATGCTATGGACCGGCTGGCCTGCGCTAACGTGCCGGCGTTTCCCCTTCAACTCCTGCTGAAACGCCACCCCGAGTGGGGCCGCTGCCCGGCGGCGGTGGTGGCGGAGGATAAACCCCAGGCGATCATCCTCTGGGTCAACAAGAGGGCGAGGCACCTCGGAGTGCTTCCCGGCTTCCGCTACGCCACGGCTCTATCCCTGGCGCCGGAGCTCCGTGCCGGTGTGGTGCCGGCCATCGAGATCAAGGAAGGCGTGGCGGAGCTTACCCATCGGTTGATGAGTTTTACTCCCGAGGTGGAGCCCTGTGCGGAAGAGCCCGGAGTCTTCTGGCTCAACGGTCTTGGGCTCGGTCTTCTCTATCCTTCCCTGACGAAGTGGGGCCGTGCGGTCTTTACGGAGATTCGAGACCAAGGCTTTTACACCCGGGTCGTGGTGGGCTTCACCCGCTTCGGCACCTATGCCCTGGCAAAGACCATGGAGGGAACCGTGGTCTTTAAGGATCCTTCAGAAGAGTGCGCGGCGGCCAAAAAAGTATCCCTCGACTCACTGGATCTCGAGCCGGACCTTCGTGACACCCTTTTCAAGTTGAAGATAAAAACCGTGGGCGACTTTCTCTCTCTTCCGGCGGGAGGACTCCACGAGCGTTTCGGACCCAGGACCCACCGCCTTTACCAGATGGCCTCCGGCGATCTGTGGTCGCCGCTCAGGCCCTTTGTGCCGGAGGAGCCCGTGCGGGAAAAACTCCTCCTCGACGATCCGGAGGAGGACAGCACCCGGCTCCTCTTTCTCATCCGCCAGCTCCTCCATCCCATGCTGGTGACCCTCGTGACCCGGGGGCAGGCGCTGGCGGAGCTCACCCTTTGCTTTCTCATGGACCGGGGCGGCTGGTGCCAGGAGCAGATCCGTCCCGCTGCTCCGACGTTGGATTCGGTGCAGCTGTTGGACCTGGTTCGTTTGCGTCTGGAGTCGGTGGAGCTTTCCTCCGGGGTCATGGAAGTGGAGCTCACGGCGGTGGGAGGAACGGCCACCCGGGAACAGCTCCGCCTCTTTGCCGAGCGGCCCGAGCGGGACCTCGATGCCGCCAATCGGGCACTGGCCCGTTTGCGCGCCGAGTTCGGTGACGAGGCCGTGGTGCGAGCGAAGTTGACTCACGGACACCTTCCCGAGGCCAGGTTTGCCTGGGAGCCTTTCGACCAGGTGAAGCTTCCCAAGCCGGGCAAGGGAGCCAAAACTCTGTTGCGCCGGATCTTTGCCAAACCGATCCCGTTGCCCGCTCAACCTCACTGGTCCCGGGAAGACGGATGGCTTTTGTTGGGGGCAAGGTACGGCGCGGTGGAAAAACTCATCGGCCCCTACGTTCTCTCCGGCGGATGGTGGGCCCGTGAGGTGCACCGCGAGTACTACTTTGCCGAGACCCGCCGCGGAAACCTCCTGTGGGTTTACCACGACCGCATACGCCGCCGCTGGTTTCTGCAGGGAACCGTGGAATAGAGGTCAGAGATCAGAGATCGGAGATCAGTAGATCGAATATAGAAGATAGAAGATCGTAAATAGTTGATGGTCAATGGTTGTTCGTCGATTGGAACCCAAGAAACTCAACGAATCTTCAACTCAAGGAACTAAATAAAAACCCGACAACGCACAAACTCTATGAACTCAGAGAACTCAATAAACTCCCGGCTGACCTCTGATCTCTGACTTCTGATCGCTGTATGTATATTCCCCTCTGGTGCAAGAGCAACTTTTCTTTCCTCGAAGGGGCGAGCCATCCCGACGAGCTGGTGGAGCAGGCGGAGCGCCTCGGGCTTTCCACTTTGGCCCTCACGGATCGGGACGGTGTTTACGGGATGGTCCGTGCCCATGTGAAGGCCCGGGAGGCCGGCCTCCATTTGATCGTGGGCTCACAGGTCACCGTCAACGATGGATCGGTGATTGTTCTGCTCGCTCAGGACAAGACGGGATACACCAACCTCTGCCGGCTCCTTACCACCGGACGCCTGCGCTCTCCCAAGGGGGAGAGCACCGTGACCTGGGAGGAAGTCTGTCAACATGCGATTGGACTTGTTGGGCTCTGGGGGGGTGAAAACAGTCTACTGGTGGACGAGTCCGACCCTGCGGATGTGGCCGGTAGCCTGCACGATGCTTTCAGCGACCGGCTCTATGCCATGGTGGCGCGCCACCGGCGGGACGAGGAGGTGCGGCAGGAGACGCGGCTTCGCGAGCGAGCCGCAAGGTATGGTTTTCAGATCATTGCGGCAACGGAAGTTCTCTACCACACACCCGCGCGCCGCCCGCTTCAGGACGTGCTCACCGCCATTCGTCATATCACTCCCATCTCCTCCGCGGGTCGGAAGCTCAAGCCCAACGCCGAACACGCCCTGCTGTCTGGTTATGCTTTTAAAGAGCTCTTTTCCGACGATCCGCTGTCCGTGATTCGAACCCAGGAGGTAGCGGAGCGCTGCAGGTTCTCCCTCGGCGAGATTCGTTATCGCTATCCTTCGGAGTACTTGCCCGACGGAACCACCTCTTCCCAGTGGCTCCGCCACCTCACCCATGAAGGGGCACGGCGCCGCTACAATGGAAAGGTCCCGCCGGACGTCATGAGCCAGCTCGAGAAGGAGCTGGATCTCATCGAGTCGCTGGACTACCCCGGTTACTTTCTCACCATGTGGGAGCTGGTGAGGTATTGCCGCGAGCACGAGATCCTCTGCCAGGGACGCGGCTCGGCGGCCAACTCCGCCGTCTGTTACTGTCTCGGCATCACGGCCGTCGATCCGGTGCGGATGGGCCTCTTGTTCGAGCGCTTTCTTTCCCAGGAGCGCGCCGAGCCTCCGGACATCGATCTCGACATCGAGCACGACCGGCGGGAAGAGGTCATCCAGCATGTCTATGAAAAGTACGGGCGGGACCACGCGGCCATGGTGGCCAACGTCATCCGCTACCGCACCCGCTCCGCGGTGCGGGACGTGGGCAAGGCCCTGGGACTTCAAGAGACTTCACTGGACCGGCTCGCCAAGCTGGTGGCTCACTTTGAAGACCTCACTCCTACGTCGCTCCGCCAGGGAGGGCTCGATCCCGAAGTTCCCCTGCACAAACACCTCATGTGGCTGGTGAACGAGATCATGGACTTCCCGCGCCACCTCTCCATTCACCCCGGCGGGTTTCTTCTTGGACATGAGCCCGTACGGGACATCGTTCCCATCGAGAACGGCAGCATGGCCGATCGCACCGTGATCCAGTGGGACAAGGAAGACCTGGAAGATCTGGGGCTTTTCAAAATAGATCTGCTTGGGCTGGGAGGGCTCACCCAACTGGACCGGTGTTTCCGTCTCCTGAAGCAGCACCGGGACGTAGAGCTTTCCATGGCCACCATCCCGCCCGGAGACAGAGAGACCTTCGAGATGGTTACCCGGGCCGATACCCTGGGGACTTTTCAAATTGAAAGCAGGGCGCAGATGTCCATGCTGCCGCGCATGAAGCCGAAAAACTTTTACGATCTGGTGATCGAGATCAGCATCGTGCGGCCGGGGCCGATCGCCGGCGGCATGGTGCATCCCTATCTGCGCCGCCGCGGCGGGGAAGAGACGGTGGAGTATCCGCACCCGAGCTTGATCCCAGTATTGGAAAAGACGTTGGGTGTGCCCCTCTTTCAGGAGCAGGTGATGCGCCTTGCGGTGGTGGCCGCCGACTACACGCCGGGGGAGGCGGACCAGCTGCGCCGTGACATGGCGGCGTGGCGCCGCACCGGCCGCATCGAACGCCACCGCGAGCGGCTCATCTCGCGCATGCAGGCCAAGGGGATCGCTCCGGAGTTCGCCGAGCGGGTCTTCGAGCAGATCCGCGGCTTCGGCGAGTACGGCTTTCCCGAGAGCCACGCCGCGAGCTTCGCCCTGATCGCCTACGCCACCGCCTGGCTCAAGTGTCACTATCCGGTGGAGTTCACCTGCTCGCTCCTCAACGCTCAGCCCATGGGTTTTTACACTCCGGCTACGATTGTGGAAGACGCCAAGCGTCACAAGGTGGTGATACGGCCAGTGGATGTTAAAGAGAGCGATTGGGATTGCACCATGGAGCCGTGCCCGGGAGGACTGGGCGGCTTCGCCGTGCGCATGGGATTGAGATACGTGAAAGGGCTTGGCTCCGGCGACTGGGACCGGATCGAGGCGGCGCGACGGTTTCCCTTTGCGTCGCTTCAGGACTTTGTCCGGCGCACCGGACTCGACGTGGGTATCTTGAGCGCGTTGGCGGAAGCGGGCGCCTTCGAAGGCTTCGGTCTGGACCGGCGGACGGCTCTTTGGGAAGTGCGAAAGCTCGTCCACACGCGAAACGAACCGCTTCCTCTAGTGGACAGCGAGGCAAAACCCGCCTTCGAATCTTTGAACGCTTTTGAAGAAGTAGGGTGGGATTATATTCGTACGCAGCATAGCCCCAGGCGTCACCCGCTGGCGCCGCTGCGCGAGCAGCTTACCGCCCAGGGTTTGCCCGACGCTCGCACAGTATCCTCCATGCCGGACGGTAAGCGGATCCACTACGCCGGGCAGGTCATCTGCCGCCAGCGCCCCGGCACCGCCGGCGGCGTGGTGTTCATGACCCTGGACGACGAGACGGGCTTCGTGAACCTCGTGGTCTGGGACAGCGTGTTCCAGCGCTACTCCGTGCTCGCCAAAACCGCTGCCTTCCTCGGCATCACCGGCACCCTCCAGGTCAAGCAAGGCGTCGTCCACCTCGTGGCCGAGCAGCTCTGGACCCCCCGGATCAACCTCAAACTCATCGGCACCCCCAGCCGGGATTTCCACTAGCATTAGGATTAATTTCCTCGTTGTATCTTGTTGAAATCGGAGTAGAATTTTATCTATGGAGCCCGGGGGAAATGGGGTCTTTAACCTGGCCGGGGGATTTACAGGTAAGTAGATTTTCAGACGGCAGTAGGGGGTAAATTTGAAGATTCTTAGTTTAGCAGCGCTGACATGTGCCGTGTTATCCATCGCCACGACACTATGGTTGGTTGTGAGTATTCCGGAAGCGAGAGGTCAGCTGTTTGTACTCGAATTTCCCATAAGAACACTGGGTGAAGCCGCGGCTAAGATGATCGTGCCCGTAGGCCTATCGGCCGTGGCTACTTTGATTAGCTTTTTCACTTGGAAGGTCCAGATCGGACAGGTGGTGGGTGGAATCGCTATGGTGAGTTGGGTCGTAATCTGGCTCGTGCTCGGTAAGGAAGGTATTCAGTATCTTTTTTAAGCAACTCCAACTTGAGACACGTCTTCGTCCCGCCATCTCGTGAACAGGACTCGGCAGCTCAGCCTGAACGTTATGTTTCACTTGTTCGATGAACATCATTTCTAAATTTAAAACTGTCTATTACTGGGCAAAAATTGGATGGCATCATGGCAAAGCCGGTAAATTTCTCAAACGCCTGGACTATCAAGCGGCATTAAAACATTACGAGTTGGCTTATGAGTACTCTCGATTTTCAGAAGATGAAACTAGCCAAGCTCTAGAACTCGAATGCATGGCTAGGACACACTACCGACTTAACGAATTTGGACTGGCGAGACAGCATGCGGAGAAGTCACTTGCTATCTACCAGGAGTTTCAAGCGATCGATAAAAGCGGTGTGTTTTCAGCAGCTGTGTCTCGAGTTCAGGACTTGATGGCGAGGCTCCAAACATAACCACAGGCTTGAGCCAGACCTTCGTCCCGCCGCTTTGTGGACGGGACTCGGCTGCTCAGCCTGAACGTTATCTCTCCGCGGCTTGATGTGTATGCATAAATAGACCATACTTATACATATGCGAACAACACTAAACATTGATGATTCCCTGTTGCGCCACGCAAGCAAGCTCACCGGGATCAAAGAAAAGACCTCACTCGTACGATTGGGGCTCGAGGCTTTGATTGCTAGAGAGAGCGCCCGTCGGTTAGCAGAGCTTGGAGGGACGGAGAAGCGCCTTCGCGAAGTTCGGAGACGACGCTCGGGCAATGCCGCATGATTCTAGTGGACACCTCTGTTTGGATTGAGCACCTGCGATTGGGTAACGATCGACTGAGTGCTCTATTGCTTGATGAGCAGGTCCTTTGCCATCCATATATTGTAGGTGAGTTGGCATGTGGGCGGCTGGAGAACCGGAGTGAGATTCTGAGCATGTTGACGGCTCTGCCTGAGGCACAGTTGCTCGAACACGAGGAAGTCTTGAGCTTCTTAGAAGCTCGGCGTCTATATGGACGCGGTATTGGTTGGGTGGATGCTCATCTTCTCGCTTCAACACTTCTCACTAGGTGTACTCTTTGGACCTTAGACAATCCGCTCCGGCGAGCTGCGGCAGCTTTGAACGTCTCAGTGTGAAGGTTTAACAGGAGATAACCACCGGCTTGAAACAGACCTTCGTCCCGCCGCGTTATTGAAGGGACTCCGCTGCTCTGCCTGAACGTTAGGCTCCATGATCACACCGTGCCAAGTTTAAGTCGTTTGTTAGATTTTTCGACGCGAATGTCCTAGGGACAAAATGAACTCAGACAATTGGGATGATTTTGCCGCAGATTGGGACACCCGGCCTGATGTCCGAGAGTACGCCGATCGCGCTTTCAAATCCTTCCAACGCAGAGTCTTGCCGCTGGTTCCGAAGATGGTCCATACTCGGGTGATGGACTTTGGTTGCGGGACTGGCTTGTTGACTGAGAAACTCTCGCCTTTGTGTGATCGTGTTGTCGCTTTAGATTCCTCGTCACGCATGATGGAAATACTAAATCGTAAGCTCGCCAAAACCGGGACCAAAAACGTAACATCCCTTGTGGCGACTGTTGATTCGAAGACGATCGACGAGAATAGAGATATTCTGGGTCAATTCGACCTAGTCGTTGCTTCCTCTGTTTGCAGCTTTCTGCCTGATTTTCAATTAACTCTCTGTGATATCAGCACGATCATGCGGCCCAACGCGATATTCGTTCATTGGGATTGGCTGGACGATTTGCCACCGAGCGAAATTCGCTCTGCTTTTTCCCAGGCTGGATTAAACTGCATTCGGGCGGAAAGAGAGTTTGAGATGGTCGGTAATAACGGATCCATGGAAGTCGTAATGGGGATTGGAAAACGTATCGGGTAAGGTGCCGTCTAACAAATCTCTTCACTGGGTACCCGGGCGTAATGGGCATTTGTCTTGAAATATAATTGGGGCAGGAGTCGCGCCAATCACTGGGGCCTGTGGGCTAGAACAATATGTTGTTCCATTGATGCTGAATCCGTAAATGGGAACAATCCGTCATCGAGTTGGCATCAAAGCGTCTCTCCACGATGTCTACGATGCGACCTACCAACCCGCCAAATTGCAATCCTGGTGGGCTACATCTGCGAGTGGTTCTGGTGCGGTAGGATCGCAAATAGAGTTTGTGTTTTCAGGGTATCTGAACCACATATGGGAGATCATCGAACTCACAGAAAATTCACGGGTCCGCCTGAAACGGCTGTCCGGTCCCGAATCGTGGCATGGCTCAGAGCTGTGCTTTCAATTCGAAGAATTCAACGAGCAGGTCTTGGTAACGATGACACACACCACAGGAGCTGAGACGCCGGATGCCGCATTTCAATACTTCTGCACAAAATGGCCAATGTTCCTCGTCAGCCTCAAGCCGTTCCTGGAAACCGGCAAAGGAATGCCGTATCCTGATGATATCAAGATTCAACACGATTGATCGCTATAGGAAATATAAGAGCTCATTGCAGCGGATAAGTATGGCACCGTCGGTATCAATTCCCGGGCAAACAGGCCTTGACGTAAGGCCGCAACTCCGGAAATTCCCTCGCTGATCCACGAGCCGTTGGCTCACAAGTGTAGATGCCTTGATGCGTATTGCGTGGCTGTCAATCTTTCTTCTAGTTCTCATCTGGTCCGGAATCGCCCCAAAGGATTACCCGACGTGGGGCTTGGAAGTCAGTCCTGCCGTCATAGGCATTATCGTGTTGGCGGTGACCGAGAAACGTTTTCCCCTTACGAGACTCACCTACATATTAATTCTCGTTCATTGTGTGATTTTGATGGTTGGCGGTCACTATACTTATGCGGAAGTTCCCCTTTTCGACTATCTCGCAGATCTCTTTGGTTGGGGCCGAAATAATTATGATAAGGTTGGACATATCGCTCAAGGTTTCGTTCCGGCAATAATTGCGCGGGAGCTATTCATCCGATTGAATGTCGTCAATGGAACCCGGTGGCTGCAGGTGCTCGTTGTTTCAGTTTGCTTGGCAATCAGTGCCTTTTACGAGCTTCTGGAGTGGTGGATTGCGGTTCTTGTGGGGGATTCCGCGACGGCCTTTCTGGCAACACAGGGATACGAATGGGACACTCAATCGGATATGGCGCTCGCATTGTTGGGAGCTGTCGTTGCACTAGTAGCGCTCAGCAAGTTACACGATCAACAGTTGCGTAACCTAGTGACATAAAAAGAAAAAGGGGACAGGCTACTTTATTGATGCCACGCCACCGGTTTAAATCAGACCTTCGACCCGCCGCTTGATGGGGGGGGGCGGCTGCTCAGCCCGAAGGCTAGCGATAAAAGCATAGCCCATTGTGAATTTACAGGTGCGCAAGGCAGTCGAATCAGACAGGCAGACAATCTCGGATGTTGTCATTGCAGCATTTGGCGACGTGCAGGGACGAGAAATCAGCGACCTTGTTGTGGAACTATTGGTAGATCCCAGCGCACAACCGTTGCTTTCGCTTGTCGCGACCGACAATGAGCACGTTGTTGGGCACATTCTGTTTACGAAGGTTCGAATCGATGGTTCTCAGCGGAGAGTATCCGCATCCATTCTTGCTCCTCTCTCTGTGCGACCAGAGCACCAAAACCAGGGTATCGGCGGTCGGCTAATCAAAGAAGGATTAGTACGGCTGAAAACTGCGGGTGTGCACCTGGTATTTGTGCTTGGCCATCCGGGCTATTATCCTAAATTTGGCTTTAGCCCCGCTGGGATCATGAGGTTCGAGGCGCCGTATCCGATCGCCGCTAAAGATGCCGATGCCTGGATGGCTCTGGAGCTTCAACCGGGGGTCATTGGGCAGGTTAGTGGGCAAGTGGCGTGTGCCGAGTCGCTCAATGACCCAAAGTATTGGATAGAGTGAACACCTCTAGCTACTTCAGACCGAGACTAAGACTTGCCGTGAGCGGCGATCCTTTTATTAGGGAGTATGAGATCGATGTCGATGGTTATTCCGAAGCGTGTGACTGCCAAAATTGAGGGCGATTTTGTGGTCTTTTTGATCGGTATGCGAATCAACAAGCCTTGGAAAATCCACAAGTGGCTGCCGGTGTTCCTGGCGATGCCGCGGATGATCCGTGAGCTCAAGCAGCATCCGGGGTCAGGTTTTCTCGGTCATATTATGAATCTTGGGGTCATCGTTCAGTATTGGCGCTCCTTCCAGCACCTGGAGTCCTATGCGCGTGACAAAGATCAATTGCATTGGCCTGCCTGGGTGGCCTTTAACAAGCGTGTCGGGCGAAGCCAGGAGGATGTTGGAATCTGGCACGAGACCTACCGGGTCCGGGCCGGTGAATACGAATGCGTATACAGTGGTATGCCGCCTTTCGGTCTAGCGAAAGCCAGTACGATGGTGGATGCTGTGGGACAGCTCGAGTCTGCCCGAAGTAGGCTCGAAGCCACATGAGTCATTTCTTTTCGGTGCCGAAGGTGGAGATTCACTGTATTACCCCTACTGATGCCGACTCTTGGTTGCGGTTGCGGCGTGCACTGTGGCCTGAGTGTTCCGAGTCAGAGCATCGCCGGGAGATTGACCATTATTTTTCTGGCCGGGCCCCGGAGCCCGAGGCCGTTTTCCTTGCCGTTGACCAATCAGGGGATTCATTAGGCTTTGCAGAGCTTTCCATCAGAGCATGTGCGGAAGGCTGTCGCACCAATCGTGTCGCTTATCTGGAGGGGTGGTATGTCATTCCGGGTGCGCGCAGGCAGGGGGTCGGGAGAGCTCTCGTCGAAGCAGGAGAGAAGTGGGGGCGCATTCAGGGTTGTAAAGAATTGGCGTCGGATACCCAGCTTAATAACGAGACTAGCAGGCTTGCACACGACAGATTGGGTTTTGAAGATGTTGGATTGGTTCGGTGCTTTCGAAAGGATCTTTAAGTGGCAGATCCTTCCAACGACGAGTTCCAGAGTTTCGATCCTGCAGGGGAGCGGTACGTAAACCTCGCGACGTTCCGCCGTAATGGCAAGGAAGTACGCACACCCGTTTGGATTGCAAAAGCCGGAGAGCGTTACTACCTGTTTAGCGAAGGTGGGGCCGGGAAGGTGAAACGCATTCGTGCCAATGGGCGGGCTCGTGTGGCGGCCTGTAACTTCCGCGGCGACGTTCATAGCCAATGGATGGAAGCCCAAGCACGAATCGTTACGGAACCGGCGACCATTGAGCGCGCCTATACAGCTCTTCGGGAAAAGTACCGGTGGCAGATGAAAGTCGGTGATGTGTTCTCGAAGTTGATAGGTCATTACCACAAACGAGCGATGATCGAACTGGAATTGGCCGGAGCTGCTTTATAACTCGAAATATGAGGCATAACCGCGGCAGGCCTGACCACGCTTGTTTTTATAGATCCAGACTATCGGCCAGCGGCTGATTGGGTTGCGAAAGACGACCCCAGAGAGGTCATTGGTTCCCCGCGCCTGCATGGAGCGCAGCCGTTTGGGCTCAACCTTTGATGCCGTCGAGTGATTCACATGGAATGGATTTCGGAAGCCTTCCAATGTAGCTGGTTCTATGGGGGTGCGCTGTTCATCGGTGTGATTTACGGTTTGAGTGGCTTAGTTCACATCCGAAATATTCTCGGGTTCGGGGAATTCAAGTGGAATGAGTCGCCGGTCAGTTGAAGGGTTGGCGATATCTGGTGGGGTACGCTCGACCTGATGACGATTGTTGGTATCTTTTTTAAATCGTCTATCGGAGTGGCAGCTCTTTTCCTTGCTGCCGGGAGCCAGGTCATTTTATACACGGTTGCCCCCGGATTGTTTGCCATAACGGAGACGCATCAGTCGACACTGCGAGGGTTGGTGTATTTTAACTTAGTTGTTCTCATCGTGATGGTTCTTGGCTTTTACTTCGCCGTTCTGAGCAGTTGCTCCTGATAAACAAAATGCAAATCCTATCTTTCATTCTGGCTTTTTTCTTGATTGGAGTTGAGGTTTATGCAGGGTCCGAACCAGCCGGTTCTGAACTGAACCCGGATCTGGTGCCGATCTACGAAAGTCTCGTTGCGGAGGGATCGTCGACGGAGTTAGTTGGGAAACGTCTCGAGTTGACGCTAAAGTTGAGACATGCGTCCGATCGGTATCTTCTGTTCACTGATACACAGGTCGTGGTAAATAAAGAAAGCAAGTATTACCTGATCAAGTGGAAGTTCAAGCCGGACCAGGTCAAAGAAATATTGGGCAAATCGAATATCGTCTGTAGGGTCAAGGGGAGAATTGTAGAAGTCGTGAAGGGAGCAACGTCCCCCGGGATGCCCTATGTGATAGCGGAGTTGATTTCAGTCGAGCTTTAACAAGCCGCTTGAAGGAGCGAGTGAATACTAGAGACTATGTAATATTCCACGCTGCTTTATGGCGCGGCGAATTGTGAGTAGGACGAACAATATTTCAATCAATTACCACCCTGCTTGATATGGAGGGAAAACTGCTATGTCCGTAGATGTCTCAATTTTGACTCTCGACAATCCTGTCTTTCAAGCCTATGTATTGGCCGCCGGTATTATGATTTTGAAGTTGATGCTGCAGCCATGGATGACCGTGTTCCGGATGTTGAAGATCGGAGGGGGATATCGTAGCCCGGAAGATGCGAAGAGGAGTCCTCTAAATCCCAATCCACGGCCTGAACAACTGGAAGTGAACGAGTACGTTGATCGCTCGCGTCGGATCAATCTGAACGACCTCGAAAGCATTCCCGGATTTCTCGCTGCGGGTTTCCTGCTGGTCCTTGTCCAGCCGCCTTTGCTCCTTGCTCAAATTTTAATCTGGACTTACGTGGCTTCTCGTGCGGTACATTTTGTAGCCTACCTCACAGCCCAACTGCATGATGTGCGGGCTTTCTGTTGGACATGGAGCTCAGTTTCCGTCATTGTTATGGCCACCTATGTGGTGATAAGGGCGGTCTAGTTGGTGGGGGTGACACCCGAATGGAGGAGGGAGCTAAAGGAACCTTTCTTGCCGGAACCGGTTCAGGTGCAATCCTACGCCGAGTGGTTCACAATATTACGAAGAGCCTGTCGGGTATGCCTGTCGCTGTCTCGCGGGCATAAGGTGATGCAATGAACCGTTAGGCCGCTGGCAGCGTTCACTGGAGCTTCTGGGTCATTAGCGTGATCGCTCTGATCTGGAACGTCATGGGCGCCATTAACTTTATTGTACAAATGGTGACCCCGGATGTAATTGCCTCGATGTCCGATACGCATCGGGCGATCATTGAAGGCCGGCCGGCGTGGGCCACGGTCGGATTTGGTGTCGCTGTATTCGGGGGCGCCCTGGGCTGCCTAGTACTTTTGTTCAGGAAGTCCGCCTCGTACCATTTCTTTATCGCATCCGGAGTTGGCGTGGTTGTGGCCGTGATCCATACCGTTCGAATCGCCCGTTCCAACGTCCTTTTCCATCCGAGCGACATTTTTATGATGATGGTTATGCCAGTGTTGGTGGCGGCGTTATTAATCTGGTACGCGAATTATTCGAAAACCAAGGGCTGGATCCGTTAAAAACAAACTAGAGAATGATGACAGATCCTCAGACCATCGGATGTTATGATAGGTTGGCGGCCAGGTTCGCCAAAGAGTGGGAAGACGATCAGCCCGTGCCCGTTGACCTTCAGACCATCATTCGCCGCTACTTCCGACCCGGTCTTACCGTGGATGTCGGGTGTGGTAGTGGGAGAGATGCGGCATGGCTCTCCGCCAATGGTTTCGATGTGGTGGGGGTCGATCCCTCGGAAGGACTGCTGGCAGAGGCCAGGGCGCGGCACGGTGGAGTGCGTTTCGAAGTCGGAGCTCTTCCGGATCTTGGGAAGCTCATGGGGGGGGCATTTGCCAATGTGCTTTGTGAAACCGTCATTATGCATCTAAATCCGACGTTGATTCCGGAATCCGTGCGGAGGTTGATCGGTCTCCTTGAGCCGCAAGGCACCCTCTGCCTGACCTGGCGCGTCACGGATGGGGTCGACAAACGAGACGAGCACGGTAGGCTCTATTCCGCGTTTGCACCGGGGCTTGTGAAGGAAGGTCTTTCCCAGGCGAGAATCGAGCTGGACGAAGAGGAGGTCAGCGTCTCATCGGGAAAGACGGTGCATCGAATTGTCGCGCGGCGCACCTGAGACCATTACCGTTAATTAGGCGACGCCCTATTGCTGGATGACCCTTTTCGAGTACATCTCGGTCGCGATTTCGATGGTTATGTCACTTGCCCTGGTGCGGCTGGTGGCCGGGGTTTCGCATGCCTTTTCGCCCAACCGACGTTACTGGGTGCATCTCGTATGGGTGGCGACCTTGCTGTTATTGATTGCACTCCATTGGTGGAATCAGTGGGCTTACCAGGACATTGCGGATTGGAACTTTCTCCTTTTTTTATCTCTTTTAGTGGCTCCTGGTCTGCTGTGCTTTCAGGCGGCGGCCCTGATTCCAGAATCGCCTGGTGAAGTCGCTTCCTGGCGGGATCACTTCTATACGGTACATCGTCGATTTTTCATTGCGTTGGCGCTTGTGTTCCTGACTTTCAATCTGACCAGTTGGCTTTGGCTCGGTATGCCCGTGGTTGATCCATTGCGTGTCGTGCCCGTATTATTGATTGTTGTCGCGCTCATCGGGGCGTTTTCCCTGAGCCAGCGTGTTCATGGTGTGCTGGCAGTGCTTGTGCTGGCGATCCTCGTGTTGGCGACCTTCTGGTTTTTTTACCGCCCTGGGGACTTCGTTTCACTGTGGGTGTCACCTAAGTAAGGGTATGGCTCGCGGGAGTCGCAGGCAAACCTTGGCGTTCTTGGGGTAGACGGCGGGTGTAATGGCAAAGACCTCAAATTTTTGGGACAGAATAGCAGTACGCTATTCGAAAAGACCCATCGCCGATGAGGCGGCTTACGAGAAAAAATTAGCGGTGACGCGCGAGTACCTTCAGCCGCACATGGAGGTCTTGGAGTTTGGTTGCGGAACAGGTTCCACCGCCATCAAACATGCATCCTCTGTAAAACTCATCCGCGCCATCGATATCTCGGCAAAAATGATCGAGATCGCCAAGGAAAAGGCTGCTGCAAATCAAGTTGAGAACATAATTTTTGAACAAGCAAGTATCGATGAGTTCAGCGCGCCCCATGAGACTTTCGATGTGGTGTTGGGACTCAGTATTTTACATTTACTGGAAAACAAGGAAGAGGTCGTGGCAAAAGTTCATCAAATGCTCAAATCGGGAGGCGTTTTCGTGTCCAGTACCGCATGTATTGGAGATACAATGAAGTTTTTTAAGCTCATTGTGCCAATCGGGAGGTTTTTGGGTCTGATGCCTTTGGTCAAGGTCTTTACGACGAAAGAGTTAGTGGATTGTTTGACGAATGCGGGGTTTAAGATCGACTACCAATGGCAACCGGCGAAGGGTAAAGCGGTATTTGTTGTAGCAAAAAAGGCCGCGTATTAGCGAATTTCGCAACTCTGTTCCGTTTGCCGAGGATCACCGTGCTCAATATACAGAATAGGTGGATTTACTAAATGATACCAGCCAGTGAGGCGTTGGAACGCCTGCGCGACGGAAACCGAAGATTTATCGCCAATGAACCTCCGTCTACTTTGGAATCGCGGGAGAAGCTACGCAAGGCATTGGCCACGGGTCAGCATCCCTTTGCCATCGTGATCGGTTGCTCCGATTCCCGTGTGCCACCGGAGCTCATCTTCGATCAGGAACTGGGAGACCTATTTGTTGTTCGGGTTGCGGGCAATGTCATTGCGCCGTCACAGCTGGGCAGCGTCGAGTTTGCGGCGGAGAGTTTTGGTACGCGACTGGTGGTTGTTCTGGGGCACTCGCGATGTGGCGCGGTTATGGCTGCATTGAAAGCAGCTGAGGAAGGGGGAGTCACCGCTTCAGCCAATATTCGATCATTTTTAGACCGTGTCACGGCTTCGGTGGAGAACTTGCGGTCAACGGCGATGAATTTGAAACCTGAGGAACGATTGCAGGAGGCGGTCCGGGCCAATGTTCGCGCCTCGGCGAATCACCTGCGGAACGGTTCTGATGTGCTGCGGAAGTTGATTGAGAAGGATGGTCTCAGGGTGGTCGGGGCGGAGTATTCTTTGGAGAGCGGAGCGGTAACCTTTATCGATTGAGTTCCGAAATTCTGCCATCAAAAGGGTTGATCGTTGGAGATCCAGCCGTAGGTGGCAAATAACGCGGCGATTTTCTTTGCGATGGTTTTTGCCGCGTGGCGGGCATCCGCCTCGACGCTTTCCCGACTGGAGGTGAGGGCAGCGATGCCGCCGGCGGTGGCAATCCCTGCAGCGCCCCTGACTGCGGCCCCGGCGGGCATGGTTTCCGCGATGCCTGGTTTTCTTCCGCTCTTCGCAGTGGCCTCGAATTCTTCCAATCGTAACCGGCCCCTGCGGGTGATGTCATAGAGCTGCACGAGCATTTTGACTTCGCTGGCGCCCGCCCCAAGGCCGATGCCGATGCGGCGCAAACGGTTGCCCTCGTCAATGGTGATGAACTGCCCCTCTACTGAAAAGTCCCCCCTTGTTGGCAGCGTAAAATCGTAGGCCCTTTCCGCCGGAATGCCCAGGTTTGAGATATAGGTCACCAGGGCGGCGGACATTGCATTGGCCACCTCGCGGCCGATCTTGACCTCCTCTTCTGTGGGGGACACTTGCTGGACAAAACGGCGTAGAAACATGACACCAAGAGCACTGTCCGGTTTCACGTCCCGGGGTGTGGCAACAAAATCATACACCAATACCCGGTCAGGCTTGTCTGCCGTGGCGAGAGCCGTGTTTTGTGCGGATACGGAAGACGACTGGGAGATTGGGCTGATGGCCGTCTGAGCGCAGGCAGAAAGAAACGCGAAAAGAACAGCAATATTGAATAGTGCGAACCTCCGGTACACTTCTCGTAGGCCCAAAATCATGCTGGTCGTCCTCCGCCTCTATGCTTTCAAACTGCCTGGTAACGCAGGAAGGTGAGTTTAGCTGATTCGTCTTACGATGAATAGGCGTGTTGAATTAAAGGCGGCGAAACGTTGACGAAAATGTTGCTCAATGAAGGTTCCCGGGTGGGTTGGAGTGGGGCGATTGCACGGATTTGGAGCTTTAATTTATCCTTCCTATGTGCCTGAAGTAGGAGTAGAATTTTGATTATCGGTCGATCGGCCCAAACAATTAAATTTTGCTCTGGAGGTGCCGCTTGAAGTGCCCAAAATGCCAGGAAAAACTTCATGAAATGACGGTTGAGGGAGTGACCCTGGACTTTTGCTCGGACTGCCAGGGCCTATGGTTTGATGAGGCCGAAATGGCTTTCATGCTGGAGCTTCCCGTTGATATGCCGGAATTGGAAAAGGTGAAACAAAGCGCAATGACGACCGCTTATGCATGTCCGAGGTGCGGCGATTCATTGGAAGAAATGAAATTTGTGACTTCCAATGACCTGCTCGTGGACCGGAGTCCGGGATGCGGAGGCATCTGGCTGGACCGGGCGGAATTTCCCAAAGTTGAAAAAATTGCCGCCTCCATAGGGGACGTCAAATCCAAGATCATGATGACCTGCCAGTATTTCAAGAACAATGGCTATCATGTCCTTGGTGATGCGGTTCAAAAGTAATTGGAATCGATCGGAGGTACGGCATGAAGTATCTGATCCGGAGCGCGTCTTTCTTGTTCTTGCTTGTAGTCTTTGGCCATGCGTGGTCGGAAGAAATTAAACCGGAATCCTTTGAGAAGCTCATGGCGCTTTCGGGTCTTCAAAAACAGGTAGCCGAGTTTCCCGGGATGGTTCGTGCAGGATTCGAACAGGCAAGGGAACGGGGGACGCCGATGGGAAAGGGGGATTACGAGGAGGTGATCACCTCCATTGATGCGGCTTTCCGGCCGTCTAGAATCCTCAAATCCATTGGGAGCCAGGCAAGGAGAAGCCTTTCCGAATCAGAGGCCAGGGACCTTTTGATCTGGTACGAATCGGATCTTGGAAAGCGAATTACCAGGGCGGAAGAGATGGCTTCGACCCCCGCCGCCTATCAGGAGATGATCAGAGATGCGCGATCGCTGTTGGCGGATCATGAGCGCGTCCAGATTGCTCAGGAACTGGATCGCCTGCTCAATGCGACAAACATGGCCATGCGACTTCAGAAGGACGCAGGGATTGCGGTTTTCATCGCCGTTTCCAGGATCGTGAACCCGGGCCAACCCGTGCAGCTGGATGCGTTCAGAGCTCAAATGCTCGCCCAGGAGGAAGAGCTTAGACGAAACGTTGAGCTGCTCGTGATTGTTTCATTTGTCTATAGTTATAGGGACATTAAAATCGAAAACCTGGAAAAGTACGTTGCTTTCAACAAACGTCCCAATACGAAAAGGTTCAATGAGAGCGTTATTCGGGGCATGCAATACGCTCTGAGTCAGTCCATCGACAGGATGGCCGACTCCCTGGCCGTCACCATTCAACATCCTTAATGTTGAGCCTGTGAACCCACCGTGCTTGAAAAAGGTGGCAGAAAGAACGAGTTCCAAAAGACAAACCCGCGGCGTTCGAGTCCTGTGTAGCCTTGCAATCCTTGTGCTACCTTTGGGATGCAGCGGCAGCCTGCCCTCCGGTCATAAGCCCGCTTTAAAAAGCTACCGGGAATTCGGTCAGGCCTCCTTCTACGCAGCCAAGTACCAGGGGAGGAAAACGGCAAGCGGTGAGCGGTTTGACCAGTCGGCCATGACGGCAGCTCATCGGTCCCTTCCATTCGGTACGACGGTAACCGTTACAAACATAAAGAACGGCAAATCCGTTCGGGTCAGAATCAATGACAGGGGACCATTTGTCCGCGGCAGAATCATTGACTTGACCCGGTCCGCCTTCGCTAGAATTGGCGATCTAAGATCCGGAGTCATCGACGTCAAGATTGAGCGCGTACCGCAAGGTGATTGAAAAATTGCGCAAGCCGGGTATTTTGAGAAGGGGCAACTGAGATTGGGCAATGCGCTGGCGCAGTGGCGATAGATCACGGAAAACGGAGGGACTATGAGCATTAAAAAAGAGGTAAAGAGTCTGGGTATGCCCTGGGAGAAGGAATACGGTTATTCTCAGGCGGTAAAAATCGGCGACACGATATATCTTTCGGGCCAGGTGAGCCACGACGACAAAGGAAATGTCCTCGGTGAAGGGGACATGGAGGTACAAATGCGGGCGGCCTATGCGAACGTCAAGAAAGTGCTGGCGCAATACGGCGCGTCAATGGAAAACGTGGTGGACGAGATTCTGTTTGTTACCGACATGGATGCGGCCTTTCCTGCGCGGGTAAAAATGAAGGATGAGGTCTTTGCCGGCTCCCCAGTGGTTGCCAGCACCATCGTTCAAATTCAGAGGCTTGCGTTTCCCCAACTGCTGATAGAAATCAGGTGTATCGCTAGAGTTTGATCGTAGGCACAACAGGACCATTCCAGCGATCCAAGGTGAGAGGTGAAGATCTCAATCCTCGACGATTACTTTGACACCCTCCGTACGCTCCACTGCTTTAAAAAGCTGGAAGGTCACGAGGTAGAGATCTGGAACGATCACACCCAGGATGTCGATGAGCTTTCGGATCGGCTGCAAGACACCGAAGCGTTGGTGCTCATTCGCGAGCGTACGAAAATCCGAACTTTATTGCTGGAGCGGTTGCCCAGGCTCAGGCTGATCAGCCAACGCAGCGTTTATCCGCATATAGACGTTGATACCTGTACGCGGCTGGGAGTCATTGTGTCGTCGTTCCAGCATCCGGGAACGCCGTCTTATTCCACGGCGGAGCTCACCTGGGGGCTAATCCTTGCGGCCATGCGGCAGATCCCCCAGCAAATGGCGTCGCTGAAATCAGGAGGCTGGCAGATTGGGGTTGGCNNGAGGACGAACTCTAGGAATCTATGGTTACGGTCGAATCAGCCGGGTCGTAGCCGGTTATGGTGTGGCCTTTGGTATGAATATTCTCGTCTGGGCGCGAGAGGCCTCCCGCGCCAATGCTCGAGCCGAGGGTTATTCGTCGGCGTCATCCAAAGACGAATTCTTTGAACAGAGTGACGTCCTGACTTTGCACATGCGTCTTTACGATAGCACTCGGGGCATTGTCACAGCCGGCGACCTCGCACGCATGCAGCCCTCCGCCTTGCTGGTCAACACCAGCCGCGCGGAGCTCATTGAGCCGGGTGCTCTGGTCCATGCATTGAAGAAAGGGCGACCGGGTTTTGCGGCGGTGGATGTTTACGAGCAGGAACCGCTCCTGGATCCGAAAGATCCGCTCCTTTTGATGGAAAACGTTGTCTGTACACCGCACATTGGATACGTTTCCCGCGACGAGTACGAGGTGCAGTTTTGTGATATCTTCGATCAGATCGTTGCCTACGCGGCGGGATCGCCGATCAACATTGTCAATCCAGATGTCTTGAACCACTCGTATTGGCGGAAGTAGGCCGGGTGGAACCAAGGCAATAGTTGGCAACATGGTGCGAATCCTACTCCTTGGTGTGGTTCTAGCTGCAATCGCCCGTGCGGATGCGAGGGAGGCGGTCTATTCCTACGCAGGAATACGGGTGTCGGATCAAATTGCAGAAGTCAGCCGCCGCTATCCAAATTCCAGGCGGACGGCCGGTACGATTTACGTCTCAGAGAAGGACGTAAGGGACCATGTCTACGGCATCTTGATCTCGTCCCACGGCCATTTTACCCGGGTCCGACTTACTTTCGAGAGAAAGCTAAGGGCAGCGGATGGCACCAGGCGCATGGTTTTTCCTACCTGCAACTCCGTGTATCAGCGCTTTGCACGCGAACACGGGCCGCAGACGTCTAGTCAAAAGTACTACGAGGCAATGACCGAGACCCACAAGCGCATCTGGAGTGCCGGAAGAGAAACCGCCACCCTGTTGTGTTTTAAGGATAATTCGGGGCAATGGCGGGTTGAAGCCATCGAGTTTCTTTGGGAATGATTCGAGAAATTAAAATTCTGCATGAAGGCCTAGACCAATAGAACTCCAGGAAGCGAGCCGGAAAGGAAACCGCTTCATTGACGAAGGAATGGGAAGCAGCCATACGGGAAGGGGACGTTGATACTTTGCATCGTCTCGTCCAGCTCGGAGCCGATATCAACTCCAAGGATCGCTACGGTCAAACGGGGCTGATGATCGCCGCTATGCATGGTCTTGGTAACGTCGTCCAATATCTGGTCGACCAGGGAGCGGAGTTGGACCATTCCGCCAAGTTTCACCTGACGGCGCTCATGCTTGCGGTCATAAACGGTCACACGGAGATTGTGCGCTCACTTGGTGCGGCGGGAGCCGATCAGACGGTTCAAGGCGCCGGCGCGCCGGGTTTCCATGGCATGACGGCCATGGATCTGGCCCAACGGCAGAATCGGCCTGACCTGATGACGGCATTGGTTGGTGAAAAGAACCGAGAGAGTTAGCTATCGATAACTGCAATAGATCCCGCTGGGGTTTCTCTCCGATGATGTTACAGTCAGCTTGTTTAGATGTTGGCTGGAACGGATTCTAAATATATGCGGAATATACTTTTAAGACTGGGGGGCTGCATTATTCCCCTTGTGCTGACTCCAGTGTGGGGCTTCCTGATTGCCGAGGGGCATCTTAATTTCGGCGGCGGAGAAAAGGATCTCCTGATGCTAATCCCCTGGCTTGTGTGGTCACTGATTTTTCTGATCATTTACATTGTTGCCTGGCAGAGAAGCCTGCTTATCCTCCGCAGCTTCCTCTATGCGTCCGCGGGCGCCACCGTGGCGCTTGGAATCCTGTGGGGCGTCATGTTTTTATGGTTCTCGGGGTTGCTCGGTATCTCATGATTTTTGGACTGCCTGGGATTAACAACGATTCAACCTACGGGGAGAGGTGTCATGGAAGAAAAGATTAATGGGTTTTACGTCGCCGAACGATACTTTTCAACGGACGATCGGAAACCTTCGGTGGGGCTCGCCAATATACGGGCTGAGGTCCCTGACATTGATGCGAACAAGGAAAAGATTCTAAGAGCCATTGAGGTGTTCAAACAAAAAGGTGTCAATATTGCGATCTTCCCGGAGTTTTGTCTTTCCGGCTACTTTTGGGAGGATGAGCCGAAATGTTGGAGTTATATGGAGCGTGCGGTCACCGAAAATCATTGCGACTGGATTGACAGATACGTTAGGTCCCAGCTCGATGATAGCCTGCGCGGTGTCGTTTTGAACAACATTAAAAAAGGGATTGAGCGAAAGTATTACAATGCAACCTATGTGATCAGCAGGAAGCATGAGTATATGAAGCAAGATGAGGTCTACTGTAAGACGTTTCTACCGACTCTTGAGAAGATCTATACCGAGACGGCAAGTGATGACCGGCTTGTCATTGATACAAATTACGGCAAGGTCGGGTTCACCACATGCTATGATATCTGCTTCTCTCAGCTCATTCTGGAATACGCGGTGATCGATGGGATAGATTTGCTTATCCAAAATGCCTCCTGGAGAGCCATGGCTCGGAGGGATTACCCACAGATGAACGTTAAAACGGATGCTTACTATGGTTACCTCTGGGACTTGATGATGGCCTCCACGGCCGCGAAGCACCAGATATGGATCGTTGCCTGCAACGCAGTCGGTATGCATGGGGTCAGCGGGGTAAATTTCTGGGGCGGCTCCGGCGTGTGGGCGCCGTCGGGTTTATGCTTGGCTCAGGCCTCGAGGGTTCATGAGGAGCTCCTGATTGTCCACAACCTGGATATCAAGACCCATAGAGAGTTTGAAAAAGATGATTTCAACTACGCTCTGGATTTCACTTCCATATACCGTCCAGTGCAGGGCAAAAGGACCTTTACCAGGATCGATATAGATATATAGGGTCCCAAGAGGACTCTATTCCGCGGCCCTGTATTGTATCACCACAGCATCGAACCAAGGATTTTCAGGGGTTACCTTGATTTGGGGTACCTGTGTTAAAATTTAAAATTGGCAGAGATTTCTATGCACCCGGCGCGGTTACTTACGACGAGATTGAAAAAACACAAGACAAATCAAGGGTTTACCTTGATCGAGATGTTAGTGGCCATCGGCATCCTTGGGGTCCTCGCGGCCATAGCCGCCATGGCCTATAACAACTATCGAGAGAAGGCAAAACTCGGGGTTATTGCCACCGATTTACGAACCTTTGGAATATCTTTCGAAGGCTATCGTTCGTTCAACGGATGCTATCCACCGGATTCCCATAACGACGCGCCCTATAACTTGAAACCCGGTTACGGCACGGAAGACTATCTTCCCATAGGCGCCTGGATCAATCCTCCTTCCTGGGGTGGCTTTTACAACTGGGAGGGGCCGGACATTTACACCTATGCGGGAATCTCGCTATTTGGAACATCCGCCTCTAATTCAACTATGCTTCGACTGGATAAGATAATGGACGATGGAAGTCTGAGTACGGGAAATTTTCAACAAACCCCGAATAATAGATACACCTATATCGTGAATGCCAACACGACCGCGGCGGACGCGTGTCCCTAGTCATCGGGCAAGCCAGCCTATGTCATCAACTGCCATTCACTCCAATTGATACTAGTCTGATTGCCGGACGACTGTATCAGGTTGCTGCACCGGGTTCCGTTGCAGCCGGTCGAAGACTCTCCCTTTGTCGCCCTTCGGAATACTGCCTGAGCTCCGGGGTCCGATGAAATAGGAAAGTGGCATAGCTCAACACAATGATAACCCCCGTGGTGAGTGCGAAGGGAGCGCCGAAAAAAGTCGCGAGGGTCCCCGCTTGAATACCACTCATCGGCCCGAGTCCCCGATGGACCATCATATTCATGGCCATCACGCGGCCCCTCATCCTTTCCTGCGCCGACAGCTGCAGCATGGTGTTCCTCAAGGTTCCCCCCACAACATCGATGAGTCCCACCAGCATCATCACACCCATAGAAAATCCCATCCAAGGGGACAACGCAAAGCAACCCACCAATACGGGTTGGAGAAACGCGGTGACCATGAATACCGGTCCCTTCTTTTTGACGTCGCCAATGAGGATCAGCACCCCCGTGGCGAGAAACGCTCCCACACCCGGTGACGCGTAGAGAAATCCAAGACCCGTTGGGCCTACCTCGAGAACGCTCCGTGCGAAAACCGGCATAAGCTCTTGATAGGAGCCAAAGAACGTGTGCACCGCTTCCAGGGTTAAAATCCCGAAAATGACCGGATGGCGTTGCATCTCCTTGAGTCCATCGACAATGGAACGGGCCATGGAGGTGCCCTTGTGTTCCAACTCCGTGGGGTGGCTGCGTATCAGAATAACCGAGATGAGCACCATGGAATGCAACAAAGCATAGGTAAGGAAGGCGCCGGCAATGCCCACGGTGCTTATGGCAAATCCACCAATCAGCGGTCCGATGAGAGCGGTCACCCTGCGAAGGATTGAGGTGACGGCAATGGCTCGCATCAGGTGCTCCCGTGGCACCAGGGATGGAATCATGGCGTGGCGGGCCGGGGCGTCAAAGGCGGCGACGGTCCAGCTGATGAAGCTAAGAGCATAGATATGCCAGACCCGAATGACTTCCAAATAGGTCAGCACGGCGGGTATAAAGGCCAGCAGGGTCAAACAACACTGCGCCAGGACAAGAAGCTTTCGGCGGTCCATGCGGTCCGCAAGGGCGCCGCCATAAAGCGACATAATAAGAAAGGGCACGGACATGAAGACGCCGTTTAGCCCCAACATAAACGGCGAGTTGGTGAGTTCCAGGATAAGCCAACTGCTGGTTAATTGGTGTATCCAGGACCCCATGGCCGCAAACAGCCAACCGAACCACAGGAGGCGAAAATCGCGATATTTGAAAGGCCCCATAGAATCAATTAGTCTCGCATACGCTCCAATTTACGAACGGAATGAAATTGAGCACAGATCGAGGGAGCTACCGTTTCCGGTCAAATCTCCCACACTGGCTGATGGAGTCGCGAACGTTCTGAATTAGAAGGGGGGGCATTCAGACTGAGGTTGCACCCGTTCTAATATTCTGCCAAGAAAACTCTACCAACTGACATTTATACTACTCATGGCCGATGAAGCAAACGTCTACCCCGCCACGAAACCGGTCTTCGGTTTTATCTTGTTCGGCGGCGCGGTGTCCGGTGGTACGGTGCGTGACGTCCGGCTCGCAAACGGGCTAGCGCAGCGCGGATATCCCGTGCATGTGTGGTGGGCCATGGATCGCCCTCACGATTCACCGCTACGAGAAGAGATCCACCAGCACTGGCTGTTTACTTCCTTTCGCCTGTGGGGACGAAGGTTTCGCCCGGCGCTGGACTACTTCGGGCGCCTGGCACGATTGCCTAAAACGGATCTGGAACGGGCGGACTATTCTCAAAGGTGGCCTTTCCTATTGAACTGGTCCATCAACGGTCTCATCGAAGACGTCTGCAACGGCGCTGCGGGAGACCCGGGTCTGGTGCGCCGGTTTGCCCGGGAACTCGCGTCCAGTGGGGTGTCGCATCTGTTCCCGAACATCAGCCTGCTGGGAGCCTATATCCTGGCGGCCCGTCGAATGCTTCCCAGGAAGGTTCGTTTTGTGGTGACGTTTCAAGGCTATGAGCTCTTCGCCACCTACGCAAGGAAGATCGGCCGAGAGACGGAGTTGTATCGCCGTTTATTCGAGATCGTGGAGCAATCGGATTTCCCGGCCATCGCCGTTAGCCAGGATTACAGTCGGCGCATCCAGAGTGAAATCGGGATCCCCGAAGAGCGACTCAAGGTGATTCCCCCTGGAGTGCCCATCCAGTCGCCCATGGAGAAACCGTCCGCGGAAGAACTCGTCAAAGGCGCCTTCACCGACTTTCGCCACGATTTGCCGCTTGTGAGCTTTGTCGGACGGCAGGATACGGAAAAAGGAATCGACCTGCTTCTCTACGCCGCGAACATCCTCCGCCGCAAGGGTTGCCGGTTTCAGCTTGCCGTGTTTGGACCGACGGTGTTCGGTGCTGATTACAGAATCGCATGCCAGCGGATCGCCGAGCATATGCAGTGCCCGGTCTTTTGGGGCGAGTTTGTTCCCGGGGAAGTGCGAAGCGCCATCTTGGCGGTTAGCCGGTGTGTGGTTTACCCATCCATTCACCGGGAACCGTTTGGCATGGTGCCTGTGGAAGCCATGGCTCAGGGAACGCCCTGTGTGGTCCCGGACACGGGGGGAGTGTCCGAGTTGACTCGATGGGAATCCTTGGAGGGAGGGCTTAACTTTCGTTCCTGGGATAGCGGCGATCTTGCTTGCCAGGTGTCCCGCCTGCTCGAGGATGAACCCCTTTGGCATAAGCTAACCGACAACGCCCCTCGGATCGCGGCACAGTATTCAGTTGAAAAAATGGTCGATCGGATACTGGAGCATCTTCATCTGCCGCCCAATCCGATAAACCAGAGCAACCAGCCGGTCTGAATCAGTCCTTCACGCCCAATACCCGTTTCGCCAGCACGTAGACGAACAGGTAAAAGGAGAGCATGGAGAAATTGTAAAAGAAATCCTCCAGCGGGATGGTGATAAAGCGGACGCCGAATATGGCCGCGGGGTTGTACTGGACGACGGGCAACGCCGTCAGGACCATATTGAAAATCAGAAACGGGATATAGCAGATTGCAAGCCACAGCCAATACTGTCGATCCTCGATGAGCGCCATGTTGAGCATCGCCATGAGGGACAGAAAGAGGGCACAGGAAAGAAACGCTTTCATGGTGTAACCCTGGTTGAAAAACACGAGGCCCAGGATCACCAGCGATGCAATGGCCACTCCGAGGAGAGGCCTGGGAATACGAAAGGTGCGATGCTCGGTGGTGTACAGGAGTCCCTCATAAATAAACAAACAGGCGTAGGGAACCGTCACAAAAAAAAGGATCTCCTCAATAGGCAGATTGATCACGTAGAGTCCGCTCAAATAAGCGGGGTTGAATCCCCATTCTCCCCAACTCGTGACAATGATATCCCAAACAATGTAGCTTCCCCCAACGACCACGATGGAGATCCCCAGAGCGGGAAGTTTACGGTAGTACTTGAACCGCGAGTCAAAGCTGTAGGCGAGAGGGACGCAAATGATCAACGCGTTCAGTATCAGGTAGGTGTAGGGTCGCCAGGAATCCATGGTGGTTTTATCCGGGGGTCACGCGAAGATCCCTTTGAGGGGGACGGAACGGATCGGTTCCTCCCGCAATTCGTTCTCGGACAGGATGCCGTTGGCGCAGAACAAACCGGAGGTAAACGCGCCCTCCATCAACATGGCGGGGGTCGGGATGCGTACCCAGTCACCGGCGAGATACAATCCTGGGACGGCGGTGCGGTATTGTGGACGGTTTTTTTGTAACCCCGTGTAGAGCGCCGTAAAGTCGTGGTTTACCTGGAGGTGCTCGTGAAGGATGTGTGCCTTGCGAAGCTCGGGGAAGTACTCATAAAACTCATGTAAGAAGCTTTGTTTGACTTGTGACCTGTCCTGAATCTCATCGGGTAACGCATAGCAGTGTAACTCATAGACCCCACCATTTTGCTTTTCCGCCCATGCCTTTGCGGAAGGTTCAAACAGATGAAAGAAAGTCACCGAATCCAGAATCCGGTATTTATCGGTAATGATGAAAACCGGCCAATCCTCTTGCACCCTTGCGTCGAGCCAGATCCTGTACACAGCGTACCCCGAAGAGGCCTGTACCGAGGTGATCTGATGGTAAGCGTCTGGATACTGCTCCCGCAGCCAGGAGGAATTCTCACAGATGGATTTGGTTCCCACCACATGGGTGGCCAGGACGACGTAGTCAAACCGTTCGGAGTGAATTTCAAACCCTCCCTCCCGCCGGCTCAGTTCATGGACCGATTGGTTGAGTTTGATGTCCACGTCCAGCTTTCTCAGGTGTCGAACGACGGGTTCTAGCAGAGCGGAGCCGTAGTCCCGGGTAAAGTAATCGTAGAGCAGCCCGCAATCGTTGCTCAGATAAAAGAAATGAAAGCTTTTCATGAGCTGGGCGGTGCTCAATCGGTCCGCCGGAGCGAAGAAAGCGCGGGCGAAAGTATTGAAAACTAACCGTAGGGAAGAGGGCAGACCCGATTGCCGAGCAAACTCTTCAAAGCTGAGTCCATCGTAGGCCTCGAAGCTCCGCGACTCATCGTAGCGTAAAAACTCGCCCATATGGCGGCTCCCGGGATTTAAAATGACATCCCGAAACCTAAAGAAGCCGGTTTTCATCATTGAGAGAATGTTCAGTATCGGGGTGCGGTGGACGTTTTTGAAACTGAATCGCTGCTTCGACTGGGTCAGAATGGCGTAGTCGTCGATTCTTTGGAAGAATTTCGTGGAGCCGATCTTTTCCAGGAAGGCGAGGAGATTATAGTAATGTCCGAAGAAAGCGTGGAATCCATGATCCACCATGGCCTGGCTACCGTCCGGGAAGGACACCTCCCAGCCGCCGCATTTCCCCCCTAGATAGCTGTTTTTTTCAAACAGGGTGACTTTAAAACCTCGCTCCGCCAAAAGAGAGGCCGCTGCAATTCCTGCGAGGCCGCCACCTACCACGGCGACGGTCCTGGGGACACCTGGCTTAATGGGCTTGTCGGGATGAACAGTGTTTACGACTTCACAGTAGTCATTGAGCCTCTTTCGTATCCACCGCTCCAGAATCATTTTCATCGACCTGGTAGAAAGGCTTGAGAGACAAATTTAGTTTGTCGGAGCCTGTTCACGAATAAGGTGCTGGACGTGATGGAGTGCGCTGTTGACCTCGAAGGGATGACGCTCGGGGTTTTGCTCAAACGATTGCTGCTCCTCTTCGATCATGACAATGTCCTGACGGGCGAGGTTGCGGAGCAACGGTTTCGCGATGTTCGTCATGGCTTTTTTGATGGCCCGGCGGATTCCTCCCGGGGCGCCGTTCAACACGGTAAACTTCTCCAGCGAGGCGTGATGAATGAGGTAGGCGACGGTTGATTTCTCGGTCACAGGACAGATCACGCAGTCGAGTTTGAAGTCAGTACCCAGGGCAGCCTTCCAGTGGGGATACTGGTAGGTTACGGTGAGGGGGGATTCATAGGATTTGCGGAGCGAAGGAAAGAAAAGCTGGAAAGCAGACCATAGATCCGTGCCCCGATAAAAAGTCGTCGCGAGGTATCGTGCCGTTACCGAATCCGGGTTATGGAGGACCTCCTTAAGGGTCTTGGCCTTGAAGACCTGATATTTTGCGTGAAGGTTGCCGTGGAACATGTCCATAAGATTTTCGATGACAAAGGAAAAATGAGCCCGGCATGAGAACCGCGCGACGGAGGATATATGATTCAGGTCATCCCATTCCGGTATTTCCATGGGCTGGGTCTCGGAAGCCAATGCCGGATCTCCGGGAAAGATCCAGGCGAAGCCGTCTCGCTCCTGAAGGGGAAAGCTTTTCACCCGGCAATTCGGCAACGAACCGGCGGCAAAGTCGGGAATAAAGGTGCATCGACCCGAGCCATCGAAACGCCAACCATGGTAAGCGCATTCGATTCCTCCCCCGACAAGGGTGCCGTGGCTTAATCTCACCAGGCGATGGGCGCACCGGTCTTCAAGGGCGTGCAACTTCCCTTCAGAATTTCTGAACAGGACCATGGGTTGATTCCATAGCTCTCGCCCCACGGGTGACTTGCCGATTTCAGAGGACAGGGCGATCGCGTACCAGTGGTTGGGGTTGATGGGTGCGCGCCTCAGGTGGCCGTCGTATTGTTTTGGAAATTCTAGCGAGTTAGCTCGTTGGGCACTTACCATGGAAAAAAACCTGAAAACGGCAATGACGAAAGATGGATCTCGTTAATCCCCTATCTAATTGTTGCTACCCTGACGAACCTTTGATGTCAATCTACTGGGGGCCACACCGATGGGCGCAGCCCAATGCGCAAGAATGTTGTGTGGGACGAGAAAGTGGTGGCTGGGGCGGGTCCTGTGCCCGAAGGTTTCGTTCGTACAGCGGAATTGGTTCTTATGCGGAAGCGAATCCCGAAAGACCAAACAACTTGCTGGGGTTGTGCGAGAGAATCCTCTCCTTATCCTCCGGGCTGATTCCCTCCTGGCGCTGGAACTCGATAATGGCGTCCATCTCGCTGGATGGATCCGTATGGCCATAATCCGTTCCGATCACAAGGCAATGATCCCCGGCATAACGCAATATGTAGGGCACGTCATCGTTGGTCTGGCAGGTGACAAAGATATTGGCCGAACCAAAGACATCATCCGGCGCTTTGCGACCCGCGGTTTTGGTCCGGAGCACGACTTCCTTATAAATCCAGGGTACCCACTGCGCGGAGGCCTCGATAAATCCCCAGCGGAGAGTGGGAAATACCGTGGGGATCTCACTGAGTAGTACGTCCAGGCATGAAGTAACGGTGGGCTGACGGAATGTGGCGAATCGAGTGACCGGAGGATAGCGGTAGATGTCGCACATGGCCGGGTTGCCGTTTGCGATATGGACGGCAATCGCCATGTCGAGGTCCGCTGCCGTCTGGTACAAAGGGTAGTAATAGGGGTCTGTCAGGTGACGGTTCCCTTCCAGAGGCCTGAGACAAACCGCGACGGCGCCGTTGTTCTTCGCAGTTTTCACTTCCGAAATGGCTTCAGTCATGTTCATGACCGGAGGGATGCAGGACCAGAAGAGCCGCTTGTTGCCTTTTCGCCAGACATCTCCCATCCACCGATTCCAGCTGCGGCAAAGAGCCGCCTCCACTTCCGGGCGGTCCGAAACCTGTTCAATCCAGAAGGTGTTGTGCAGGACCTGGACGTCGATCCCCAGGTCGTCCATATGCTTCAAGCGAAGATCCACGTCGTCCATTTCCCGTGCCGCCTGCGGCGTTTGCATATCGCGGCCCGAAACGTCGGAAATCTGCCGAAGCTGTTGCTCGGTGAGCGTCTTGAAGCGAAAGCCGCGAATCTTGCTGTCCACCACCCAGTACTGTTGAACGGGTTCGTCCGGGCAGGCGTAAAGCAGCGGGCGAAACTTTTTCTCCGAAGGTTCCATAAAGTCCCAGGTATGCTCGGTCTCGATGACATGGGCATCGGCGTCAATGACGGGCAGTCCATTGGCTAGCGGCATAGGGGCACCTCCTGAGTTCCAGCGGTCTCTCGTTACGCTAAAACGCTAAATTATATGGTCCGAGTTGTCAATGGAAACACGATCAGATGGAAACGTCTCTGTGCTTGTGATAGAAGACGGCGATTAAATCGTTTTCGTCATCCATACAAGGAGTAACTCAAATGAAACTCTACGGCTTTCCCCGCTCACCGTTCACACGGAAGGTTCGTCTTCTGCTTGCGGAAAAAAAGATCCCTTACGAATCGATTGAATACCAGAACCGCCATAAAGACCCTAACTACTCACGAATGAATCCATACAAAACCGTTCCGATTCTTGAACTGGACTCGGGAACGTTCCTTTATGAGTCAACGGTCATCAACGAATTCCTGGAAGATGCTTATCCCGAGNNACCCGGAACAAAGCGCCATAGTGCGTTTGTGGGAGGACTTTGCGGACTGCCATCTCGGATTTACCCTGCTAGGGGTGGTTCGGGACCGATTTCAGTTTACCCCCGAGGGCCCAAAGCCACGTGACCCAGCTACGGTGGACGCGGCCGACGCCAAGGAGCACCGGGGAGCCCTGGAAACAGAGCTCGATCGGCTGGAAAAACGCCTGGATGGCCGCGAATATGTTGCGGGTCCGGGTAGCGGCGTCTTCACCATCGCGGATATTGCCCTGGCGCCGCCCCTCCTTGGTACCACCGCGAGACTGGATTTCAGCGTTACCGCGAATCGGCCTAACTTGAATTCTTGGATTGAACGTGTAAGGGCACGTCCATCGGTCCAGGAAATCATTCAATAGAAACTGTTGTTAGCGACGCTTGCTACCGATAAAGTCAATCTTAGCCACCTTGACATTGCCAATTTCTTGCTGCTATCCGGTGGACAGAACGATAGCGTCTGATCGTTGAGAGACAATCCGGAGTAACCCTCGCAAAGGAAAGGAGACCCTTCCTATGGCCAAACCCGAAAGAATTGAACCCGGCACCATCAAGAAATCCGACCGTCGATGGCAATCCGATGTCATCGTCGACATGATCAAACGCTACGGGTTCGAGTACATCGCGCTCAATCCGGGCGCCAGCTACCGCGGACTGCACGACTCGCNNTCATCGTCGACATGATCAAACGGTATGAATTTGAGTACATCGCACTGAATCCCGGCGCCAGCTATCGCGGGTTGCACGATTCCCTTGTCAACTACGGCGAGAACAGCCCGCAAATGCTTCTCTGCCAGCATGAGAAGATCGCCGTACAGATTGCTCATGGATACGCCCGGGCGAAGGGCAAGCCCATGATCGCCATCGTTCACAATCTGGTCGGTCTATTGCACGCGCCCATGGGCATCTATTACGCCTTCCTGGATCGCGCGCCGGTGTTCGTTATCGGTGCCACGGGTCCCATGGCGGAACCCAAACGCCGTCCGTTCATCGACTGGATTCATACGGCCAATGTTCAAGGTGAAGCCATTCGAAACTATGTGAAGTGGGACTATCAGCCCGCCACAGTGGATGGGATACCCGGGGCTTTCGCACGGGCCTATTCCATTATGATGAGCGCGCGCCAGGGTCCCATCTATATGTGTTACGATGCGGGGCTTCAGGAATCAGAACTGACCCACGAAGTGGAAATGCCTCCGGCAGGGGCCGCCCTCGTACCGGCACCGGCCGGCGCGGATCCTGCGGCGTTGGAAAAGGCCGCGGACACATTGGCCGCCGCCAATCGTCCGGTGATCATCGCCGATTTTGCGGCGCGTCCGCCCCATGGTTGGAACCATGTGATCGAGCTGGCGGAAACACTGGGTGCTTCGGTTTGGGACATGAACTCCCGACTCAATTTTCCCAGCGATCATCCGCTCAACCTCAGCATGGACCACGATGGCTGCTACAAAGATGCCGACGTGGTTTTGACCCTGGATATTGCGGATTTCGAACGACCCACGCATGTCCGTGATATCTCGACCCGTACGGTGGTGAGCAAGGTTCCCGCCAACGCGACCTGGATCGACATCGGATTTTCCAACGTGGAGGTCAGCAAGTGGTCCATGGACTACGCTCGGCCCTACTACGCCCACCAACGGATGATCGCGGATGTCGTTACCACGGCGCCTCAGTTAACGCAGCTTTTGAAAGCAAGGATCGCCGGGACTCCCGGGCTGGCGGAAAAGATTGCGCGAAGGACCGAGGAAATCGGCAAGCGCCACAACGAAATGCGCGCTAAATGGCGGAAGGACGCCGAGAATGATTGGGATGCAAGGCCCATGACCACCCATCGCCTCGCCCTGGAGGTGTGGGATGTCATCAAGGACGAGGACTGGGTCCTGACGGCCGGTGGACTCGCGGACGCAGCACGAAAACTGTGGAACTTCGATCGCCCTTACTGCCACGGCGGGCGCGAGCTTGGGACCGGCACCCAAATCGGCACTTCCCTGGGAGTTGCCCTTGCCAATAAGGGTACCGGACGGCTGGTGGTGGACTTTCAGCCGGACGGCGATTTGATGTTTGACGCCGGATCCCTCTGGATCGCGGCCAAGTACAAAATACCGATGCTCATCGTGATGTTTAACAACCGCGCCTATTACAACGACTGGAACCACCAGATTGTCATGGCCAGAGTTCGCGGTACGGACCCGGCGCGTGCGCATATCGGAATGGATCTGTACGATCCCAATCCGGATTTTGCCGGATTGGCCCGATCCATGGGCTGGTACGGAGAGGGGCCTTTTGAACACGGCGATGAGATCAAACCCGCGTTAAAGCGCGCCATCGAGCAAGTCAAGAAAGGTCAACCCGCACTGGTAGATGTCGTTGTCCAGCGACGGGAGCATTGATCCAGCTAGATTCAGCCCCCCCCCGGGCTTATTGAGCCTCGGGGGGCACCATCAATACAGACGCTTGACCTTATCATCCACCTTCGCTGAGTACGTTCTTGAGCAACTCTCCGAGTCCGGGAGTGTTGTGTCCCGCAAAATGTTTGGTGGCCTTGGCATCTATGTCGATGGTGTCTTTTGTGCTCTTGTGAGTTCCTCCAACCGATTCTTCCTGCGCGTGGGGCCCAGCAATCTCAACGACTTCACGAAAAATGGCATGACTCAATTTTCCGGAAAGGCTGGCCCGGGCATGCCCTACTATGAGGTCCCGGAGTCTGTGCTTGAGGAGCCTGCCGTTCTTGGTCAATGGGTTGCAAAAGCGAAGAATGAAGCCAATCGCGCCAGGAAGAAATAGTTGGTATCGAATGTTATGATTCCCGTAGTGGATTAGAGCATGATCTGGAGCATCATCCTGTGGGTGCTGGCGCTGTTGCTGACCGTGGCCGGAATTGTGGGCATCGTGGTGCCCATGCTGCCGGGGGCGCCGATGGTTTTCGCCGGTCTCTTTGCGGCGGCCTGGGCGGAGGATTTCGCCTTTGTGGGTTGGCGGACACTCACGGTCCTCGGAGTGATGACCCTATTGACCTACCTGCTGGATTTCGCCGCAACCGCGTTTGGCGCTGAACGTTTTGGCGCCTCGGGTTACGCCATAGCGGGCGCTACCGTGGGGGCGTTGGGTGGGCTTTTGTTCGGCTTGCTGGGTGTCCTGGTGGGACCCTTTGTGGGTGCAGTGTTGGGCGAGCTGATATCGCGACGGGATCCGCTGCAGGCGGGCCGCGCGGGAATTGGTGCGACCGTAGGCCTCGCCCTGGGAGCTGCGGCAAAGCTCGCGGTGGCATTCTCCATGGTAGGTGTGTTCGTCGTGGTTCGAATCTGGGGCGCCGTGTAAATCATGAAAAAAAACGCATTTTGGCTGACAACATCCCTGTTGGCGCTACTGATCCTTGGTCCGCGCGTGTCAGTAAATGCCGAGGAGTTGATCCGGGTTATCCGCTACCTCTTGGATTACGTGAAGCATTCCCAGGTGGTATTCATTAGAAACAACAAAGAGCATACGGCCGGGGAAGCGGAGGACCACATGCGAAAAAAGTACGAGCATTTCAAAGATCAGATCAAGACTCCCGAGGACTTCATTAAATTTGCCGGCACAAAAAGCCTTCTTAGCGGCCGGCCTTATCGCGTCAAATTGAACGACGGTACAACCATGCCGAGTCAAAAATGGCTGGAATCGGTTCTGGCGGACTATCGCAGTAAAAACGGCGGCTGACAGGAATTGCCGTCGAATTAAATTAACCGGAGGGAAACATGGCTACCCAAGACAAGTGCTGTTCGCTCGTTCCTTACTTTCGGGTCCCGGCGGCAAACATGGAGGTTTTCAAGGCACTGTGCGAGAAGTTTGTCCAGAGAACCGCTGAAGAGGAAAAATGCCTTTACTACGGTTTCAGTTTCAACGGCGACCAAGCTCATTGCAGGGAGGGGTATCAAGACGAGGAAGGTCTTTTGGCTCACTTAAATAACGTGGGGCCACTGCTTGAAGAGACCTTGAAGATTGCCGAAGTGATCCGCGTGGAGGTTCATGGGCCGGAACAGGAATTGGCGAAATTGAGAGAACCCTTAGCGAATCTGGGGCCGGAATATTTCACACTGCAATATGGTTTCCGCCGGTAGGACGCTTGTCACGGAGGCCTCATCAATCGAGCGCATCGAACACTGGTTGCGGTGGTTATTTGATGGCGGATGCGATAAGGTGATCGCTCCGGTCTACAAAAAGGTAAGAAAATCGGTTCTGATTTTCCCGAAGGGGTTCTAGCCGCAAAGGAGGGATCATGTCATACGATCTAGTCATTAAAAACGGACAGATTATTGACGGTTCCGGAATACCCGGATTTCGCGGCGACGTTGCCATCCGGGGCGGTCGAATCGTCGGCATCGGGCAGGTCAGCGGCGATGCAAAAAAGGTTTTAAATGCCGATGGCCTGACGGTAGCTCCCGGCGTCATCGATAACCACACCCACTACGACGCCCAGGTCACCTGGGATCCTCTGTGTACTTTCTCCTGCTATCACGGCGTAACCACGGTGGTCATTGGCAACTGCTCTTTGGGTCTGGCTCCGGCACATAAAGAAGACCAGGAACCGCTCGCAAGCGTTCTATCCCACGTGGAGGCCATCCCTCTGGAAGCCATCAGAGCCGGCGTGACCTGGAACTGGGAGACGGTTCCCCAGTACCTCGATGCCCTGGACCGGCGTTTGGGGGTCAATGTCGCCGCGCTGATCGGCCATTCCGCGGTGCGAAGGTACGTGATGGGCGAGGCCTCCCAGGATCGTCCCGCAACGGAAGATGAAGTATCCAAGATGAGGTCAATTGTTCGTGAGGGGGTGGATGCAGGGGCCATCGGCGTCTCCTTCGAGCGTAACCTGCGACATTTTGATTGGAATGGTCGCCTCGCTCCCTGTAACCTTGCCACCGACGATGAGATGTTGGCCGTGGCCGGTGTGCTGGATGACCTCGGTACCGGGGTTATTCAGGTGGGCGGTGATCGCAAGCTGGGGGTCAAATTAACCAAAGCCACCGGCCGGCCGGTATTTTATGGCAACATCACCCAACAAGCCGTGGCTCCAGAGCTTTGGCGTGAGCGCTTGACCGAAGCCGAAAACCTGATGCGAGAAGGTCATCGGGCCTATCAGTTTGTTATGCCGCGCCCCGGAGACCTCCGCTACACCATGAAAATGGCCCAACACTTCGACGCGATGCCGAGCTGGAAGTCCGTGATGCTCCTGCCGCCGGAGGAACGCAAGCAAGCGTTCCAAAATCCGGAGGTTCGCGCCAAGCTTCGAGAAGCCGTCGAGAAGCCCCGGGACACAAGAGTCGCGGGAGAATTCACTCGCCGGTGGGATCTCCAGTTTGTGCATCAGCCGGTGTTGGCAAAAAATCAAAGCCTCAAAGGCAAAAGCATGGCACAGATCGCGGAGGAACAGGGTAAAAACGTGCTAGACGCATTCCTTGATCTCATCGTGGAAGAGAATCTGGAAACGGAATTCGAGCGCCGTGAGGTTAATAGTGATGAAACGGCCATGAAGACATTGCTGACAAGTCCTTACACGGTCATCGGGCAATCCGATGGGGGGGCTCACGTGGTTTTTCGGACGGACTACAGCTACTGCACTTACCTGTTGTCCCACTGGGTCCGGGAGCGGCAGATTATGTCTTTGGAAGAAGCTGTTCGGAAACTGACTTTCGTGCCGGCCACGCTTTTTGGCCTGTTGGATCGAGGTCTAGTGCGCCCGGGCATGGCGGCGGACCTGATGGTTTTTGATCCCGCCTCCATCGGACCTTTAGAGCAGGGTGAGGCACGGGATCTGCCCGCAGGCGTCACTCGCCGGAGCCAGCTTGCGCAGGGGATTCGATGGACGATCGTTAACGGAAGAGTCCTGTTAGATAATGGAAAGCACACGGGGGATCTCCCGGGGATGGTGGTGAGGAGCGGCGGCCCCGTGTCGACGAACGCAGCAGCTTAACAAAGGGAGAAACGACCATGGCTAAAGTTATCTACTGTAACAAAGTTAATCCGGCTTCCGATTGCAGTCACGTGATTCGCGGCGAGACGGAAGAAGAAGTTTTGCAACAGGCGAAAGTCCATGCAAAGGAGCATGGCTTGGAAGCAACACCGCAACTGTTGGAGATAGTTGCAGGTTTCATTGAAAACGAGTGAATTCCCTTAGTCGACTCAAGGGAGCCGTGAGCCGGATGCGCTCGCCGCTCCCTTTCCCGGTCAATTGGTTCGCGTCGTAAAAACAACCTGACGGACTGATCCGCCTGACGGGATTTGGGCATAAACATTCCTTAATAAATTTAGCATCTGTGCCTCGTTTAGAATCTGGACAACCCGCCCCGGACATTCAAACCCGACTCTCGGATAGAACATCTCTGTTGTTCCCAAAAGATGCCAAACACTATTTACGGCAGAAAGGAGCCACTTTATGGCAACGGCGAGACAAATTGAAATCGTGACAATCCTGGGCACCACGCGGCCGGGCAACTTTACGACGAGAGCCCTGGCCCTGGCCGTCGATGAATTCCGGCGCCGGAAAGGTGTCCATGTGACTGAAATCAATCCCCGGGGTATGAACCTTTTGTTTCCGGGTGAGGAAGAGTCGAGGGACTCTCAGCGGCTTCAAGACGCGGTACGAAAGGCGGCGGGGGTGGTTCTGGCTACGCCTGAATACCACGGGAGCTTCGCCGCGATGATGAAGCTTGTCATTGAAAACCTTGGCTTCCCTTCCATCCTTGCGGGAAAACCCGTCGCGCTGTTGGGCGTTGCGGCGGGGCATATCGGTGCCATTAAATCCCTGGAGCAATTGCGGAGCGTGTGCTCGCATGTTGGCGCCATTGTTCTTCCGGGGCCGGTATCCGTTGCTGAAGTCCAGGGCGTCTTCGATGCATCCGGTCGCTGCCTGGAAGAGAAGATCGAAAAGCGAATTCGCGGCCTGGCCGATAACCTGTTGCATTATATTCATGACAACATTTGCCCGCGGGTGGCGCTGGAACAGATGGTACGTTCCGACGTGGCGCTCCCGGTTTGATGACTCCCTGCCAGGGATTTCCGTGAATCTGTGATGAGCGGTTCAAAGAGATTGGAGTAGGTCAAAATGGCATGGTTCGTTCTGGTGGTTGCAGGTGCCTTCGAATGTGTCTGGGCGGTGAGCTTGAAATATACGGATGGATTTACACGGTTATGGCCTTCACTGTTAACGGTCTTTTCCATGGCCATTAGTTTTTGGCTTCTGTCCCTGGCCATGAAGTCTATCCCTGTTGGAACAGCGTACGCGGTCTGGACGGGCATCGGCGCCGTGGGGGTGGCTCTATTCGGGATGGCGATGTTCGGTGAATCTAAGGAACTTCTGAGGGTCTTCTGCCTGTTCCTGATCGTCTCGGGGATCATCGGTCTTAAGCTGGTTTCGTCACACTAGGATTTAGGCAAATCCGGTCTAAATTCCTGTATATTTTGTTGGGATGAGAATTCGGCGGCGCTCGGAGATCAGTACTCTAAAATTTTTTATACCATCGGGTCGTGTGACCTTACACCTGCTGTGGAGCGCATTTCTCTTGGTCAGCGGGTGTTCGATTCTTCCACAATCACCCCCCCAGCCCAAGGTTTATTCCCTACCTCCGGCGATGTCCGGGGAAATTGCCCAAGTCTATCAGAAGGTAACCCATCAGGCGGCACCCGGGGAGGCCGGTTTTATCCTTCTCACTGAAAATGACGAGGCATTGAAATGGCGTCTGGCTCTCACGGACCATGCCACGAAGTCCATCGACGTTCAGTACTTTATCTGGCAAGCGGACGCCGTGGGTAGCCTGCTCTTTGACCGTTTGTTGAGGGCGGCGGACCGCGGCGTCAGGGTGCGAGTTCTTGTGGATGATCTCATGTTTGCTCCCAAGGACCGTGACATTGCTGCCATCAGCAGACATCCAAACTTCGAGATCAAACTGTTCAATCCCGGCCGGGTGCGCGGCAGTACGGTGCTGGGTCTGGGAGAATTCCTGATGAATTTCCGGCAACTCAATCGACGCATGCACAACAAGCTGTTTGTCGTGGACAATCGAGTCGCCATCGTGGGTGGGCGCAATATCGGAAATGAATACTTTGGCTTAAGCAGGAAGTATAATTTTCGGGACCTCGACGTGCTGGTCATGGGGTCTGTGGTGGAAAAGGAGATCTCCCAAGCCTTCGACGAGTACTGGAACGCGAAGGTTGCTTTTCCCGGCGGCGCGGCGTCCCGGAGAGCGACCCTGGAAGACCTTCGCAGGCTGCAAAAGGAGAACCTGGACTTTATCGACGAGCACCGCGAGCTGCTCTCGGCCTACCCACTAGAGCCGAGGGATTGGAGCGGGCGGATCAGCAATCTCTCAGCCAGTATGAAGGTGGGGATCGCCCGTTTTCTTCAAGATGATCCGGTCAAATTAGGGAATCAGGAGTATCGTCTGGTTGATATGCTGGAGTATCTTGCCGAACCGCAGCGTCAGGAGCTGATTCTAACCACACCCTATCTGATTCCCGTAAAAGGATTTCTCGAAGACCTGGCCAAACTGGAGTCAGAAGGGGTAAGGGTGATCATTATTACCGCCTCCATGGCCTCCAACAATCACACCATCGCTCATAGCCATTACAAGAAATATCGGCGCCGTATCCTTGCCACCGGGGCTGAGCTATACGAGTTCCGCGCTCAACCAGCGACGGACATGCGGCGGATCTCGGACGTGCCGCCGGTGACCGCAAAGTTTATTTCGCTGCACGTCAAGGCTCTGGTGGGTGACCGGAAACGGTGCTTTGTCGGTTCATTGAATCTCGACCCTCGTGCCATCGAGATCAACACAGAGAACGGGCTTTATATTCAGTCGGAGGCTCTCTGTGGTAAGATCGCGCGGGAGTTTGAGAAGATGATGGACCCGGACAATTCCTGGCATGTCTACGTCGATCAGAACAATTATCTCAACTGGAGTTCCAACTCTGGAACCGTTCTTGCTCAGCCCGCCCGGAGTTTTTGGCAGCGAATTGCAGATTTGTTTTACCGGTGGCTCCCCATCGAAAAACAGCTTTAAGCTTTGTCTCGATCATGAACCTGAAATCACTGGCAATTCAGTTTTTGGACAGTTTTTCGCAGAGCGATATCTCTACGATCAAAGGTTTATTGGATGAAAACTTCGAGTTCCACGGTCCGTTTTTCAACGGAAAAACGGCAACGGAGTATCTGAAGGCATTGGAGTCGGATCNNAAGTTCCTATGAGGTGTTATCGATCTTTGAATCCGCCCATGAGGTCTGTGTGATTTACCGGCTAAAAAAGGCGTCGATCACAGCGGACATGGCCCAGGTCTTTCAATTCTCCAATGGAAAAATATCAAAATGCAGATTGATCTTTGATTCCCGGAAGTTCGATTAGGACCAGGTAGGGGGGATGATGCTTTGAGATCTCAATGCCGCGGCCGTGTGGGCGGGAGTCACGGCTTTTGTATGGTATGCCTTTGGTGCGGTACCTCTCCACATCGCCGTGTCCGAGCAGCTGCATTTGACCACTGCGCAGACATCGAGCTGGATATTCATTGTCTGGTTCGGCGGCGCACTCTCCTCCATAGGCGTTTCCTTTTATTTCCGCCAGCCGATTCCCATTACCTGGACCATTCCTGGTTTGATCTACCTGGGAACCCTGGCGGATCAATTCAGTTTTGCGGAGCTGGTGGGAGCTAATCTCGTGGCGGGTATCCTGTTGGTCGGATTGGGGGTGGTGGGAGTGGGAGCCCAGATAATGAAGTGGTTGCCCCTTCCCATTATCATGGGAATGTTTGGCGGGAGCATCCTGGGCTATGTCACACGGATGGTGGCCTCCGTAATAGACGATATGGCCGTGGCGGGTACCACCGTTGGATGCTATTTGCTCGGGCGATTGATCGGCAATCCCCGTGTCCCGCCGGTGGGTCTCGCCGTGATGGGAGGGGCAATCGCAGTGTTCTGGACCGGCACCGTGGGGACGCAGGCCGTCGCCTGGACTTTACCCAGTTTCGCCTTTCCATCCATGAGTTTTTCTGCCCCGGCAATTCTGGCCGTAAGCCTACCCATGATCGTATTGGCCATGGGTCTGGGGAATGTCTAGGGATTGGGTTTTCTGTTGGCTCAGGGCTACAGAGTGCCGGTCAATACGATATCTACGGTGGTAGGGATCAACTCCGTGGTCAATGCCTTCTTCGGTGGTCATCCGGCCACGGTGGCTCGAACCGGTGTCGCGATTGTCGCCTCGCCGGATGCGGGTGATCTATCCGGGCGTTATTGGGCCGCGGTGATCTCCGCCGCCCTGACAATTTTCATGGCCCTGGCGGCCACTCCCGTGGCTTCGCTTTTGAACGTGCTGCCCAAGACTTATATCTTCTCCCTCGCCGGACTGGCGATTCTTTCCTCGCTCCAGGACGCGTTGGCTAAGTCCTTCGGTTCCAAGATGCAGTTTGGCGCGTTGGTCGCCTTTGTGGTGGCCATGACACCTTTTTCGGTTTTTGGAATTACTTCGGCATTCTGGGCTATTGTGGCGGGCTTGATGGCTTCGTTCTTGGTGGAACGGGGCAAGCTGATGGAATTCTGGGGGACGGGTAACGGTGCGACCGCCGGACCATGAGACGGTCGCACTCTTCCAATTGCGATTATTTTTTCAAGCGGAGGGTGACACCGGCGGGTCCAAGGGCCAACGCCAAACCCGCCTGGGTACCCTTCAGATTGATCAGGACGTCGTTTTGATTTTGCATAGTGACTCCCTCGGCGCCGCCCGCTAGAGCCACCCCTGCCTGAGCCGCGACGTAGGTTCCGGCGATATCGGAGACACGTTTTAGATTGTAGACGTTCCCCTTCACGCTGGCGCTGGAAATACCTAGATCTATCAGGCTCAACCCCTTGACGGTGATATCATACTCTTTGCCGCGGAAACTCAGCTTTCCTGTTCCCCAACTGACCCCGATGCCGATGGCGATGGCCTTGCTTCTAAGAGAAAGGGTTCCCGATGGACCTCCCTTATGCGCTTCGGCGGTGCTTCCTACCTTGACTCGTTTGTCATGGAGGGATTGGGTCATGGCCACCACCGCCTCGGCAAAATACTCATCCTGGTCGCTGCGGCAAAATTCCTCGAGCCACTCGCCAACCTGCTCGACGGTCGCGTTCCCCTGAACATTGTAGGTATCGGAAACGTAATAGTTATGGGCCGTCATGAATCCCGCCACCCAATGTTCCACGATATGACCCGCAACTTCGTAATCCCGTTCGGAAAAGTTTTCGATACGTTTCTCACGAAATCTCACATAATCGGCGCATTTTTTATGCCCTATTCCGAGGGCGAAAAACCTTCCTTCGCTATCAACTGCGAACGTTTGGGTGGCTCTCACCGGTACGAAAAAAAGAAGCGCTAGAGCTGGTGCAACGGCCGTTCTGAAAAATTTCATCAAAACACTCCTGTTTAAATTGCGGTGGACTTCTGCTAATACTCGCGCTGCTGCTGTTTGAGCCGCTCGATTTCGGCCTGCTGCCGTCGTAGTTCCGCTTGTGTGCGCTCCATCTCCTGCCTCTGCGCGGCTTCCTGTTTTTCGCGTTTTTGCTTTTGGTCGCCGAGTAGGGCCCCTCCCAATAGCCCCACCGCCGCGCCGATGCCGGCGCCGGCTCCGGCGTTGCCAGAAAAGCTTCCAATTATCGCACCGAGGCCCGCCCCGCCGACGGTTCCGAGCGCGGCTCCCTTTTCCCTTGTGGTTAAAGGCTCAGAGCAGCCGAAGATTCCTGCTGCAAAAAACAAAACCAAGGTGGCCGAAATTGTTCTTCTCATGGTTTCTCCTTTCAAATGTGGCTACTCTTCCAGCTTTATCGTTACGCCGCCGGGTCCAACGGCAAGACCCACGCCGGCCTGGGTTCCTTTTAGCTCTAGCACCACGTAGTGCTGGTTTTGCATGGCCATGCCGCCGCCACCTCCCGCTACCGCAACTCCGGCCTGAGCGGCGTAATAGGTTCCCGCGAGGTCGGATACGTTGTATAACCGGGAGACTCTCCCGGTAAGGCTTGCCCGTGAAATTCCCACATCCAGCAGGCTTAAACCCTTCATGGAGAATTTATACTCATTCCCCCGGTATTTGAGGGTGCCTTTCCCCCAGTTGACGCCGACCCCCACAGCAACGGAAGTGCTTGTTAAGGATACGGTTCCGGTGGTCACTCTTTCGTCCGGTTCCGAAACGGTCCCGGATTTCTTTCTGCTTTCATGGAGATCCGCTGCCAGAGCGATAACCGCTTCGGCGAAATACTCATCCCGGTCCTTGCGGCAAAACGCCTCCAGCCAGTCCTCGATCTCGTCCATGGTCTTGCTGCCTTTGATGTCATAGGTATCTGCCACGTAGTAGTTGTGGCCCGTGAGGTATCCTGCCAGCCAGTGCTCCACCACGTGATCCGCACGCTCGTAATCGGCGGGAGTAAAATCTTTAATGCGTTTTTCTCGATACTCAATGTATTCTCCGCAGCTGCGTTTCCCAACTCCCAGTGCATAGAACCGACCCTTGCTGTCCACGGCGTGAGAAAAGTCGCCAGGAACCCAGAGGGTGACGAGGATCAGGATGAGGATCGGCGGCAATACTTTCATGCAGGATCTCCTTTTAAAAATTCCTTAACGGAATGGAAAAATTTAACAAATGACCTTGGCCATATCAATATACATATGAACTGAGTCGCTGTAGGTCCAGGCCGATGGGTGCGGTGATTAGATAATGGTAAGTGGCGAATTCGTCGTTGAAGAGATTCCGCAGACCGGGGGGAAGCTGTTAGTACCTTCCGCGAACGGCATCCCTTTTTGCCCGGTCTTCCAGGACATGCTTGTAGGCAATGTAATACTTTTGGATATTGACAACGTAGCGCACGGGTTCCCGGCCGATAAACTTCAAGGCGGCGGATTCGACGTTGCCGAACCATTTATTCGGGTCGAGGCCCATTTTTTTTGCGAGACTGCGCATTCTCCGAACCCTGGATGGACCCGCATTGTAGGCGGCGTGGGCGAAGTGAACCCGAGCCTCGGGGTTAATGGCCGGGTCGGAAAAATATTTCTTCCGCAGGAAGTCCAGGTACTTGACCCCCGCGTGAATGTTGTTCTCCAGTTTGCGTATGTTCTTGATGCCCACGTTCGGGTCTGCTGCCGTGCTGGGCAGAATCTGCATGATGCCGATGGCGCCCCGGCGGCTGACCTTAGCCTGGTTGAGCCCCGACTCCTGATAGGCCTGGGCGCCGATCATCACCCAATCGAAGCCGTATTGGTTGCCGTACTTTTTCAGCAGCTTGACGATGGAGTCGAACTTCTTGCGTTCTGATTTGGAAATAGGATTGGTGACCCACTTGGTGTCTTTGAAATACCGGTTAAAAAGAATGTTACCCACGAGGCTGCCTTTCTTGTGGGTGCGCACGAAGCCGTTCACATGTTTCAGCAGATCAGGGTTGTTGGGCCGGACGGCCCAGGCGATGCGGCCGCCCTCATTTACCTTGATATCTCGATAGACGGTGAGGTTTTTATGCACTCGACTCCAGATGTCCGCGAGGTGTCGATCGACGACCATATAATCGATGATCTCTGCATTGACCATCTCCATGAGATCTTCCGACTGGAGAAACTTGTTCGCTTCACGGACTTTCACCGGCCATCGCCACTTGGAGATGAAGGTTTTGTTCAGTTCTTTTAAATGTTGGGCGTAGCTGCTGGAGTTGACCACGAAGACCTTTTTCCCGGACAGGTCGTGAATGGACTTTAGCGGTTTTGCATTCTTGTGGCTGACCACGACTTCATCCACATCCTGCAAATAAGGTGTAGTAAACTGGACCTGTCTTTTGCGTTCCTCTGTAATGGTGAGGCCGGCCGCCACAATGTCGCCGCTGCCCGCCAACAACTCTGGGATGAGGCGGTCGAAAGGAACAGGAATAAATACCATCTTGATTCTTCGCTTCCTCCGGGAAATCCCTCGATTGAGGTGCTTTTCGTATTTTCGCAGGAGCTCGTACTCGAAACCGTATTCTTCACCGCCGATGATGAAGTAGTTGGTCTGGGTATGGTTGACCAGCGCGCGAATAAGGGCTCGCTTGCGGATATCCGATAGATCCGTCGTGTGCTTGTTTTCGCCATATCCCAGGGTCAAGTATTCGGTGGGGGCAGCGAGGATGGATGGGACAAAGGCCAACACTAGGCTCACCATGAGAAGCCAGGCAACGGATGATCGCCTCATCCCTTGATCAGAGCCAATGTGTCTACGTTCCCATGACTTCATTTCGCAAACCCGCGGGACATTCCTCGCTTCTGACCCAACTGGAATAGAGCTAATAAGCTTGATGCTGCAGTGAAACCCTCCATCAGGGAGTGAAACACATTGAATTGTGGTAGGATGCTCAACACACTGTTAATAATAACGGAGTTTAACATATATTCTTGATGGCGCAAAAAGGGGTGGTGAAATGACGATACCCGTTTGGGTCCTGCTCGGGTTCGCCGGGTGGACCGTGGTTCACCTTCTGACCACGATAGGGGTCTATCGTTGGAGTCGCATCCTCACCGGGCGTACCGAGATCCGTCAGTTTCGCGCAGACTATGTGGAGGGGGAAGATTGGTACCGGAGAGCCGTGCGCGCCCATGCCAATTGCATTGAAAATCTCCCGGTTTACGGAGCCGTGGTGGTGGGCGTGGTGGTGACAGGCGCCACCGGTCCGCTCCTGGATGCCCTGGCCATCGTTTTGATGATTGCACGGGTTTGTCAGACTATGGTTCACGTGGCCTTCAAAGAAACCAACGCCATGGTCTGGATCCGGTTTGGATTTTTTTCCGTTCAGTTGGCGTGCATGTTTTGGATGGGCGCGATGGTTGTCCTCAAGGCGCTCTAGGATGTCGCGTCATGCCAACTCGTTTCAAGCGCACAAGCAGCGGAATAGTGTTCGGCGCAATGAAAGGTGACCGCTTGGTCCTTCGAAGGAATGCTCGGCGGAAAGAGAGCCCAGGGTTTTGATCATGACTGATTCAACTGGGTCCCAAATGGATTCCATTGCACTATGGAACGGTGTGCTTGCGGAAAGGTTCGAACGCCATCGCGACCTGTTGTTGGAAGGGCTCCGGTACCATAGCACGGACCCGATCAATGGATTCGGTTTGCCAAAGGGAGCGAAGGTTGTCGATGTGGGGTGCGGTTGGGGTGATACGGCAATCGAACTTGCAAAACGGGTCGGTCCCCGGGGGCGAGTTCTTGGGATCGACTGTTGTAAACCGTTCCTGGAAAAGGGTCGACGGGACGCCAAAACCTTAGGCTTAAGGCACGTGAACTTTGTAGAGGCGGACGTGCGAAGCTACACTTTCGAGTCGGAGTTTGACCTTGTTTTTTCCCGCTTTGGCATGACGTTTTTCGACGATCCTGTGGCTGGGATTCGAAACGTCGGCAGGGCACTCAAGCCGGGCGGGAAGGTCCTGTTTATTACCTGGCGCGCCATCGAAGAAAATCCTTGGCTCAATCTTACGAAGCAAGTGGTGCTACGTTTTTTACCGGCTCCGGAGGGCAACACTGCGTCCCATGGTCCGGGACCCTTTTCCATGTCGGATCCTCGCGTTGTTACCGCGCAACTGGAAGCCGGCGGTTTTGGCAATATCGCCTTTGAAAGGACCGACCGTCTCTTTACCTTGGGAAGCACGATGGAACAGGCCATTGAATTTGTTCTAGCCTTTGGGCCGGCGGCGGAAGTGTTTCGAGAGGCCGGCAAAGAGGCCGAAGGACGCCGGGAGGCCATAGAAAACGCCTTGCGCGTGGAATTGGCAAAATACCAGCATCAGGGCGCGGTCAAGATGCAGTCCGGCTCATGGACCGTCACCGCGCAGAAGCCGGGTTAGCTTCACTTCACCCAGGTCTCTTGGCGCTATCCAAGAGGTCCCGCCATTTAGCAGCCACCGCTTTTCGGTCCGAGCCGCTAAAAACATTGGTTTTGGGAAAATGGTCACTCCAGGCGTAGGGTTTGCAGGCATCGATGAGCATGCGGCCGATGGTTAGATCGCCGGCGGATCGCTTCTCGGGTGATAATCGAGGGTCCAAATCGCCCGTCCATGCGTTGCGGACAACGTCCACGGATGTCGCCGGGTCCACACGGGTGCACATGGCCCAGAGCACCTCATCCAGGTTCGTTGGGTCGATGTCGTCGTCCACGGCCACGTAGTAACACTTCATATCGCCATGGCGAAAACCCGCTGCCGCGAGGAGCGCCTGTTTGGCGTGGCCGGGATAACGTTGACGCAGCGATATTACCGTGAGCAATCCATAGTTGAATCCCCACACTCCTATGACATCGGTGATGCCGGATTTTTCCAGGTGTTCCAACAAATGAACGTAGATGGTGATGTTGCTCCATCCGATGGGTCTGAGGGGAGGCGCCCCGGCCAGGATTGGATTTCGCCGATGGTAAATGCGTTTGATCCTGACCACGCACTCCGGTCCCTGGTGGGTGTAATAACCGGGCCACTCCCCAAAGGGTCCCTCGTTGGCGGACTCCTCCGTGATGGGCGGAATCTCCCCCTCGAGGACGATCTCTGCCCCACTGGGAACCGGGAGGCCCGTCAAAGGAAGTTGGAGGATCTCCACAGGACTCCCACGGTACGCCCCGGCCAGTTCGTATTCGGATGTCCCAAAGGGAGGCGCCATGGAGGCGGTCATCCATGTTACCGGCTCGCATCCCAGTACCACAGCCACGGGTGCGGCTTTACCATCATGCCAGTACCGTTCCACAATAATACGACCATGCTTCATGGGATTGATCCAAAGGCTGATGCGGTTCGGACTCTGGACCATTCCACGATAGACGCCCATATTGACCCAGCCATCATGAGGATCGCGGGTCACCACCATGTCCTGGGTACCGATGTAGCGGCCGCCGTCCCCTCGATGCCAGCGGGGAGTGGGAAAGCTCTCGACATTGATATCCGATTCCTTTTGTATGCATTCCATCACCGGACCGTCCTTCACCAACTGGGTGGAAAGGGCCTGGGTAGATTTCCGCCTTTCCCGCCAGAGCCTCAAGAGTTCCAGAGGATGAATATCCAGAGGAAATCCCATGGCCAGGGCAAACCGTCTCGCCGATCGTATCGCGTTGGAGCAAACACGAAAGCCTGCCGGATAATCGGAAAATTCCTGGAATACCAACATGGGGCCGTTTCGCTCCGCCATGAGCTCCGTAAGGCAACCGACTTCCATATCGAGGTCGGCGTTTTCGACGTAGCGCACTTCGTTGACCTTGTCTGCGGCGTGGATGAATTCTTCCAGAGATTGAAAAGGCACTTGCTTTCCTCCTCAGGGTGTCATTTTGGGGACATTAAATACGACACGGCCAAAGATGGAAATTAACGAAAAAGTTGCGGGCTTGTCAAAGCCAGCCAGGCCCGTGCTCGGAGCGTTGACTCCAAGATACGGCTGTCGTGGGTGCCGGACGGGCAGATTTTTGAGTTTCACCGAGTTCTGCGCTTCCATCTTCTGGTAATTCACGGTATCTTGGACCTCATCAAGAACAGTTGGTCGCCAATGCGGGGCTAAGGTTCAAAATCGGATCCGGCATTTGCATCAATATCCGGATCGCCAGCACCGATGGTATTGCACGCTTAGGAGGTTTTGATGCCCAAAACTCGAATCAGTCTGTACTACTTGGCCACTTATCTGTTGTTCGGCGGTTTCGGCTTCCTGCTGACCCCTCAATTTACCACGAAACTGCTCTTGTCGAGCGCCGACTTCGATACCATAATCCTCCGGGTCCTGGGAATGTTTTTGATCGGCCTGGGTTTCCTCATTGTTCAGGTGATCCGTTTGAGTGTCAGTGACTTGTATGGTTCGACCTTGATCATGCTGGGAGTGTTTTGCATCTGTCTCGTCGCGTTTTTCATGATGACGTACAATCTATTTTTCTTGATCATGCTATTGGTGGTTTTTTTGGGAGTCGTCCTGACAAGTTGGGGCATGATCCAGGACCGCGGAGCCAGATCAACCTGAACTCATCCGTTTGCCTTCGACCGCTATCGAGTCTCAACACCTGCGATCAGTTCACCCAAGGGTCTTTGGGGTTGGACTTTCCATCAATCAAATCCCCTGTCGATGGTCTTCCATCTCAGCCGAGCCGTGTCGAAGCGCCTTATCATGGAGAGAGAATTCGTTCGTTGGATTGACAGTTCCGGCTCCGATACTATAGGTTTCACGTAATGTGCCTCCGTGTTTCGAACCTCCTATTCTTGCTCTTCGTGGGTCTGTTTTTAACGGCTTGTAAAGAAACAACAACTCAATCTCCATCCAGTCCCCAAAGAAAGCTCGTCGAGAAAATTTCATACCGACAGGACAAAGGTGAGCCTTCCTCGGATCGCCAAACTCTTGATCTCTATCTACCGCCCGAAGCCAGGCGAAAACCTCCTCTCCTGGTATTCATTCACGGAGAGTTTTGGGTCCTGCCGGATGATGAACATGGAATAGGTCCTTCCTGGGGCGAGGAGCTGGTGAGACGGGGAGTTGCCGTAGCCCTCGTTCGGTATCGTTTGGGGCCTGAACCCAAGCATCCCGCCCAGGCGGAGGACGTGGCGGCCGCTGTCGCTTATCTATTAAAGGAAGCGGATCAATATGGCTATGATCCCAATGGTGTTTATTTGGCGGGTCACTCGGCGGGAGCCCATTTGGCCTCGCTGATCGCTCTAGACGAGAGGTATCTCAAGTCGCATGGTAAGGACCCGGGATCCCTTGCCGGGGTCATCGGCATCAGCGGCCTGTACCATCTCTCGGGTCGTGATGACCTGTCACCTGACCAGAGGGAATTGATTAAAGAGATCTTTGGTCGAACCGAGGCTTCCATCAATGACGCTTCACCCGTCGAGCACGTAAAATCCGGGGCACCACCCTTTTTATTGCTGAGTGCGTCACAGGATTTTCCGGGGTTTAACATCGATGCTCGCAAGTTCAGTCAGATTCTTAATAATCAAGGAAAGCAGAGAAACGTTCCTCTGGTATTAACGGATCGTGACCATTTTACGATTGTGAATCTGAATGGGGCTTACAATCCGATTCGCGACCTGGTGTTGAATTTCCTGCGGCGCAAACAGCTTCCCGACGAACTGCAAAATCTGGTACACGCCAAACGCGCCTGGTTGGGGTCGGCTCCTTCCACCATGCCGTTTTGGAAATACTCTCAGCTGATCCGTGACTATCCCATCGACCAGCGCTTTGTTTCTGCCATCGTTGGCCATTATGGAGACCTCAAGCATGAGCTTTTGCAGTGGCCCCTGCAGAAATTTCATGCCATGGAACTGTTCGATTTCCTCGATGCCCTACCCGCGGAACAGGCGGGGCAGGGGGATTATCTCGTGTTGACCAATATCCGCAATGAGTCCTTTGTCGTTGACAAGAGCGAGCTTGCACCCTACGACCCCGTCGTGGTGGTGGGCATCGATGATCAGCAGGACTTATTTTACATGAGCGGATTTTATCGAATGGAACAGGAATATTCCTGGAAGCCTGGTCCTAAACCACCCGTGATGGCGAGACCCCTCGGAGCCTTTCTCTATTTTCTAAAGCCGCCGCCCCCTACCTTTCGGCCCCAGTCCTGGCATTTTGCTTTTACCCTGGAAAGCTTTCGCCGGGTTAAAGAGAACCCCATCGCTTCCCTTGACGGATTTTCCCAGGAGATCACCGACACGCTGACTCACCGTAACGGTTGTATCTACTGTCACTCTTTCCGTGGCACTGGATCCCGGAGTCATCATGTGCTCGTCTCCACCGGGGCACCCCATGGGGGATATGCCATGTCCCTGGAATCGTACCCCCCGGACGTGTGGAAAAGGTTCATATTTCATCAGAACGCTGTGGCCAATCAAATGGGGGCCTTTCCAAATCCGGTGGCCGAGCGTGTGCAGCGCCCGTTGCACGATCTTGTGGCGAGGTCTCGGGACCGTAGCTCCGCAGCGCGGTAGGAAGGAGACTTCCACGGGTATGAGGGCAGGGTTTTTTCCCGTGTCATGGAAAGACTTCTCTTGTTAAGTGAGGAGGTGCGCACGTGAGTAACAAAATCGTCGGCCTGTTACACCCGGGCCAGATGGGAGCCACGGTGGGTGCCGCTGCGGTGGCGGCGGGAGCCAAGGTGATCTGGGCAACCCATCAACGCAGCGAATCGACTCACTCACGGGCGGAGAAGGCGGGATTAAGCGGTGTGGAGAATCTTCCCCAGCTGGTCAGGGAGAGCGAAGTCATTCTTTCCGTCTGTCCGCCTCACGCAGCATTCGATGTCGCACAGGAGGTGATGCAGCTCGATTTCCGTGGTCTTTATGTCGATGCCAACGCTGTCTCACCGGAGACTGCGTTTGGAATCGCCAGCAGGGTAACGGCCGGCGGCGCCAGTTTCGTCGATGGAGGAATCATCGGTCCGCCGGTGAAACGGAGTGGGACCACCCGTCTCTATCTCTCCGGGGTCCGGGCGAGAGAGGCGGCTGATGTGTTCGAGGGTAGTTGGCTGGATGCCCGGGTTCTTGGACGGGAGCCAGGGGCGGCTTCAGCCATCAAGATGGCCTACGCTGCTTGGACCAAATGCAGTGACGCACTGCTTTTGGGAATCCGGAGCCTGGCTTCAATGGCGGGAGTGGATGAAGCGTTGGTTCAGGAGTGGTCTCTGTCCCAACCGCAACTTGCTGGCTGGAGTACCAAGGCGGCGGAATCGTCAGCCCCCAAGGCTTGGCGTTACGCTGGAGAAATGAAGGAGATCGCCGCAACCTTTGGGAGCGCGGGGTTGCCCACTGGCTTTCACCTTGCCGCCGCGGAAATTTTTTCGAGGCTCGAGTCGTTCAAGAATCGGACGGAGTCACCTCCGGCTTTGAAGGAAGTCGTGGCGAGCTTGTGTGAGTCCAGTGCCGCGCACAAAGGCAGGACGACGTAAACGGCGTGTAGCGCATTGGAGGAATGTTCGAATTCAATCGAGCTGTCAAAAGTACAAAGGGCTTCAGCGCTGAGGCTTTCCCGTGACGAATCGCGTGGTCATTCGCCTGATGTCGTATATTCATTGCTGGGTTTATCGGCTGACAGGGGGAACACTGGGGGCGAGATTCGGTGGCCCCGCCCTCTTGTTAACCACCCGGGGCAGAAAAACGAAGGCCTACCGCACGACTCCTTTGCTTTACCTCGAGGACGGGGATCATTGGGTTGTTGTGGCATCCAATGGGGGCGCGGATTTCCACCCGGACTGGTGGCTGAACCTCAAAGCGAACCCTACAGCCTGGGCTCAAATCAAGGGTCGGGTCATGCGAGTTCTTGCCCGGGAAGTCTCGGAGGACGAACGCCGGCGCCTCTGGCCCTTGTTGGTGAACATGTGCGGATTGTACGAAACATACCGGACCCGGACATCCCGGAAGATCCCCATCGTGTCGCTGGAATCGGATTCATGAATCCCTGCAGGTAAGTCAACTCGGTTGTAATAAAGGAGAAGAAATATGGCTGCAGCGAAATCGCCATCGAAATTTGATCAAGCAAATGCGGAAGCGTTTGCCGATCGGTTCGTCACGACACTCAATAACGGAGCCCTCTGTTTAATGGTTTCGGTGGGCCACCAAACCGGGCTGTTCGATGTCATGAGCAATATGAAGCCTGCCACCTCCGAGGCCATTGCGTCTGAATCCGGTCGAAACGAGCGCTACGTTCGGGAGTGGTTGGGGGCCATGGTGACCGCTGGAGTGGTGGAGGTTAATCCGAAGACTCTTGAGTATTCACTGCCAAAAGAGCACGGGGCGTTTTTGACCCGTGCCGCCGGGGCCGACAACCTTGCCGTATTTGCGCAGTACATTGCCGAGTTGGGAAGCGTGGAACAAGAAATCCTTTACTGCTTCCATCACGGCGGCGGAGTGCCGTATTCCAAATTTCCCAGATTTCACGAAGTCATGGCGGAGGACAGCGGGCAATCCGTTCTTTCTTCTCTGGAGACTCATATCCTGCCCCTGATTCCAGGCCTGGTGGATCGGCTGAAGTCGGGCCTTCGGGTGTTGGATGTGGGTTGCGGGCGGGGATTGATTCTCATTCGTCTTGCGGAGCTGTTCTCCAATTCGAAATTTACCGGTTACGATCTGTCGGAAGAAGCCATTGCTTTTGGGCGGGAGACCGCTGCCAAGAAAGGTTTAAAGAACCTTCAGTTCCAGGTCAGAGATCTGAGCGATTTTCATCGCACGGCGGAGAAGGAGGCTTTTGATTGGGTAACTACGTTTGATGCGGTTCACGATCAGGCAAGACCCCTCCAGGTTCTTAAAGGGATTTACCGGACCCTCAAGCCGGACGGGGTGTACCTCATGCAGGACATCAAAGGATCCAGTGAGGTTCATAAGAATATTGACCACCCCATCGGCACCTTGCTTTACACCATTTCGTGCATGCACTGCATGACGGTTTCTCTTGCGCAAGGTGGCGAGGGGCTCGGCGCAATGTGGGGAGAAGAAAAAACCCGTGAGTATCTAGAAAATGCAGGATTTACTTCCATTGTAACCAACGAGCTGGGGCACGATATTCAAAACAACTGGTACGTCGTGCACAAGTAGACCTGATGGGAGCGAAATAGCGGATGAATTGTTCTGGTAGTAGTATGCGTGATATTAATGGTATGCGTGTTTATTGTTAAATTAATCGTTGAGTAGTCCCAGTTGGTTATATGGCCGATCGATTCGCCATCCTCAAAGTCTATAGTACGGAAATAGAAGCCGAGGTTTCCAGGGCCAAGCTTGAATCTTCGGGAATTGAGGCTTTTGTATCCAAGGATGATGCCGGGGGGATGCGGCCTCACTTGCAGTTAAGTCTGGGGGTAAGGCTTCTCGTGCCCAGAGAAAACCTGAGTTTGGCGGAGGAGATCCTCGACCATGAAAATGCCGAGGAGGTATTGGAACCCTGGCACNNGCACTGTCCAGGGTGCGGCGAGAGTGTGGAAGGCCAATTCACTGAATGCTGGCAGTGCGGCGCCAGCAAGTCCGGAGGGTAAGGTGGCTTAGGCCACCTCTTCTTCTTCCTTGGCCTCCTTAGCCTGTTTGGATTCTTTGGCGTCCGTTTCCGAGGAGCTCTTGTTCACTGCCGAGACGCTGGGAACGTCTTTCCAGTGAGCCTGGATCATCTTGGCGCGCTCAATGACCTGGGCGAGGAGTTCCTTGCTCTGGGCCTCTTTTTGGGCTTCCCGCTTTTTTGGATCCGTTGAGAAAAATCCCAGCGGCTGAATATCAAACTTCTTGAGCCGCTGTTGGATCTTTTTCAGGGCCTCCCCAGGATGGCGCAGGTATTCCGATCCTCTCACCCGGATGAAGTTCCAGCCGAGCCGTTCGAGGGTCATCTGCCGGTGTAATGCCGCCACGAGCTCTTCGCGGGAAATCTCCCGGTCGCCGTCACATTGAATGGCCACCCGGTTTCCCTTTTCTCCTATGACGACGAGATCCAGGACGAATTCTCCCACCTGGCAGCCGATCATGGTGCTGTACTTCGCCTTGGTCAGATCCTCGTAGACCTGCTTTTCCAGTTCCGAATTGAGCTTGCGTTCGGACTTCTCGATCTTTTTCGATCGGAGCCCATCGGGGTTGGTGGCGTGCTGGATTAGTTTCAACCGGAGATCGTTGGTTTTGAGGTCCTTACCCGGATCCAGTGAATAGACGATCCAGAATTGGTCTCTTGCCCGGCTCGCGGCGACGTTGAAAACCTTCTGAGCCTCGTCGCTGGCTCGCAAGTGTAGCGCGCGACCACTCTTGGAAGGACTGTTCACCATGGACAATAAGATAATGTCCCGCTCGTCGCCCTGGAACTGGGCAGCGTTGCCGCAAAGAACGCGACGCTTCTGATACTCGGAAACCGTCATTCGCCGGCGTAGCAAGGAATCGATATAGACCGCTTGCTCGGTTCCCACCAGGGAGATCACTCCGATGGTTGAGTTGTCGTATTGCTTGAACCGAGTCAACGCTAGGATAAGGGACACAATCTCCAGGGCCTCTGCCTGATTGACCTTGTCGTCGTCCTCGCCGTTTTCAACGTAGCGGGGAACCAGGGCCGGGCTCACCGGACTCGCGGAAGCCTCACGCAGGGGTTGAATCTCCTGGTTGTAGCAGAGCTGGTTACTAAACTGGATGATGTCGGGAACGCAACGGAAGTGCTCCAGGAGTCGTATGGTGCCGCCAAAGGATTGCCGCGCGAGATCGTAGACCGATGATTTGGCATCGTAGAGCTTCTTGTTGGGAATGTCCACAAGGATCTCATCGATCAGCTCGTGCATCTGGTCGGTTCCAAAACCCACGGCGTAGGGGCTGACCTGCTCGTGATCACCCACCACCACGACTTCCCTGGCCAGGGCGAAGGCTACCAGTCCCAGCACATCGCATTGGCTTGCCTCGTCGATGATGACGACGTCGAATTGTGAGGTGGCGATGTCAAAGCTTTCAACCACACGGGACAAAGGCATGATCCAGACCGGCACCGCCTCTCGGCACTTGATCAGTGTGTTCTTCGCCTCCTCCTTGTACTCACGAACATGTTTTCCCGTGCCTTTGCCGATCTTTTTGTGGAGACCGAGCCATCCGTTAAGGGCCTGCTGTTGTTCCAACCCGGTTCGCTTCAACTGTGCGAGCCAGGCCAGCTTCTCGACATATTCCGCAGTGACTTCCTGGGTCTCGTCTTTGATCTCGTTGAGCTGCGACTGCAGGTCGTCAAGATCAACCTTGGCCCGTTCCTCCAACAGTTGTTCCCAGTGGCGGTGTTTCCACGCTTCGTTTGGGTCCCCGGGGTACTTTCCGGAATTGTGTGGAGATTTTCGGGATGCCAGGGCGTCCACCCAGGCCGGAGCCGGCTCACGGAGCTTTTCCAGAAGCTCCTTGCGCCGCACGTGATCTTCCTTGAGGTCGTTCAAGCGCAAAAGTTTTTCCCAGGACTGCCGGTAGGCATCAAAATCCGGACGCCGCAGGCCCGCACGGAACTGTTTGATGAGTTCATAAGAGGCTTCTTTGCGGTCGAAGCTGTCCAGATACTCCACCCAACGGTCCTGCTGGTTTTCCAAATCATGCCACCGGATAAATTCCATCCGGGCTTCCAGGACCGGAATGAGCAGGTTCTCGATGGCGGTGCGCAGAGCGCCCCCTTCCTGCTTTTGAGAGAGCGCCTTTTTAAGAAATCGTTCCCAGTCAAATCCCGAGTCCACCAGTTCCTGCTGAAATTCTCCCCATTGGTTCTTGTACCAGTTGATGGCCTCGCGCATTTTTTTTGTGATGGCCTGTAGAGTATGTTCTGGTTGTTTTCCCAGATCTCCACCGGGGACGGGATTGTGCTTTAACAATTCGACCTGGCGATTCCACCTCTGGTGCAGGTTCTCCCTCAACGCCCGGACTTCCAGGAGATTGGCCAGAGCTTTGAAGTGAACGGCCTTGCTAGGCTTTCCGGAATCGACCTTGGCATTCTCTACAAATTCGGTCCAGTCACGATGGAGAAAGGAGAGGAGGCCTTTGATGGTTTTTCCGGCCTCGAGACGTTTCACGATGGCCTGGCAGATCTTGAGGTTTTCCGCATCCGAGCGGAAGGAATTGATCTGCGGTCCATGGGTAAGGACTAGGGCTTCCTTTTCAGGGATTTCTTTGCAACACCGATCGACCAAGTCCATCAACTCAAACCACGGCTTTTGTTGCTCCTCGGGCATTCTGCCGATCTCGAGGAATTCGTTAACCCATTCTTGGTCGGCGTCAAAGACCTCCGCCGCCGCTTCGGCTTTGTGGGCGAGGTCTTTTAGGATGTCCTCGCTTTGATCGTCTTTCGTCCAAAACTCTGTCCCGACACTTAGCTGACTGTTCTTCCGTGCTTTGATCTGGTCGAAATGATTCGCAAAGCTTTCGGGGTCCGGTAGCATCTCCGGATCCGGCAATACGGAGTCCAGCAATACCTCATCGTCTTTGGTAATGCGTGCGTTGATCTCGTAAAGGGACTGCACCTCCTCCGCGGAAAGAGGGGATTCGGATTGATTCGCGATGGGCCCGGGGATCCAGCTGTTCTGATTTCCGCTCTCCAGTATCCAGCGGGCCGCCTCTGAAGGCAGAGTTTTCTGCACCTCCGGATCCAGGGCGCGATACTCTTCCTCGGCGGCTTGCAGGAGCTGCTCTCGGGTGTCGTCGTACTCCTTTTTTAAGGTGTCGCGTTTCTCTTTCAGGGTCTCAATCTGTTTGTCCAGTTTGTTTGTGCTGGTGGCCGCCAGGTAGTTGATGATGCCGGAGACGGACTCTTCCAGTTGCTTGTTGTTGTCCTCGTCGCTCTCCAGCACCGCCACGCAAAGCGGTTGAAGCTTTTTGGCGACGTGGTCGCGTACAACCCTTAGGGCTTTTGAGGTGTGGCTCGTAACCAGGATGCTTTTGCCCTGAGCGAGCATGTGCCCGATGAGGTTGGCGATGGTGTGGCTCTTGCCGGTTCCGGGAGGGCCCTGCACCAGAACGGCACCGGTTTCTTCCAGGCGATGAAGAACGCGTTCCTGTTCGGCGTTGGAAGACTTGGTGAGGAGCAGGTCGATACTTTCCGTCTCGGATTCATCCCGCTCGGCGCCGCGTCCTGTGTCGATACCGACGACGCGCAAAAGGGATTCGGGGAAATCGTCCAGCTTAGGGATGATGTCGATGTATTTGTCGATGGATTCCGCAAAGCCGAAGGTTCGCAGGCCCAAGTATATGTGCGGTCGTCGATAGAGATAGGTGCCGGAAGCGCCCCGGGCCTCGATCTCGTTATTGAAGTATTGTCCGTCGCTCCAGAGCCTTTGAGCAATGTCTTTAAAAAAATTGCTGGTGTCCTCTCCGCCGAAGGGGTGGTGATGTCCCGACTGGAGCAGCTCCCGGACTTGCTTGAGCGTCGAACCGTCCACAGCCAGGAACCTGAGAAGCGCCGAATAGATTTCCGGAGGATCGGAAGTATCCCGCAACACAAAGGCCGGAACACTCGGGTCAAAATCCAGGGCAATTCGCTGGAGAAATATTGGATGGCGGACGGAATGTCCGTCCTTTTCCGTGACGAGAATACCGTCCGCGGCATAAATCTGATACCGTTCCGATTCCCTCTGAATTTTTCCGTAGAGGTCAAACAGGTCTTCAAAAGCACCAAGGGCATCGAGGGCCTTTTTTTCTGAAGTTTCCCACTGCCGCTTGAGGTTGGTCCAGTCCTCAAAGGCCTTCACCCGGCCCTGGACGTCTTCAAATTTTTCTTTGCTGCCCCCTTTAACCTCAAGCTCTTTTCTGAGGAAAGTGGAAGGGTCCGCCCCGACGCTGGCGTAGCCGGCCTTAAGCCAATTTTTCAACATGACGCTCGGCTCAGGGCATTCCGTCTCGTTGGGCCGGCTGATCTTGATGATAAAGTCACCGTCTGCGCCGTGATAGTTATAGTCGTTTTGCACTCCCAGAAGCTGCAGGTTGGTAAAGTCCTTGCCGCGTACGATACTGGGAAAAAGCGGAAGCGTGTCGAGCCAGAACTTCCACTCGTACCGGTCGTAGTTTACCACCGGCGGCGTCTTGATATGGTTGAGGTCTCTGAGGTACTGGAACACGCGCTTGACGCGCTTGCGAGCATCTTGGAGGTTATATTCTCGTCGCACTTCCGCCCCACTCTTTCTTTTTAATTTTTACTGAATGAACTGCGTTTGACTGTGAACGACTCCGGGAATCCGATGAGCAGTGCGCCATAGTTCTTTTGTTCGTATCCTCCGCCGCTAACGGGTTGCAGGGATCTATGGCCTTCGCTCCCTTATCGACTTATTAATATGATCACAGTTTACCAAAATTCCATTTTCTTTGATAACGAATTTTGATGGTTGAGAAAGCTTGAGACGGCTCCCTGCTGACCTAAAAACGCCGTGGAACAACCAAGGAGTTAGGTTGCAGTGCCCATCGCTCATTTGTGTTCCAAATTGTTCCCTGGAGTACCGCACTCTGGCGTAGGACTCTTTTTTGTAGCATTGTTTTCGGTCTCAAACGCGGGCAGAAAGGGAGCGACAAAGGGGGAGGAGGCTGAAAAGTGGTGAGCCCAGTCGAACCGGTGAGATGAAACCCCGGTTGTGCAAATGGGAAAAGGGGAAATAAAACATCTCCATGGTTATGAATGACCAGCAGGGTCCATCCGCAGGGAAGATCTTTGCTCTCCGTTATGCCCGGTGTGAAACGAATGACTTTCAGAAGAATAGCCTTGCCATCCTTCCGCAGATTCAATAGAGTGACTTCGATTTCTGAACTGCCACCTGTGTTCTTGACATTCGTCGTGTGCAATCGAAAGAGGAGGATAGGATGGCCAAAGCACGAGCGCGTCACATCTTGGTCTCTTCGAGTGAGGCCTGTGAGGATCTGAAGGCGCAGATAGAGGATGGAGCTGATTTTGCCCAGCTGGCAAAGACGCACTCTCAATGCCCATCAGGTCAACAGGGCGGTGACCTTGGAGAGTTCGGTCGTGGTGATATGGTGAGAGAGTTTGATGAAGTCGTCTTCACCGGAGAAATTGGAAAAGTACATGGCCCCGTCAAGACCGACTTCGGGTTTCACCTCATTGAAATCACGAGTCGGACGGAATGAATGAAGCGGACAGCTTGCCTTAGGAGGTCCTGCCATGGTCAATGCGATTGTTCTGTTGAAGGCGGAGCGTGAGAAGGTTAACGATGTTGCCAATGCACTGGTGGACGTGAAAGGAGTATCGGAAGTCTACTCCGTGAGTGGGAGGTATGACCTCGTTGCCATCATCCGGGTCAAAGATAACGATGCACTGGCGGAGACCGTCACCCATCACATGCGGAAGGTCGGTGGTATTTTGAGCACCGAGACGATGCTTGCATTTCAAGCCTATTCCCATCATGATTTGGACGGAATGTTTTCCATCGGGTTTGATTGATCCGTCATCCGTACTGGGCTCGACCGATAAACTATCCAGCGGTACTTCATTGAGCGGGTCTTCCGGGATTGCGACCCTCCAGTCCACCATGCTTCCGAAATATGAAAATATGCTTTTCGTGAAACGAGTCTCCTTCCTGCTATTGTTTTTGGGTGCTTGGGGAAATCCGGTCATTCCTGGCCTTACGGATCCTCGAATTGATGTAAAGATCAAATATTACGATATCCAGGGAAAAACGGCGCAGGAAGCACAGCGGCAAATGAGATTGAAAACCCCCATCCGCAACGATGGCCGTGCTTTTGATGCCAATACGACGTGGTACGTCAAATGGGATACCCAATGGGCGATGAAGGGGATGACCTGTGGAATCATTTCCGTCACCACCCGGGTCGGCATTGTGTTCACCCTGCCCAAGTGGACCGATTACAAGAAGGCTGACCATAAAGAGCAGGAAAAATGGGATCGAATATTCAAGCAACTGGTGGAGCATGAGAATGGACACAAAGACATCGCGGTGGGATCAGCAAAGGAGATTGAGCGGGAAGTCATGCGAATGGAAAGTAGAAAAGACTGTGTGACCTTGAAGCATGATTCCAATCGTTTAGGTCAAACCATTATCGAAAAGTACGGTCAACTGGCCAGAGACTATGACGCCGCCACGGATCACGGTAGGAATCAAAGGGCCTACGACACATGGAAAGAATCCACCCCCGGCACGAATGCCAAATAGTCTCGGGTTAGATGCATCAGCCTGTTCAAGAATCCAATGATCCTCCGGTGTCTCCTTCGGTGAGGTCGCCGGACACATGATCGCCAGATCTCTACTAGTTAAAAGAATCCACGCGCGACACGACCTCGAAAGGGCCTATGCCATCCGTGTGCGAGTCTTCGTTGAAGAGCAGGGGGTCCCCAGGGAGATCGAGTTGGATCAGGATGACAAAAGAGCGATTCACTTCTTGGCCTACGTGGGGGACCGAGCCGTTGGGACGACCAGGGTCGTTATTCAGCAGGGAAAAGCAAAAATCGGACGCATGGCGGTGCTGAGGCGTTATCGGGGCAAAGGCGTTGGATCGGCGCTGCTCGGCCGTGCTCTAAACCTCATTCGGAAGAAACAGGTCAAAACGATATTCTTAAACGCGCAGGTGCCGGTCATTGCTTTCTACCAGAAGCTGGGGTTCCGCTGCGTGGGGCGAACCTTCGGAGAAGCCGGAATCCCTCATCGTAAAATGACTTTCACCGGGAATCGTCACCAAAACCATTGACAACCCGCGACCCGTGGAATACAAGCCTAGGAAAACACTCGAATTTCGATTAAGTAATTACTGAGCAAGGGTTGAGAGCCATCCTGTGGGTACCTAATTCCCAAAGGGATTTCCACGGGAGTCAAGGTTGCAAGTCATGACTGCAAAAGGATTGTTCATATTCGAGGCCTCCGTAGCGGTGCTGATCATTGGCGGGATCGGTTTTACCGGCTGGCAGACCTATAAAATCCTTGAGTCCTTGAACCGAATGGTTTCCGTGCAAGAGGAATCTTTGAACCAGATGAAAGCGTCGCTTTTAAAAACGGAGCAGGAAATTCGTAAGGTCAGCGGCAGCGTGCGTCCCAACGTCGAGAAGTGGGTCAAGGAACTGGAGAAGCCGCTTCTGGCGAAAACCGGTAGCGTCGTTCGAACAGCCCAGAAGGCGGAGCTTGAGGCGGCGCTGAAGGATTTTTCCAAGACCCTTCAGAAAGAAGACCAGGAAAATTGGGACAAACTGTTCGCAAAATGGAGCAAAAATCAGCAAGCGGCGAAGGATCGGTATGAGCGGTACGACAAGCAAGCTCAGGCTCTCCTGAAAGCCATGAGTGAGGGCGTTGACACCGACCGGAAGCGGGCCCTGGAGGAAGATAAGAGGTGGGCCGCTTTGATGGACACTTTGAAAAAGCAGGGCCAGCGGTCCGATGAACAGTATCGTGAAGTGGTGCAGCAGTTGACCAAGGAAAAAGAGACCGCGTTGAATAGGGCCCGACAACTGGAGGAAGAGAGAAATCGGGAGATCAATAAACTGCTGGAGCAGGCCAAACAGATCGAAGAACAGCGAAAACGACAGCTGGCGGAGTTTTGCGCTAAACGGCCGGAGTCGGTCATTTGCCGGGACCTTTAGACGGCATTAAGCCATTGAGCGAAACGTTGACCACCAATTGAGACAGGAGGTTCGTACCATGGAATCAGGTTGGCAGAAAACCAACGTCGATGAGGGAACCATGGGAGTGTACGTGAGCGTCCCTGACGGCGGCGGTCCCTTTCCAGCCGTTGTGGTCTTACAGCACCGGGACGGGGTGGATGCGTTCGTGAGAGAAATGACACGGCGGTTGGCGGGGGAGGGGTATGTGGCGGCGGCGCCGGAGCTCTACCACCGGGACGGTCCGGACTGTAAGGACGACGGTCCGACGCGGGCGCAGAGGCTGCAAGACGCCAACGTCATCAAAGATGTGAACGAGTCCGTGCGTTATCTGCAAGGTCATTCAAAAGTTCAGCGGGAAAGACTTGGCATCGTGGGTTTCTGCCAGGGTGGACGAGGCTGTTATCTCATGGCCGGAGTGAGCTCGAGTTTCAAAGCCGGCGTGCTCTACTACAGCGGCAACACCTTTACAGCGAGGGGCGATGGGCCATCTCCTTTCGAGCGAACGAAAGACGTACACTTCCCCTTGATGGGCCATTTCGGAGAGGAGGATGAAAATCCTTCCCCGGAGGACGTAGGGAAGATCGACGCGGAACTAACGAAATATCATAAGGCCCACGAATTTTTCTCCTACCGCGGCGCGGGGCACGCCTTCATGAACTTTGAGGCGCCTTCCTATCGTGGGGATGCGGACAAAACGTCCTGGCACAGAACGTTGAGCTTCCTCAAAAAGCATGTATGAAAAGCCGTTGGGCCTTCTGCCACACAAGGAAAGAACCCAGGTGCGAGCTGAACGTCGTCGTCCACGGATCCGAAGGAGGTGAAAAGAATGAGTAAACCGCAACGCATAACACTCAAGTCCATGGATCAATATGATCTGGTCAAGCACCACTATGGGAGGCGAGTGCAGTGGGGCAGGGAAGCGGTTCTCTACAGGAAGAAACATCCCATGTTGTGGAGGCGGGTCGCGGGGAACTACCAGAATTGGGAAATTCAAACCTCTGAATTGATGACAACCGATGCGGAGTCACCTTTCGGAATACCGGAGAAATTATTCTATAGCGAGGATCTCGTTGTCTGGTTTTCCCGACGAAAGGAATCCATGCCCTATTTTTTCCGCAACTGTGATGCGGATGAGTTCCATCTGATTAGTCGCGGCACCATGACCTACGAAACGGACTGCGGAATGATCACCGTCGGAGAACGAGAGTGTCTGTTGATTCCCAAGGGGGTAACCTATCGAGTTTTACTGAATGGCTTGCAGGATACCATTCGGCTCATTTACGAATCAGGCCCCGAGATTTCCTTAGTCACAACGGATATGGTGGATCATCTCTATGACAAAGGCAGACCTCCGGTGCAGCCGGAGAAAGTTCAGCGACCGAAACTTTTGAGGGAGGTCCGGGATGACGGTGAATGTGAGGTCCGGGTGAAGTACCACGGTGCCTTTTCGGATTTCTTGGGCGAAATGAGCTCTATTGTCTACGACTATTATCCCCTCGATGTGGAAATGATAGAAGGAGAGATGTCTGTTTTTAAGTTTGGGGTAGATGATATTGAAAAGTTAGGGTCAACTCCCGTGGCGTTCATCGGTGCTGCGTATTTAGACAATAAATCAAATCGTGCATGGACCCTTCACCTGTCCGGGGGTGGAGGTGGGGCTGCGCCCGTACACCGAAATCCTGATGGAGACGAGCTCAGGTATATTCTTTCCGGACCCAAGATGGGCAATTTCTTATTTACGCCTCAGGGTGTAGATCATGGTGCCGGGAGAGGTTACACCAAGAAGGAGAGAAATCGTCCAGCGGATGCTTATGATGTTGGCAACGTAATCGCCGCCTATACGGGCAAACCCCTCAAGGGAACTCCCACGGCACTAAGATTTGCCATGCCATATGATGCATGAAGACAGGAAAATTTACATTGTTATGGAGCAGACCCTATGAATGAAAAGTACGGTAACTTGATTCCAACAGGGCGACTCAGCGATGGGAAGCCGAGAAGCATCGTGTTCGATGCGACGAAATGCATCGGTTGCCGCCAGTGCGTCCATGCGTGCAAGGATTGGAACGACCACCCGCGAACGAGTGTCTACGAAATGTCCAGCACCAACTGGATCACCATGAAGCCACCGGTTCTGGAGGGCCTTTCGCCCATCTGGGCGCGGAACAGTTGCATGCACTGTGAATATCCGAGCTGCGCCGCCGTTTGTCCGGTGGAAGCCATCACCAAATACGAAGAAGGGCCGGTGGTCATCAATCAGGATGTGTGTATCGGTTGCGAATACTGTATTTATGCCTGTCCCTGGGGCGCGTTGTCGGAAAACGATATTAACAGTGTCATTTCAAAAGACGGGACGAACGGCAAAGCCAGTAAATGCACCATGTGCAGTGACCGGGTACGAGAGAGCAAGGACCCCTTTTGCGTACAAACCTGCCCAACGGAAGCGCTGGACTTTGGATTGACGGAAGAGATGACCGCCAAGGCAACTCAAAGGGCCAACGAGGTGGGGGGATATCTCTACGGATATAAAGAGGCCGGTGGGACGCAGGTCATGTATGTTCTCAAGGAGAAGCAAGAAAATTACGGGACTCCCAACGTAGGCGCCGTTAGGTATCCCAAGCATCGTATCCCTCTGGGGTTGATGATTAAGGACCTCTTCACACCCCGTTGTGGGGTAAAGGGGAAGATGAGAGCGCTTTACCTCGCCATCATTCACCCCGGTCGTTTGCTTTATCGTTACTGGCCGTGGAGAGAGGAAGACTAGCGGGAGGATCAGCCATGTTGTTAAATGGTCAACTTTTTCCGGAACGACGTCAAACCGCTTTGCCGGGTGGTTACATGGGCAAGGTGCTGCGGGTGAATCTCACAACGAGCACATTGAAGGACGAGAACCTGCCGGAAGAGCCGGTGCTGAGGAAGCTTCTCGGGGGCCAAGCACTGGCGTTGTATACGCTGCTCCACGAGCTTCCACTGGATGCGACCCCACTAGGGCCGGAAAGCAAGGTCGTACTGATGACGGGACCCATTACCGGCAGCGGTTTGACTCCTGGAGGAACCAAAATTACGGCGATCTTTCTCAGTCCTCTGACCGGTCATACCCTGGGTCGGGGAGCCGCCAGCGGTTTCTGGGCCGTCTATTTAAAGGCTGCGGGTTACGATGGGGTGATCGTCGAGGGTGTGGCTCCAAAACCAACCTACCTCTACATCAACAACGGAAAAGCCGAGCTTAGGGATGCAAGCCGAGTGTGGGGGAAGGGGTCAAGGGACACGGAAGATCTGCTGCGCTCCGAGGTGGGCAGCAAGGATGCCCGGGTTCTCTGTATCGGCCCGGCGGGCGAGAATCTCAACGCCGCGGCGATGCTATGCAACGATTACAACCACAGCGCGTCCCATAGCGGCGGGGCGGTATTCGGTTCCAAGAAGCTCAAGGCGATTGTGGTCAATGGAACGATGAAACCTCCCATCCGTGATAAAGAAAGGTTGATTGAGACCGGGCTTCGCTGGCGCAAGGTGCTCAGGAAAAACTCCGGAGTGATGAAGGATGCGGGCCACGCCGTGCACCTGGAGGCGGTGCCCAATGAAAACTTTCGCAGCACCTTGATAACGGATCATGCCAAGGGTTTCAGCGAAAACCGGATTACCATGCGCCCCTGTTTCCAATGTCAGGCCTGTTGTCCCAATGACGTTGAGCTCAAAAACGGGTCTCACCCGGGAGTGGTGGGGCATTTCAACGCCGGCAGTGAATGGGTGGATACGTTCTTCAACCTGGGCGTGAAGGGCAGCGACGCTCTGTATCTGGCGGAGCGCATCAATGATGTCGGTATCGAATGCAGTCATTTCTCTTGCGGGGTGGCGGTGGCCTTCGAGGCGTGGGAGAAGGGCCTCCTGGGGCCTGACCAGACAGATGGGCTTCGATTTGAATGGGGTAACGTTGAGACCATCTCGCGGTTGTTGGACATGGCCGCACGCCGGGAGGGGCGTTGGGGCAATCTGTTCGCCGATGGACCGACCTATGTGGCGGATGCCATCGGAGGAGAGGCGCACCAATGGGTGGTGCACACAAAGAAAGGAACGCCGGCGCTCCATGATTGGCGTCCCCACTTCGGCCAGATGCTGCGTGAGATTGTCGCCAGCGGTGGCATGAAGCCCCAGGGTGGCGGAACCGACAAGCCGCCTCCGGACCTCCGGTACCGTGAGAATTGGGGACCGCTGGACCGGGACGATCCCACCGGGTGGCCCTGGTCTCAGGTCATTTGCGAATGGCACCGGCAATTCACGGGTCTCATCGGCGGATGCTGGTTTGCCGTGAGCCACGCGAAGCCGGACGCGCTCAATAGCGTGGTGGATTCACTGAACGCCATCACGGGCTGGGATTTTACACTGGATGAGGCTCTCGACGCGGGATTCCGTAGCGTGGTTTTGCAAACGGTTTTCGCCGCGCAGCGCGGGTGGACCGCCGAGGAGGACTGGAAGGATGTGGGTCCCAGATTCCTCGAGCCTGTCCCTGACGGAAAGTACAAGGGGTTTACCATCGCGAAATGGCTTCCGGCGATGGTGGAGGAATACTACAGTCTCTCAGGACGGCACCCGAAATCCGGCCGTCCCTACATGGACACGTTAACGAAGCTGGGGTTAGAAGAGTTTCGGGATTGGGGGCAGCTGGATTAAGGCGCTTTGCACCTTGGAGCATTGGAAAATGGAGAGGTGGAACAGTGGAGGGGCAATGCGGTGCACTGATCTACTGCTTCTCGGGCAATAGATTGTCCCTGTGATTTTCAATCGAGCGTGTTAGGCTATATAGCCCTTTTCTCGATAATACTTCTTTGCTCCTGGATGAAGGGGCAGAGTCAACGGGCCGCCCTCGCCGCCCCGGCAGAACTCTTCCATGGTCATGGGCCGTTTATCGAAGTGATCCACTGGAATCCTTGAGTGCTCCACATCGATGGCCTTCGCCATGGCATAGGCAATCTGAGAGGACAGATCCGGACGGCAAAACAACAACCAACCGCTAAAATCGAATGTGGGTACCTCCTCGCTGAGCTCCGGGAAATACGCCGGACTCAACGTGCTCCTGGATAAACCGATCCGCTCCAGTCGACCCAGCACCTTTTCTTCAATGGGCAGAAACCGCATTCCCGAGTTAAGGGCCCGGGAGCCCCAGTTCTTGATTCCCTCGTCAAAGACTGCGTTGGCAATTCCTTCGGTGATATGCCTAGCCCGCTCGGGCGAACCCGGATTGGTCACCCGAAGGATCTTTCCTCCCCATTTCTCTATATCGGACAGACTGAAACCATACGCTTTCAGAATCTCTTCCACGGCAAGGACCGTGCCCCGATACTTTCCCAGCAAGCGGGTCGAGACGATTAGCGGGTATCTTCTCTCTTTGATCTCTTCCAATGAACGAATTCCCGTATCCTTGTGCACAGCAAATACAAGCCGGTCCCAGGAGGGAAACACCCCGATGGCCCTCAAGGGGATCTTTCTCTTGTAGAAGCCCTTGCCGAGTGCTGCCATGCGGCCCACCCCCGCCGGGTTGCAGAAACCGAATTGGAACTTTTTGTTGCCAACGATCATCGGGGTCCCGATACCGCCGATCTCGGAATCCCCGCTGCCAATCACCAGGGTCACATGAGTGGTAGCGGGGGAGGGAACCAGATCATAAAAAGCGGGTACCAGCCGCGCCGCGATTTCCGTTCGACCGCGCGACGTCACTGCAATCTTGATTTCGGTGGTCTTGGCCATGGTGTTGGTGTCCTCCGTTCCGACTCAAAGGTTCATTGTGAATATAAGATTTCTCCGCTCTTCCCTGCGTCGTAGCCTCCCAGATTCTCTACGGCGCGTCGGAAATCCTCACAGCAGATGGCTTCCAGCAACCTCTGCCCTTTTTCGGAGTCCAAAAAAGTTTTCAGCAGGAGCAGGTCGTATTGTTCCTCTCCCACCGGCATGAACTCCAACTCCAGGGCGTTGGCCGCGGATCGAACTCCCAGCCCTACGTCGGCCAGCCCGCTCCGGATGGATACGGCAACTCCCATGTGTGTGAATTCCTCCCGCTGGTAACCCCCGATGGCAGCGGGATCAATGCTGAGGCGTTCCAGCTCATAGTCCAGCAGCACCCGGGTTCCTGATCCCGGCTGTCGGTTGATGAAGCGGACTCCTTTTTGAAGAAGATCCTTCAGGCTGCGGATGTTTTTGGGATTGCCTTTGGGCACCATGAGCCCCTGCTCCCGTCGTACGAGATGGACCAGGATCACAGGGAGATCCGGGAGAGTGCGTTTGATATCCTCGACGTTGTAGGTTCCCGTTCCCGGATCCAGCAGATGGGTTCCCGCCATGTGGGTCTCCCCACGTTGCAGGGCAAACAGGCCGCCCAGGCTGCCCACATTGGTGGAGGCGATTTTTAGTGCGGGATACCGGCGTTTGAGTTGATCCTCAAGAATGCCAATAGTGAGATCGTGGCTTCCTGTACAGAGGATCGTATTCTCGATGTCCTGGGGAGAGCGCAGCAGTTCAATGTCCAGTTCTTCGCCGGCATTCACTCCCTCGACCATGCTGGGGATCCGCAGCAATCCGTCGGCCTGGACCATGGTTGTGATGACACCGGCTCCCCGTCTCAAGGGAACCGCCACAATGCCGTCCCGGACCCGGCCCAAGTTGACTCGGACGAACTCCTCCAACCCAAGCCGTGAGGGAATCTTTTTCGGTACCATTGCGCGAATCGTCAGCTGTGGAGCCGATTTCGCACCGAGAAACTTTTCCAGGGCTGGCTCCATGATTTCTCTGGCCGCGACGATGGCGGAAACGGGATAGCCAGGGATTCCAACGACGGGTTTCCCATGGACTGCCCCCAGGACGGCTGGCTTCCCTGGCATAATATCAATTCCATGAACCAGGAGACGCCCGGCGTCCTGAACGATCTCAGCGGTATAATCGTGTTCCCCGGCGGAAGAGCCGGCAATGATGGTAACCATGTCGCTTTCACTCACGGCTGCTTCGAGCGCTGATTTGAGCTTTGCAGGATCATCCATCACTGGCGGACACACGGAAGGGTCGCCTCCCCATTCCTGAACCAGCGCGGCCAACACGGTGGAGTTGAATTCAATGATTTCCCCCGGGCGTGCTTCCTTCCCGGGCAGCACCAGCTCATCTCCGGTGGGAATGATCGCGACTCTGGGCCGACGCTTAACTCTGATATTGACGTGCCCGGCCGCCAACAGGGCTCCCAGGTCGTAGGGTCTGAGGCGGTGGCAACGGGGCAGCAGGGGCTCCGTGGCCACCACATCCTCCCCCACGAGGCGAACGTTTTGCCAGGGTGTGGTGGATTCGAAGATCTCCACCGTGTTCGGGTCGATTTGCCGGACCTTCTCAATCATGACGACGGCGTCCGACCAGGAAGGCAGCGCGTTTCCCGTATCGACGTAACGGAAACAGTTTTGCTGGGGCGCTTCCGAAGCAGCGAGGGTCAAACGCTTGGGTGCAAACTCCGTTGCATCGAAGGTGTCTCTGGCTCGAACACAGATACCGTCCATGGCGGCACTGTGATAATGCGGAGAAGAGATCGCGGCGAAGATGGGCTCGGAAGTAATCCGATGAAGGGCATCCTTGACCGCCACCGTTTCATCCACAAGGGTCGTTGGATCCACGGCCGCCAAAAGGAGATCCCGGGCTTCCGACAGGGGAGTCTTTTTCAAATACCTTTTTCTTGCCATGGGATGGATTCCGTTAAAAGAGAATCACTTCAACCTCTTCCCCCTGTTCGATTCCTTCTTGATTGAGATCTACTCTGATCATGCCGTCGGCCTTGACCAGGGTAAAAATCGCGCCGGACTTGCTCGGTAGGGGCGAGGCATGAAGCGTTCCATTGGCTCGGGTGAGAGAAACCCGAATATAGTCCTCACGCCCCGTTTGGGAGGCAACGTTGGTCGTCAGTCGCGCGCGGGCGGTCCTCCGAAGTGAGGATCCTTCCCCCAGATCCTCGCCGCCCAATTTTCGAATCAATGGAGCCGCAAACAAATCAAAGATCACCAGTGCTGAAACCGGATAACCCGGAAGCCCCAGGAGTGGTTTGCCGGCGGCTTTGGCAAAAATCGTGGGTTTGCCTGGACTGACGGAGATACCGTGAAAGATGACTTTGGCTTCGGGCAGAGAAGAAATGGTTTCCAGGGCGATGTCTCTGGTTCCTACGGAGCTGCCGCCGGACACCAGGACGAGGTTCGCGGTTTTCAGGGCTTCGATGAAGGCCGATAAAAGACTATCTTTTTGATCCCGAACAACTCCGAGATCGTGTAATTCCGCTCCACACTCGGCAATGAGTCCGACCAGGGAATGCTGGTTGATGTTGCGAATCTGGCCCGGCAAGGGAGTCTCATCTGCCTCGACAATTTCATCTCCCGTGGAAATAAGTGCCACCCGGGGTTTTCTGTAAACCTTTAGGCTGGACAGTCCAATGCCCGTGAGAGCACCGAGATCATGAGCCCTGAGGCGCCGGCCGGCGTGAAAAACCAGCTCGCCTTTTTTGATATCGTCGCCGATCTGGATGGTGTTCTGCCACGGCGACACCCCTCTCTGAATTTCGATCCTCTGATCAGCGACTTCCTCGGTGTACTCAACCATCACCACGCCATCGCTTCCAGGGGGCAACATCCCGCCGGTGGAGATGCGCATGGTCTCTCCCTTGACGAGAGTGCGACGCACCTCCTTTCCCATTTCTACCGTTCCGACTAACTTCAGATAGGCGGGGAGACTTGTGCTGGCTCCGAAGGTATCCTCCGCTCTCACCGCATAGCCGTCCATGGCTGCCCGGTGAAAGTGGGGAAGGTCTACGTCGGAATAGAGGTTCTCCGCGAGAACGCGGGCGTAGCCCTGGGTGGTCTTGATTTGCTCCGTTCCAACCGGTGCGGCCTCTAACAGAAGCCGTATGGCTTCCTGGGGAGAGACGACTTTAAAAAAAGACTGCATTCTTTGGCTGCTCCCGGTGGAGAGGTTATAAAATGCATTGCTTAAAAGCAAATTGGCATTGTCAATCACGGCACGCTATATTTCATCGAAAGGGTTAACCTCTATGACATTATTGACGGTGATCGTTGCGACACTTTTCACTTTGAGTGGGTGCACCGGTGCCCGGAGGCCCGGGGGATTTGGTGCGGGTGTCGATGACCAGGGTGCGGCGGTTAACAAGTTGGCTCCGTCCGTTGCCACGACCTTGGCCATGGTGGATGCCATGCTGACACTGGCGGATGTCAAAAATACCGACATGGTTTATGACCTGGGTTCGGGAGACGGTCGTATTGTCATCGCCGCTGCAAAGCAGTTCGGTGCTCGGGCGGTGGGGTTCGAGATCGACCCGGATTTTGTGAAAGCGTCTCGAGATAACGTCAGGCGGGAAGGCCTACACGACCTCGTGGAGATTCGCCAGCAAGATATCCTGGAGGCGGATCTTTCCGCGGCCAGCGTCGTCACCCTATATCTCTTTCCCGAGGCAAACCGAAAATTGAGGCCCCGACTCTGGAGTCAACTCAAGCCCGGTGCCCGGGTGGTATCGAATTATTTTGATATGGATGAATGGCGTCCGGACAAGGTGATCGAGATGCGGGACCCAATGACCGGTTTTTATCATAAGATTTACCTCTGGCGGATTACCGATGCGGTCAAGAACATGCCGTTGAACCGCAATGACCGATAGTTCGTTATGGACGGAATCTCATGGATAGAATTCCCGGCTTACTCTTCTTGTTGTTCCTTTTTTATAAGCAAGCATCTGAGCCTTCTTGTGTATTGAGACACTTCGACTCTCATGAAAACTCCTGAGCTTCTCATATTTGATCTCGGTAACGTCATTGTCAACGTTGACCATCGGGCCGTGGCCGCCAGATTCGCCCAGGCGTCAACGCGTTTCGAATTTCGTGACCCGGAAGTGCTGTTATCGACTATCATGAGAGACGGTGAGACCCTGTTGAAGGCCTTCGATAGTGGGGAGATCACACCGGGAGTATTCTACGAAAGGGTGAAATCAGCCTACCACCTGGATCTCGATTTCGATAACTTTGCTGAGATATGGAACTCGGGATTTAGTGAGAACCAGGAAGTTTCGAAAATCATCACGCGGCTAAGGGAAAAAGTGAGGCTCTTTCTACTGTCGAATACCAATGCCCTGCACTTCGAGTATCTCCGGAACCGGTGTCCGGCAATTGAAAGTATGGAGCAGGTGATTCTTTCCTATCAATTGGGATTCATGAAGCCTTCGGCGAAAATCTTTCAGCATGCCCTGGAGCTGGCTGGGGTCCCGGCGCGCGACGTGTGGTACGTAGACGACATACCGGAGTTCGTTGACGCTGCGAGGAAGCTCGGAATCCATGGAATTCGATTTACTTCGCCCGGGCAGCTGACCGCAGATCTTCAAGGTCTCATGTCCGGGGACTCCTGGTTTTAGCCGGGTTCTTCCCGCGCAGGTTCACTGGAGCCTTGCCAGAAAATCAACCCTCTAGTAAAGTATGAAATATAAAGCAATCTTAGGACTTCGACCCTCTGAAATGCCGAGTTTGGGCACCGGCCCGAGCTAAAGCAACCTTTTGGGTCATTTTCCATGGCTCAGTTTGTCCGAGAGTTAAATGAATTCAGTTGTTTATTGTTTGGTTTTTGGTTTGCTCAGAATTCCTCAAGTTAGCGGCATGCCATGAAAAGAAAGATTCTCATCGTAGAGGATAATGCGGACCTCTTGAAGGTGCTGCAGCTATTGCTCAAGGATCCCTTTGAGACCATCGTGACAGGCAAGGGCGCGGAAGCGGTGGACATTGCCGCTAGGGAGCGACCCGACCTCATCCTGCTGGACATTGTCATGCCTGACATGAACGGTCTTGATATTGCACGCCGGGTCCGGCAGCATCCGGAGATCCGATCGACACCGATCTTGGCCATGACCGCCAAGGTCAGCCGCATCGATGAAGAAGAGTGTATTCTGAGCGGCTGCAATGATTTCATTGCCAAGCCCTTCACTTTTGAGCAACTGCTCCCTCGAATCGAAAAGTTGTTGCCCCAGTCTAACCATCAGTCCTAGTGTCATCCTAGTCAGTCAGTCTCAGGCGGCACTGCCCGCTGCCGGGTCAGTTTCTCTTGGACGGAATTGTCCTTAATCTCGAGAAACGCCACTCCATTCGATATCACATGATTCCTGTCTCACTGCTTTCAATGTTATAATAAGTGTTATGGGAGAGATGATTCAGCAGATCTACGTTGAATACGGGGAGATGTTCTTGCGCCTGGGTCTCTCCGTACTGCTAGGGGGGCTCATCGGCTTCGAAAGAGAGACTGCCAAAAAACCCGCCGGGTTGAGAACCAACGTGCTGGTGTGCCTGGGAACGACCATCTTTGTCCTCGTGGCAATAAGGACTTTTGAAACTTATCCAACGGCTCCTGTTGACGTGACGAGAGTAGCTGCGGGTATTATCACGGGCATCGGATTTTTGGGAGCCGGGACCATCCTTCGAACCCAGACGGATATCCAAGGGCTCACTTCCGCCGCCACAATCTGGTTCGTGTGCGGTATCGGGATGGCCGTTGGTCTCGGGTTTTACGTGCTCGCGATTGTGAGTACCCTGATAGGGTTTCTTATCCTCAAGGGCGGAGAATTTCTTGACTCCTCAACCGATTAGCACGTCCGGGTTCGCCCTTCCTAGGTGAAATCCGCCGAAGGTCATCCCGCGAAAACGGGTCCGGCGTATTCAGCACGGGTCTCGTGATCACCAAAGACCCGAAACGATCATCAGAGTACCAAACAGCAGAACGAAATAAGCGAAATTGAGCCGACGGCTCAATTTCAGCAACAGATGGATGGTTAAAAAGCCAAACAGAAATGCAAAAAAGCATCCCGTCAGGGCGCTGGTATTGATCAGAGGGTCGTCCAGGTTCAGCACGATATTGGTTCCAAGGACAACCGGAAGGCTCATTAAAAAACTAAGAGTTAAAGCGTGAGTATCGTCAAATCTTCTCAAGAGCAGAGTGGAGACGGTAAGACCGGATCTCGAGAGGCCCGGTAACACCGAAAAACCCTGAACCACGCCGAGTAAAACCCCGTCCATGAGTGTCGCATCCGTGGGGGACTTCCATAAAGTGCTGCTTCTCGCGAACTGCAGGCTGGCAGTAATGATCAATAAAACACCGATTAGAAGCGTAATAATTTTAGCAGACACGACAAGGCTGTCCTCAAACTGGATCAGAATCTGAAAAATAACAAGACCTACGAGACCGCTTACGAGGGTTGTTACCAATAGAAATCGAACCATG
>JABAOE010000169.1_pt7 | contig 75556 bp, 69 predicted proteins | sample 7062141 | NCBI WGS metagenome assembly JABAOE01 (sample SAMN14538627, study PRJNA623070) | marine sediment metagenome | biome: marine biome [ENVO:00000428]; feature: marine pelagic biome [ENVO:01000023]; material: deep marine sediment [ENVO:00002113] | place: India: Gulf of Khambhat ... | reverse complement strand
AAGCCGAGGTGCTCGACAAGGTGGCGCTGGTGTACGGCCAGATGAACGAGCCGCCGGGCAACCGCCTGCGCGTGGCGCTGACGGGGCTGACCATGGCCGAGCAATTCCGCGACGAGGGCCGCGACGTGCTGATGTTCATCGACAACATCTACCGCTACACGCTGGCCGGCACCGAAGTCTCCGCGCTGCTCGGCCGCATGCCCTCGGCCGTCGGCTACCAGCCGACGCTGGCCACCGAGATGGGCGAGCTGCAGGAGCGCATCACCTCCACCAAGACGGGCTCGATCACCTCGTTCCAGGCCGTGTACGTGCCGGCGGACGACCTGACCGACCCGTCGCCGGCGACCACCTTCGCGCACCTCGACGCCACCCTCGTGCTGGCCCGCTCGATCGCCGAGCAGGGCATCTACCCGGCCGTGGACCCGCTGGATTCGACCTCGCGCCTGCTCGATCCGAACATGATCGGCCAGGAGCACTACGAGGTGGCCCGCGGCGTGCAGTCGGTGCTGCAGCGCTACAAGGAACTGCAGGACATCATCGCCATCCTCGGCATGGACGAGCTGTCGGAGGAGGACAAGCTGGTGGTGGCACGCGCGCGCAAGGTCGCCCGCTTCCTCTCCCAGCCCTTCTTCGTGGCGGAGACCTTCACCGGCTCGCCCGGCAAGTACGTGAGCCTCAAGGACACCATCCGGGGCTTCAAGGGCATCATCGACGGCGAGTACGACCACCTGCCCGAGCAGGCGTTCTACATGGTGGGCGGCATCGAGGAGGCGGTGGAGAAGGGCAAATCGATGGCCCAGGAGGCGGCCTGAGGCCGGCTGCGGGGCGATCACGGACAGCGAGCGCAGTGAGACATGAGCACCATCCGATGTGACATCGTCAGCGCCCAGGAGGAGATCTTCTCCGGCGAGGCGGCCATGGTGTTTGCCACCGGCACGATGGGCGAACTGGGCATCAGCCCGCGGCATGCGCCGCTCATCACGGCGCTCAAGCCCGGCCCGGTGCGCGTGCAGAAGCCGGACGGCGAGGAGGCCTTCTATTTCGTCAGTGGCGGCATACTCGAGGTGCAGCCCCACGTGGTGACGGTGCTGGCCGACACCGCCGTGCGCGGCGCGGACATCGACGAGGCCGCCGCGCAACGCGCCAAGGAAGAAGCCGAGCGCGAACTGGCGGACCGCACGGGCGAACTGGAGATTGCGGAGGCCCAGGCCAAGCTGGCCGAAGCAATCGCTCAGTTGCAGGCCTTGCAGCGGTTCCGCAAGAAACTCAAGCGCTGAGCCGGACGGCCCTGCGGCGGCTTTCGGCCGCCCGCAGCATTCCCGCTCGTCCCGTCCCCGACACTAATCGGCCAGGTACGCCCACGGGCGGGTGAGCCGGTCCTGCGCCTCGAAGCGCTCGATCTCGTCCCCCATGCGCAGGGTGAGGTCGATGGGGTCCAGCCCGCTCAGCAAGGTCTCGCGGCTGGCCGCATCCAGCGCGAAGGGGTGCCGCCCGCCCTCCGGGTCCGTCACGCACAGGGTTTCGATGTCGATGGCGAGCCTGCGGTGTTGCGGGTCGGGTGCCACCTGTCCGGCGAGTTGCTCGATGACCCGGGCCTCCAGCACGACGGGCACCACGCCATTGGCAATGCAGTTGCGGGCAAAAATGGTGCCGAACGAAGGCGCCAGCACGGCGCGGAAGCCATATTCGCGTAGCGCCCACACGGCGTGTTCCCGCGACGACCCACACCCGAAGTTGGCGCCGGCCAGCAGGATGCTCGCGCCGCGATAGGCAGGCGTGTTGAGCACGAACCCCGGGTCGGGTTCGCGGTTCGCCGGGTCGAGATAGCGCCAGTCTGCGAACAGGCCGTCGGCCAGTCCGTGCCGTGACACCCGCTTCATCTCGCGCGACGGGATGATGGTGTCGGTGTCGATGTTGGCGCGCAGCAGCGCGGCGGTAACGCCCTCGTGGCGGGTGAACGGCTCCATGTTCAGGCGCCCCCTGCCGCGCGAATGTAACCGGCGCATGCCGAGGCGGCCACCGTGGCCGGGCTGGCTATGTGGGTACGCGTGCCCGGGCCCTGCCGGCCCTCGAAATTGCGGTTGGTGCTCGAAATGACGCGCTGGCCGGGCCCGAAGGTTTCACCACCGGCATACAGGCACATCGAGCAGCCGGATTCGCGCCATTCGAAGCCGGCCGCCGTAAATGCCCGGTCCAGGCCTTCCGATTCGGCCGCCCGCTTGACCTGCGTGGAACCCGGCACGCACACGGCCTTGACCCAGGGCGCCACCTGCCGTTTGTCCAGCACCGCTGCCGCCGCGCGCAGGTCGTCCAGGCGGCTGTTGGTGCAGGAGCCGATGAAGGCGGCGTCGATGCGGATGTCCGCCATCGGCGTGCCGGGCTGCAGCGCCATGTACTCGAGAGCCCGCCGCATGGCCTCCTGGCGCCCGGGATCGGGTTCCAGGCCCGGGTCCGGAACGCGACCCGCGGTGGTGACGGCATGTTGCGGGCTGGTGCCCCAGGTGACCGTCGGTCGGACCGCGCTGCATTCGATCTCGAGTTCCCGGTCGAACACCGCGTCGGCATCGCTGGCGAGGCTGTGCCAATGATGCTCGGCCACCTCCCAGAGCGCTCCGGTCGGAGCAAACGTTCGGCCGCGCAGGTAATCCAGGGTTGCCCGGTCCGGCGCGACCAGGCCGGTGAAGGCGGAGAACTCGACTGCCATATTGCACAGCGTCAGTCGGGCTTCCACCGACAACCGGTCGACGACCGGGCCCGCGAACTCGATGGCGTGCCCGGCGCCGCCGGTGGTCGAGTGTTCAGCGATCAGGTGCAGCACGAGGTCCTTGGCGGTGACCCCGGCCCCCATTTCACCCCGCAGGTTCACCCGCATGCTGGCGGGTTTGCGCAGCCGCAGGGTCCCAGTGGCCATGGCATGTTCGGCCTCGGTGGAACCAATGCCCCATGCCAGGGTTCCGACCCCGCCCAGCGTACAGCTGTGGCTGTCCGGACACACCATCGTGAGTCCGGGCAGGGCGATGCCCAGTTCCGGGGCGACCACGTGCATGATTCCCTGCCGCGGGTCACCGAGGTCGAACAGGCGGATTCCGGCCGCCAGCGCTGCCTTGCGGGTGGTGGTGATGAATGCCTTGCCGCCGGGCATCAGCGTGTCGTCGCCGCGCCCGGGAAAGGTATCCACGATGTGATCCATGGTGCAGAAAACATGCCGGGGTGTGCGCACGGCGCGGCGGTTCTCCGCCATGCCCTGCAGGGCGATGCTGCCGGTCCGCTCGTGCAGGAACACGCGATCGATGTACAGCAGCGTGTCGCCGTCGCCAAGGTCGGCGATAACATGGGCATCCCAGATTTTGTCGAACAAGGTCCTGCCCACGCGGGTGTCGGTCCTGGCGGTCAGCGGAGGGTTAGTGTCTGGCGATCCGTAAATGTATTATAAATATAACATTAGTGCTATATCCGCCGGTTGCCCGTGCTCAAATCCATCTTCATGGTCACCATCGTGGTCCTTAATGCCGAGCAGGCAGAGCAGGACTATCGCCAACACCTGGGCTACGAAACGGTGGGGAAGGGCGCGCTCAGCACCGGGTTGGCGTCGGCCTGGGGCTTGCCGGCCATGGCAGGGGCCGCTTACGTGCTGATGCAGGCGAAGGCCCCGTCGCCCAATCTGCTGCGTTTCATCGAGGCAGCGGAACCGGGCAATTACCAGCCGCTCCGGACCCAGGGCTGGAACGCGGTCGAGATCCTGGTCGAGGATGCGGAGGCGCTGGCCCGCTCGCTCGCGCCCTCGCCGTTCGAAGTGATCGGGCCGCCCCGGTTCCTCACCGAGCAGCGGAACATCAAGGCACTGCAGGCCCTGGGTCCGGCGGGTGAGTTGCTCTACCTCACCCAGGTCCTGGATCCGACGCAGACGAGTTTTCGCATCGGCAGCGCCCAGGCCTGGGTGGACCGCGTTTTCATCATGGTGCTGGGCACCACGGACCTGGCGGCGACCACGCGTTTCTACACCGGCGTGCTCGCGCAGGAAATCAGCGGCCCATGGCCTTATCGCATCGGCGTGCTGTCGCGCGCCTGGGACCAGCCGGAGGACCGGGTCTACCCGCTGTCCGTCGTCCAGTTGCAGGGCCAATACCTGGTCGAGATCGATGAATACCCGCCAGAAGCGGCACGGCGCGATCGACCGGCGGGCGGACTGCCGTTCGGTCCGGCCATGGTCACTTTCGAAGTCGGCTCGCTGGCGGAGGCCGCCGAACGGCTGGCGATGCGTCCCGGGGCAGTGCCCGACCCGCCGTACGCGGGCCGGGAATTGCTGGTGGTCGAAGGCCCTTCGGGCGAGTGGCTGGAGCTGATCGGCCCGGAGCCGGTTGCCGCGGGCGACCAGACACCCTAAACTAGCAAAAGTCATAAAGACCTATCAATACTACATATAGGCGCCGCCCATACCCTTGATGACACCCGAACTCACCCTGCTGGCGACGACGGCCGCTGCTGTTGCCTTCGTGCATACCTTGCTGGGACCGGACCACTACCTGCCGTTCGCGGCGCTGGCCAAGGCGCGTGGCTGGGGCGTGCGGCAGACCCTGCGGATCGCTTCATGGTGCGGCCTGGGGCACCTCGTCGGTTCGGTCTCGCTGGGTGCCGCCGGCATCGCCCTGGGCTGGCAGCTGTCCTCACTGGAATGGGTGGAGGGAATGCGGGGCTCGGCCGCCGGCTGGGCACTGGCCGGGTTCGGGCTGGCGTACGCGGCCTGGGGATTGCGCCGCGCCCACCGCAAGCGGCGGCACAGCCACTGGCACAGCCACGGCGCCCGGGTGCATCGTCATTTCCACGCCCACCACGACAGACACCTCCACCTGCACGCTGAGGGCCGCAGTCGGGGGGCGGCGTGGCTGGTTTTCATCATCTTCGTGCTCGGCCCCTGCGAGCCGCTGATTCCCCTGCTGATGTACCCCGCTGCCACGCAGAGCTGGGCGGGCGTGATGCTCGTCACCGTGGTGTTCTCGGTGGTGACGGTGCTCACCATGCTGCTGGCCGTGGCGGCGAGCCTGCGGGGCTTGCGGGCATTGAGATGGGAAGGCATGGAGCGGTACAGTCATGTGGCGGCCGGGGTGACCATCATGGCCTGCGGTTTGTCGGTCTCGATGCTGGGGATGTAGGTGCGCGAATGACTGCGGATTACTGGGCGATTGACGCGGTCGTCAACCTCTGGACCCCGGAGGCCCTGGCGCACCGGCCCGCGTGGACCGATTCGTTCTTCATGGGCAAGGTCAAGGGCCAGCACAGCAGCGCGGGGATCAGCCTGGAAGAGATGCTGGCGGAGATGGACGAGGCGCGCATCCAGTGCGCGTTCCTGGTGGCAGCCAAGACCGGCCGGCTGGGTTTGCCCGGCTGCTACCACATGCCGACCGAGGTGGTGGCGGACGCGGTGGCGCGTTATCCGGAGCGATTTTTCGGCCTGGTGGGCATCGACCCCTTCCAGGGCATGGACGGCGTGCGGGCCATGGAGGAGGCGGTACGCGAGCAGGGCTTCATCGGGGCGCACCTGTATCCGCACTGGTTCGAACTGCCGCCCAACCACGCCCGATACTACCCCTTCTATGCCAAGTGCATCGAGCTCGACATCCCCATCCAGATGCAGGTCGGCCAGTCGCTGATCTACAGCAAGGACAATCGCTGCCGTTCGGTCGGGCGGCCCATCTACCTCGATGACGTGGCCTGCGACCTGCCGGAGCTCAAGCTGATCGGGTCGCATGTCGGCATTCCATGGCACGACGAGATGATCGCCATGGCCTGGAAGCACGAGAACGTGTACATCTGCACCGATGCGCACAGCCCCAAGTACTGGCCGGCCTCGGTGGTGCGTTACCTCAATTCCTACGGTCAGGACAAGGTGATCTTCGGCACCGACTTTCCGGTCCTGAGGTTCCGTCGCACGGTCGAGGAGATCGATGCCTACGGGCTGAAGCCGGAGGCGCGCCGGAAATTCATGCGCGAGAATGCCATGCGTCTCTACGGCCTGGTGGACCGGCTCGGGGAGCGGGCGTGAGCGCTCCGCTGGAAGGCGTGCGCGTGGTCGAGATGACCAGCGTCGTGCTGGGGCCGTATGCCTGCCAGATGCTCGGTGACCTGGGTGCGGACGTGATCAAGATCGAGCCGCCCGCCGGCGACACCAACCGCAACCTGGGGCCGTACCGCAGCCACGCCGACATGAGCTCCCTGTACCTGACCTGCAATCGCAACAAGCGCAGCCTGGTGCTCGACCTCAAGTCGGAGCGCGGCCGGGCGGCCGCCCTGCGCATCGTCGGCGCGGCCGACGTCTTCGTTCACAATTTCCGGCCGGCCGCCATGCAGCGGCTCGGCCTCGACTACGAGGCGGCGCGCGCGGTGAACCCGGAAATCGTGTACTGCGCGACCTACGGCTACAGCCGCAGCGGGCCCTACGGAGACAAGGGCGCCCTCGACGATTCCATCCAGGCCGCCAGCGGCATTGCCGTGCTGCAGAGCATGGTCGAGGGGGAGCCGCGCTACCTGCCGACCATCGTGGCCGACAAGACCACCGGGCTGATGGTGGCCCAGGCGGTGCTGGCCGCCCTGTTCCACAAGCTGCGGACCGGACGGGGCCAGGAAATCGAGGTGCCCATGTTCGAATCGATGGCCTCCTACGTGATGGTCGAGCACCTGTGGGGCCAGACCTTCGAGCCGCCCCTGGGCAAGGCCGGCTATGTGCGCCTGATGGCTCGCCATCGGCGCCCGTACCGCACCCGCGACGGCCTGTACCTGGCGGTGCTGCCCTACTGGGATGCCCACTGGCGGACTTTCTGCGAGATCGGCGGCCGGCCGGAACTGGCCGACGACCCGCGCTTCATCGACATGGCGGCCCGGCTCGAGAACATCGACGAATCCTATGCGGCAACCGCCGAGATCATCGCCCAGCGGGACCGCGAGGAATGGTTGCGCCTGTTGGGCGACACCAACGTGCCGACCATGGTGGTGAATTCGCTGGATGAACTGATCCACGACCCGCATTTCGAGGCCACGGGGTTCTGGCAGGTGCACGAGCATCCGACCGAGGGGCGCATCCGCATGAGTTCACCGCCGATGAATTTCAGCCTGACGCCGGCATCCATCCGGCGCCTGCCGCCGCGGCTCGGCGAACACAGCGTCGAGGTTCTGCGCGAGGCGGGCATCGACGAGGACGCGATCCGGGAGATGCTCGCCGCAGGCGAGACCCGGACGATCGAAAACGACCCAGGAGCATGACATGACGTTCAAGAACTTGTTTATCGAGCATTCCCGCAGCGACGAGGAGGAAGCCTGGCTGCAGGAGGAGATCGAGGAGCAGGAGGCCCGGTTCCTCGCTATCGAACAGGCCATGGAAGACCTGACGCCCCGGCGGGCGCGCTGGTACCAGGAATTTTTTGATCGCATCACGACCATCGGCTTCAACGTCGACGGTGATGACAAGCGCGTGATCCCGCGCGCGGGTTTGCCGGTGCAGCCCGAGGGCCGCCGCGACCGCGTGGTGTGGAAGTACGGCGCCGACAGTGAAGATTGAGGAGTTACATCATGGCACGCCCGCACATTGAACCGTTTTGCGACCGCGACGTCAGCTTCAAGAACATGACCCTGCCCGGCTTCGGGCGCGGCATGCGCTACAAGATGCTGAGCCTGGACGCGGATACCGGCGCCTGCACCATGACCGTGCAACTCGACGGCGGATACCATCAGCCACCCGGGTTCTCGTGGTCGGAGCTGGAGCTCATCGTCGTCGAGGGTGAAGTGCACCTCGGCGAGCGCGTACTGCGCAAGGGCCATTATCTCTACGCGCCCGCCGGCTACGCGTTGCCGGCGCTCAGCGCGCCGCAGGGCGCGCTGGTGCTGCTCATGTACAACACCGGCGAGCCCAGCCACGTCGAGTCGGACCAGCACCACGCCGAGGCGCAGGCGCAGCTCTACCACGACGTCGACGCCTACATGGATCTGGCCTGGGCGCCGGGCAACGTCACCCGGCCCTCGGTCGCTTCCGGTTGCCTGATCAAATTGCTCAACTACAATCCGATCTCGCACGCCATGACCTTCCTGTACTGCATGACCCCGGCGTTCTACCAGGACAACATCTCCTATCACGATTGCGCCGAGGAGTCTTATCACCTGTGGGGCACCTCGTGGATGATGCAGTTCGGCGACGTGCCCACGGGCGGTTATTTCTGGCGCCCGGCCTACATCAACCACGGCGCCTTCGCCAGCCAGTACGGGTGCATCGCGCTGGGGCGGGTGGATTCGAAGCTGTTCAACCATTTCCACTACAACCCGTGGTCGACGCCGGTCGAGAACCAGCAGCGGTCCGCGGCGCGCGTCTATCAGCGTGACCCCCTGTTGTACCGCTGGATGGTGAGCCACTCGCACAACCATCCGCATGGGCCGGAGGATTTCGAGCAGACCCAGGCCGTCAGGGGCGAAGGCTACGACCATGACCAGGCATCGGTTTCCGACGGCAAGGAGCACAGCCACTGGCACCGGCACGAACACGTGCACGACCACGAGCACGATTGAGGGCAGCGCCGGACGGCAGCGCGGCGCCCGGCCGGTTCAGCCGGCGCCGATGGGGGGCGCCTCGATCAACAGCACCTGGCAGTCCGCGAGCCCTTCGCGCCGCTGCTTCAGGGTGGTGTATTCGGGGGAATTCCAGAATTGCAGGGCAGTTTCCGCATCGGGCCATTCCGAGATGACCATCGACGCGCCGGCTCCGAAATCGCCCTCCAGCAGCCGGGCGCCCGGGCCCAGCAACAGGTAGCGTCCGCCGTGCCGGGCCACCAGCTCGGCGGCGTGCTTGCCGTATTCCTCGATGAACCGCTCGCGGTCGTGGATCAGAGCGGTGACGATCATGTAGGCGGCCATGCTCAGGTCTCCTGTGGGTGAAACGGACAACAGGGCTCCTTCTCGACCAGGTCGAACGCGAACATGAACTTGGCCATGCCCGCCAGCAGGCCGGCCAGCATGCCCAGTTCCAGGATGTCCCCGTCGTCGAAGTGCTGGCTGAGTTGCGCGTGCAGCGCCGTATCCAGTGCGCCGTTCGGGTCGGTCAAGGCCAGCCGGTCGGCGAGCCGCAGGGCGGCGACCTCGGCATCCGAGAAGGGGCCGGAGGGGTAGTCCCCGATCGCCTCCACCTGCGGTGCGGGCACCCCGGCGGCCAGCGCATCCGCCCGGTTGCCCTGGTTGCAGAAGCGACAGCCGTGCAGGGTGGACAACCGCAGCCGGACCAGCTCCTTGATCCGGCGTGGCACCGTGCCGCCGTAGAACAGTTCACCGTAGAAGCGCTCGATGTACCACGAGAACAGGTCGGGTCGATTGCCGAACACCTCGAACAGCGTGGCATCGTCGCGCAGGGCCATGGAGCGCTGCCACGATTCGGCGAGCCCGGCGGGCAACGCCTGCGAGGGCACACGCTTGAGCAACGGATCGGGCATCGTCAGTCCTCGGGTACCATCTGGCGCAATTCCTCGTCCCGGTACCGGCCCAGCAGCAACAGCGCCAGGGAACAGAAAATGAAGGCGTACATCGACCACATCATGATGTCATCATAGCTGCCCGTGGCTTCGAAGGCCCAGCCGTACACGGCCGGGCCGAAGCCTGCGCCCAGGGCGAAGAACGCGTACAGGGTGCCGTAGATGGCGGCGTAGTTGCGGATGCCGAAGTAGCGCGAGACCAGGTAGGCGATCAGGTCGTACTCGATGCCGGCGGCCACCCCCAACAGGGTCACGGCAATGGCGATCTCCAGGTAGGTCGGGCTCGGCGCCTGGAACATAAGCATGGAGGCCGCCGGCAACATGAGCATCACGCAGGCCAGCAGGGGCGCCCAGATGTGATCCAGCAGGTAACCGCCGATCAGGCGGCCGGCGAACACCGCATAGCCCACCATGCTGGCCAGCACGATGGCCTGGCCAATGCCGAATCCCTTGGATTCCAGCAGGGTCTCCAGGTTGGGTATCGGGCCGCCGATGGCGAACGAAAGCGGCACGAAAATGAAGGCCAGCAACCAGAACCGCCAGTCCGCCAGGGCCTGAGCCAGGGTCAGCCCGTAGACGCCACGATGGGACGGGTGCCGCGAGGCCCGGCCGAGTTCGGCCACCCGCGCGGCCTTGTCGGCCACCTTGGGGTCGTCGATGTCGCGGAACGCGATCAGTGCCACCGGGAAGGCGATCACCAGCGGCAGGGCCCCGACCCCCACGTAAGCCAGGCGCCAGCCCACCTCGGCAATCAGGTAACCGGCGAACAGCTTGGCGGCGGCGCCGGCCACCCCGGTGCCGATCAATGACACGCCGAGGGCCAGGCCGCGCTTCTCGTTGAACCAGTTGGACACGGCGCGCGTGAAGGTGATGGGAAGCGTGCCCGCACCGGTGACCGCCAACACGCCCCAGATGACCAGGTAGCGGGTCATGGAGCCGTTGTTGAGGGAAAACGCCATCATGCTGAGCGAAAACAGCACCAGCGAGACCAGCACCACCCGCCGCACGCCGAGCCGGTCGGTGAGATAGCCGATCAGCGGGCTGGAGCCCATGGCCACCAGCGTGAAGACCGCCAGGGCCGACATGACCTGGTCGATGCGCCAGCCGAACTCGGCCGACAGGGGTCCGGCGAACACGCCGATGGTGTAGAACGGCAGCGGCGACATGCCGAGCGCGATGCCCAGCGCCGAGGCGACGACCACCGGCCAGCCGAATTTGAATTCCCAGAACGCGCTCACGTGCCTGGCTGCCCGCCGGTCGCGGCCCGGAACCCGTCAGGGTGCCGCCGTGGGGCGCCGCTGGTAACGGCCGCGCGCCGGTCCGAGGATGTTGCCGCGGTCATAGATGCACTGGCCGCGAAGATAGGTTTTCACCACCTTGCCGTCGAGCTCCATGCCCTCGAACGGGGTATAGCCCTGCTGCGATTCGGATTCGGACGCTCGCACGGTGAAGCGCTGGTCCGGGTCCAGCAGCGCAAGGTCCGCGTCCAGGCCGACGGCGATGTCGCCCTTGTGGTTCAGGCCATAGCGTCGCGCCGGGTTCCAGCACACCAGCCGGGCCATGTGGTTGAGGCTCAGCCCGCGCTTGCGCCCCTCGCTGTAGAGCCCCGAGAGCAGGTATTCCGTGCCCCCGAAGCCGGACTTGGAGACCCAGATGTTGTTACCGTCGCGCGGGTCCTGGCCGCCAACCTTCAACTCCGCCGCACAGCACGCGTGATCACTGACCACCCAGTCCAGCCTGCCCTCCAGCAACCGTTCCCAGAGGTATTCGACGTCTTCGCGTGAGCGGATGGGGGGGTTGACCTTGGCGTGGCAGGCGGTGGGCGCGTCGTAATCCAGCAGCAGGTGGCCGATGGTCACTTCCTTGCCGAAATTGATGTGCGGGAAAGTCTGCTCCATCATCAGCGCCGCCTCCACGGCCTTGCGCGAGGTCAGGTGCAGCAGGTTGATGTTGAGGCACTCCGTCTCGTAGGCGAGGTAGGAGGCGATCCAGATGGCCAGGCCCTCGGAATGGGGCGGACGCGCGGCGCTGTACGCCCGCAGGCCGGAGAGTTTGCCCTCCTGCTGCACGATGCGCGTGTAAGCGTTCAGGATGTCGGCCAGTTCACAATGCAGGCTCACGCTGATCTGGTCGGCCAGCTCGGGATACTGGCGCATCAGGCGCGCCGCGCCGCGCATGATGAACTCGAAATGCGCGATGTCGTAACTCTCGTCATCGCCGATCATCAGGAATTCACGCTGGGCTGCCTTGTCGGATGTGCCGTGCAAGCCGTAGCCGCCGTAGAACATGAAGATCTTGAACGAGCTCACGCCGTGTTCGGTCAGCAGCATGTCCATCTCGTCGATGTGGCCGGCGGCGATGGGCGCCAGGTGGTAGGCGTAATCGACCCAGTAGTTGCCCTCCGAGAGCGCCAGGACGCGCGGGTAGAACTCGCGGTAGGGCCCGCCCTGGTTCAGGTAGTATTGCCCGGTGCGAAAATAGGTCACGGCGGTCGTGACACCGCCCATGGCCGCGGCCTTGCTCTCGGAAACGGCGTCCTCGGCCAGCGGCGCGTAGATGCCCACGTGCATGTGCGTGTCCACCAGCCCGGGAAACGCCAGCAGGCCGGCGCAGTCCACGACCTCGGCGGCCTGCTCGGCCGCGATATCCGCCTCGATGCGCGCAAATCGCCCGTCGCGGATGCCGATGTCGAGTGCCTCCGTCCCCTCGCCGTGGGGCCTCACCACTTCTGCGTTCTTGAGGACCAGGTCCAGCATTCCGTCTCCGTTGATGACGCGCTCCGGCAGGGGGTCGGCAAGGGCGAGATTGCAATAATGATATAAGATTATAACTTTTGCCAGGTGGCCTCAACCGCCGCGCGCCGCGTGCCGCTCAACGCCCGGTGTCCCGCTCGAAGGCCACGATTTGCCCCAGCTGCTGTTGCAGGTAATCCAGCGCATCGATGCCGTTGATCAGGCAGTAGGCGGTGAACGCGTCCAGCGGAAATTCAACGGTGCCATAGCCGGGGATTTCGACCGTGCGGGAGCGGATGTCGATGCGCAGGCGATGGCGATCGTGCCGCAGGAGATAGGCCAGCGCAGCTTCCTCCACCACGACCAGCAACAGGCCATTCCTGGGCGCATTGCTGTAGAAAATGTCGCCGAAGCCGGTACTGACGACGGCCCTGAAGCCCATGTCCAGCAGCGCCCAGGCGGCATGTTCACGCGACGAGCCGCAGCCGAAATTCTCGCCGCTGACCAGGATGCGCTGAACCTCCGGGTCGTAGCCCGAAAAATAGCGGTGCTTGTCGGATTCCGGGTTGTGGCGCCAGTCGTGGAATCCGAAGCGGCCAAGGCCCTCGCGGTCGGTGGTGGTCAGGTAGCGGGCGGGGTAGATCTGGTCGGTGTCGACGTGGTCCACCGGCAGGTTCAGGGTCTGGCTCTCGATGAGGGCGGCGTCAGGCATCGGACGCTCCCGGCGCGGATGTGTCCAGGAAGCGGTCCGGGTCGCTGACCCGGCCGGTCACCGCGCACACGGCCGCGGTGCGCGGGCTGGCCAGCAGGGTGCGGGCGCCGGTCCCCTGGCGGCCCTCGAAGTTGCGGTTGCTGGTGCTGACCACGTACTGGCCGGGCTGGGCCAGATCGCCGTTCATGGCGATGCACATCGAGCAACCTGGCAGGCGCCACTCGGCGCCGGCGGCGAGAAAGATCTCGTGCAGCCCCTCGGCTTCCGCCTGCTGGCGCACGGCCTCGGAGCCCGGCACGATGACGACCCGGGTCGAGGCGGCAACCCGGCGGCCCTCAAGCACTCCGGCCACGACCCGCAGGTCGGAGATGCGCGCATTGGTGCAGCTACCGATGAACACGATGTCCACCGCCCGGTCGAGCAGGGCGGTGCCGGGCTCGAGGCCCATGTAATCCAGCGCCTGGCGCTGGGTGCCCTGCGCCGCATCGGCGGGGATGGTGCCGGCCACCGGCATCACCATGCCGGGGTTGGTGCCATAGGTGATGCTGGGCCGGATGCGCCCGGCGTCGATGACGACCTCGCGGTGGAACTGCGCGTCCGCATCGGAGTGCAGCTGCCGCCAGCGTTTCAGGCTGGCTTCCCAGTCCGCCCCCTGCGGGCACCGGGGCCGGCCGCGCAGATAGGCGAAGGTGGTGTCGTCCGGGGCCACCATGCCGGCCCGTGCGCCGGCCTCGATGGACATGTTGCACAGCGTCATGCGCGCCTCCATGTCCATGGCTGCCACGGCCGCCCCGGCGTACTCGATCACGTGGCCGCTGGCCCCGTCCACACCGATTTCCCCGATGATGTGCAGGATCACGTCCTTGGCGCTCACGCCCGGCCCCAGTGCACCATCGACGGTGATGCGCATGTTCCGCGGCCGGCGCTGCAGCAGGCACTGGGTGGCCAGCACGTGCCCCACCTCGGTGGTGCCGATGCCGAAGGCCAGCGCGCCGAAGGCGCCGTGCGTGCTGGTGTGGCTGTCGCCGCACACGATGGTCATGCCCGGCAGGGTCGCCCCCAGTTCCGGCCCGATCACGTGCACGATGCCGCGCGACGGGCTGTCCCAGTCATGCAGGGTGATGCCCTGGGACCGACAGTTACGGCGCAGGGCTTCGACCTGCCGCTCGGCCTGTTCGGTGACGAACGGGTGACGGCCGGCGGCGTCGGGGGGCAGCGTCGGCACCGCATGGTCGATGGTGGCGAGGCAGCGATCGGGGCGGCGAACGGCGATGCCGCGCCGCGCGAGTTCATCGAAGGCCTGCGGTGAACTGACCTCGTGCAGGAGGTGCAGGTCGATGTACAGCACGGCCGGCGCATCGGCCGACTCCGCCTGCACGACGTGCTCGTCCCAGACCTTGTCGAACAGGGTCTTGCCCATCGCCGCGTCCGGTGTGGAAGTCGTGTCGTGCATCTTCAGTCGCCCGGCGGCGGGGCGGTCTGCGATTCCTCGAAACTGTCGATGCCCGCGGCCGGCGCGCTCTGATACAGGATCGCCTGTTTGCGGAAGAACCGCAGGAAACCGGCATCGCCCATGCGCGAGGCGCCCATCCCGGACTTGCAGAACGCGTTTTTCTCCACGTCGTGCACGCTCACCGTGAGGCTGGCGTCGTTCACGGACACCGCGCCGGCGCGCAGCTGCACCGCAATCCCTTCCCCCTCTTCGCGGCTGCCGGCGAACACCGCGCCCGAAAGCCCGTACGCGGAGTCGTTGGCAAGCGCAATGGCCTCGTCGACCTCGTCGAAGGGCATGACGGGCAGCACCGGCCCGAAGGTCTCCTCCTGCATGAGTCGCATGTCGTGGCTGACGCCGGTCATGACGGTCGGCAGGTACCAGTAGCCCCCGTCGCGCTCGATGACCTCGCCGCCGCAGTGCACCTGCGCGCCGGCCGCCACGGCCTCATCCACCTGGCTCTGCACCTTTTCCGCCTGGGGGCGGAAGATGAACGGCCCGAGCTGGCCTGCGTGGAGATCCGGCCAGTTGATTTGCACCTCGCTGGCGCGGGCGACCAGGCGCTCCAGGAAGGGTTCGAAAATCGAGCGGTGGACATAGATGCGTTCCAGTGACTGGCAGGCCTGCCCGGTCAGCCCGGCGGCGCTGCGCAGGATCGCGTTGACGGCATTGTCCAGATCGGCGCTGGCCAGCACGATGGCCGGATCCTTGCCGCCCAGCTCGAGGAAGGCCGGGATGAAATTGCGGGCCGCCTGCAGGGCGACCTCCCGGCCGGTGGCCACACTGCCGGTGAAACAGACCGCATCCACCTGGTCGACCAGGGCCCGGCCGGTGTCCGGCCCGCCGGTGACGATCCCCAACACGGCGGCCAGCTCGGGTACTTCCGACACGCTGTCGGCCAGCGGGCCGGCGAAGCGCGGCGTGACCTCGCTGGGCTTGAGCAGCACCGCGGCACCGGCCAGCAAGGCGGGTATCGCGTCGATCAGGGCGAGCGTCAGCGGCACGTTCCAGGGGCCGATCACGCCCACCAGCGGGTAGGGATGCAGGTGGTAGCGGTAAGCGACGCTCGGCACCATGCCGGAAGCGCCATGGGGCAATTCCGCCAGGATGCGCGGCGCCCGCTCCGCCCAGCGTTCGATGCGTTGCAGCGTGCCCTGGACCTCGAACTCCGCCATGCGGAACCGGCCGGTGTCGATCGCCAGTGCGGTGCGCAATGCCGGCGCGTGCCGGGCGATGGCCTCCCGCCAACGGACCAGGGCCTGGCAGCGGGCCGCCAGCCCGGCCTCCTGCCAGGCCGCCTGGTGGCGCCGCAGGCCCGCGGCCACCTCCGCCACCTGGGCCGGGCCCTGGTCGGGTATCCGGCAGTCCTCCCGGCCGGTGCGCGGATCGATGACAGCGAGTGTGGGGTGCACGACAACCCTCAGGGGCGTGTTGTTACCACAGTTTCCCGCCGACCCACTCGCCGGCCACGGCGGCCAGGTGATGGCCGCTGACCTCGGCAAAGACGCCGGCCTGGTAATAGGGGTCTCCCTGCAACAGCCGCAACGCCTCGTCCCGGGATTCGGTCGCGAAGATGAAGCAACTGCCGCTGACGGGCGAGCCGGGAGCGTCCCGCAGCGGGCCGGCCACGCACATCCGTTCCAGGATGCCTTCCACATAAGCCAGGTGCGCCTGCATGTGGTCCTGGCGCAGTTGTTGCGCACCTTCTCCGTCGGTGCAGTAAAACAGATAGGGCATGGATCCTCCAGCGCGTCGAACTGAGCTGGATTATACGCCAGGCCGGGCCCGGCGCCCGGCGGTTCAGGTGTCGCGGGCGGCCTCGTAGAACTCCAGCCAGGCGCCGTCCGGCGATCGCAGCGCCAGCAGTTCGACCGGCCCGAAGGGCTCCAGGCGGGTGCGCACGATGGGGCCCGGGTCCGGCAGCTCCGGCGTGCGCCGCACATGCTCCGAAAACGCGCCAATGTCCTGCACCGGAAAGCGGACGAGATTGAGCCCCAGTTGATGGGGCAGGGCATCGGCGCTGAAGTCCCGAGCGGGCATGTCATGGATCCGGACCAGTTCGATGGAGCCATCCATGACGCCTTGCGGGTGCATGATCACCAGCTCCACCCGCGTGCGGGGCGCCCGTTCCGGTGCGAGACCCAGCACCTCGCCGCCGCGTCCGGCGAGCGGCCCGTCGTGGCTGACGGCCACCGTGAAGCCGAGCCGCCGGTAGAAGGCCACCGCTCGGTCCATGTCTGCCACCGTCTGCGATGAATTGAAGATGCGGCTGAACTTGCGCAGCGTGGGCCAGCCCTCCAGCGGTGGCGCAACGCGCTCGATGAGGGCCAGCACGGTCGCTTCCGGGCCAACCGCCAGCCACTCCCGGATGCACAGTTCGCCAAACGACCACTCCACCGGTGCGCTGACCCCGCGCCAGCCGCGCCCGGCCAGGGCGGCGTGAAACGGCTCGAGGGCGGGCACGCGCACGTCGAGGTCGTAGATGCCGCCGCTGTCCCAGGCCTGTGCGCCCCCGCGGATTTCGCGCTGGTCCGGCAACTGGAAGCGGAACAGTCGCAGATAGCCCGTCGTATCGCCCGGGTTGCCGAGCAGGCACTCCTCCACCGGCGTGTCGGCCGGGATCGGCCACAGGCGGCGGGTCGATGCCGGCGTCAGGCCGCGGTGGACGACCTCCCAGCCGCCCACCTCGGTCAACAGGCGCGACCATGGCTCGATCGCGCGCACGCTGAGGCCGCACTCGGTGAAGCCACCGGTCTGCCAGCTCATGGCGGCCACGGCGTGCCGGCACCGGGCCGCGCGGCCGGGCCGGCGGTCATTTGCGGTGCCATCCTGGGGCCATCACTGCCCATGCGTTGGATTCCCATGCAACCGGCGATAGCGGTGGTGGATTATGATTTAACATTACCCGTCAGTGTGCAACGAGGGCAGCCCCAGTGATGGTCAACCGGCAGATCCAATTGGCGCAGTACCCGGACGGCATCCCCACCGAGCAGGATTTTCGCATGGTGGACTCGCCGCGCCCGGTTCCGGAGGCGGAGCAGGTTTTGTGCCGCACGCGCTGGCTGTCACTGGACCCTTACATGCGCAGCCAGATTGCCGGACGGCACCTGTCGGGTTCGGTCGGTCCCGGCGACGTCATGCGCGGCGAGACCGTCAGCGAGGTGGTGGAATCCGGGAGCCCCGCATTCAAAGCCGGCGAGTTGGTGCGGTGCATGGGCGGCTGGCAGCAATGGTCGCTGCATGACGCGGGCGAGTTGAGCGCCGTGCACCCGGGAATTCAGCCGCCGTCCTATGCCCTGTCCCTGCTGGGCATGACCGGCCTGACCGCCTGGGCGGGAATGGTCTGGCAGGCCGGCGTGCAGGCGGGCGACCGGGTGCTGATACCGGCGGTGACCGGCGGGGTGGGGGCCGCCGCGGCGCAGTTTTGCCGATTGCGCGGCGCCGCGGTGATCGGTCTCGCCGGCGGGCCCGAAAAGTGCCGCCATGCGGTGCAGGAATTGGGTGTTTCAGCGTGCATCGACCGTCACGCGGAAGACATCCCGGCCCGCCTGTCGGAGCTGTTTCCGGACGGCATCGACGTTTACTTCGACCTGGTGGGCGGGGAACTGCTGACCCAGGCCTCGGAGCGGCTTGCGCTGCACGGGCGGGTGGTGCTGTGCGGCCTGATGTCGGAATACAACCAGGCGCAGCGAGCCCCCGGTCCGCCGCCCGGGTTCTGGATACGCGCCCGCGCGGTGGTCACCGGCCTGGTGGTCTATGACTACGAGGATCGCCGCGAGGAATTCGTTCGCCAGTGCCTGCCCGATCTCGAAGCCGGGCGGCTTCGGCAGCGCGAGGACCTCTCGCACGGCCTGGACTCGGCGCCGGCCGCGTTCTGCCGCCTCATGCGAGGCGAGAACTTTGGCAAGGTGATCGTGGCGCTCGATTGAACGCGCCGGCCGTGCACAGGCGGGCGGGGGCCGGGCGCTATAATGCGGCGGCACGCGTTGGCGATAGCGGGACACAGGTGAGGGCTGTGGAATGAGCGGGGCCGGACACCGGGCCCATCGGCCCGTCCACGAGGCGTTGACGCGGCGGGCCTTCATCGGCCACGCCGCGCTGGCCGTCGCGGGTGGCATGCTGCCAATCGCCGTGCGCGCCGGGCGCGCGCGCGTGCTGGTGCTGGGGGGCGGGCTGGCCGGCCTCTACGCGGCGCTGTTGCTCGAAGAGCAGGGCTTTGCGGTCACCGTCCTGGAGGCGCGGCGGCGGGTGGGTGGCCGGGTCCGCACGCTCGACCGCCTGCCCGGAAAACCGGAGGGCGGCGCCAACATCATCGGCCCGAATTACGGCCGCGTGATCGAGGTGGCCCGCCGCCTCGGTGTGGCGCTGAAGGTTCCGGCGCGTGGCCCGGTCGGCAACCTGGTGATCGACGGCGAGCCGATCGCGCGCGAGGCGTGGCCGGGCCATGCGCTCAACCCGTTGCCGGGGCCCTACCGCCACGTGCCGCCCGACCGCCTGATGTCGGCGCTGCTGGCCGACAATCCCTTGCGGGCGGCCTCCGACTGGCGGGACCCGGAATTCGCTCCCCATGACCGTTCGGCCACCGATCACCTGCGTGGACTCGGGCTCGACGTCCGTGCCCTGCAACTGCTCGACGTCAACAATGGCCACGGCAACCGCTTGCGGGACACTTCGCTGCTGAGCCTGTACCGGGTGCACGCCAACCTCGCCCGTGGCATGGCCATGGGCATGCCGGTGCTGGAGGTGCAGGGCGGTAACTCACGTTTGCCGGAGGCCATGGCTGCCGCCCTGGCGGGCCCGGTGGTACGCGAGTGCGCCGTGGAGGCCGTGCACCAGGACCGCACCGGCGTTGAGGTCCGGTGTGCGGGAGGCGCGAGCTTTGGAGCGGACCTGCTGGTGTGTGCGCTGCCGGCGACCGCCGTCAGCCGCCTGGCGTGGCATCCGGCCCTGCCGGCGCAGCAGGCGGAGGCGTTCGGCGCGCTCGATTACCACAAGGTGACGCAGGCGCACCTGGTGGTCGATGCATCGGTCGGGGCGGGGGCCTGGCAGCCCGCGGGCCAGTGGACCAACGGGACGCTGGAGCGGGTTTTCGTGCGGCCCATGGACGACGGCAGCGGCCGCCACCACGTCACCTGCTGGATCAACGGGGACGGCTGCGACCGCTTCGACGCACTGGACCCGGCCGCGGCCGGCGAGGAAATCCTGCGCCTGCTGCTCGAACTCTGGCCGCAGGCCCGTGGCCGGGTGGACCTCGCCGGGCTGGTGTCCTGGCGCAACGAGCCGTTGAACCGGGGCGCGTGGGCCATCTGGCAACCCGGCCAGATCGCCACCGTTGCGGCCCTGCTGCAACGCCCGCACGGCCGGGTGCTGTTCGCGGGCGAACACACCTCCTGGGCGAATCCCGGCATGGAGGGTGCCATGGAGTCGGGTGAGCGGGCGGCGCTCGAGCTCATGAGGCGGCGGGCATGAAGCGCGCGCCGCTGCTGCTGGGCGTCGTTGCATGGCTGCTCGCGGGCGCCGGCACGGCCGACGAGCCGGCGCGCGAGTCACGCGGCGGCGGGCTGAGTGGCGAGCAGGCGTTCCTGGCCTGCCGGCCCTGCCACAGCCTGGCCCCGGGGGCTGCGCACCGCGTGGGGCCGAACCTGCACGGCCTGATGGGTGCACCGGCCGCGACCCGGACGGGGTACCGCTACTCCGGGGCGCTGCGCGAGGCGGGGCTGACCTGGAACGAGGCGACGCTGACGGCCTGGATCCTGCAGGCCGAGCGCATGGTCCCCGGTACCTGGATGGTGTACCACAATCACCTCACGCACGACGAAGTGCAGCGGCTCGTTCGGTACATCGCCGATCGCGCCGGGGCGCCGGCCGGGGGGGACTGAGCGGTGGACCGGACATGGCTGGTCATCGCCACCCTGGTGGTCTACAAGCTGGCGCTGATCGCCATCGGTTTCTGGGCCCGTTCGCGTAACCGCGACGAGGCGGATTTCTTCCTCGGCGGTCGCGGCCTGGGCCCCCTGGTGGCGGCGATCAGCTATTCGTCCAGCGCCTCCTCGGCCTGGACCCTGCTCGGCCTGAGTGGCGCCGCGTACATGCTGGGCGTGTCGGTGGTGTGGATCGCCGCCGGCTCCATCACGGGCATGCTGGTGGCCTGGTTCTGGATCGCGCCACGCCTGATGACCCACAGCCGGCGCCAGCAGCAGATCACGCTCACGGATTTCCTGGCCGAGGGCGCGCAGGGCCCCATGCGGCGGGCGATCGTCTTGACCGTGTCGATGATCATCATCTTCTCGTTCGTTTTCTACGTGGCGGCCCAGTTCCAGGGGGCCGGCAACACCTTTGCCAGCACATTCCAGATGTCGATGTCTTCCAGCATCGTGCTGGGCGCGCTGATCATCATGGTGTACACGCTGCTGGGTGGGTTCTGGGCGGTGAGCGTGACGGACACCCTGCAGGGTCTGCTGATGGCGTTCACGGCGCTGCTGCTGCCGGCCGCCGCGCTGATCGAGGTCGGCGGCCCCGGCGGCTTCGTGGAGGCCCTGCGGGCGGTCAGCAGCCCGGCCCAGTTGAGCTGGACGGCCGGCAACGCCGGGCTGGTCGCTGTCGGGGTCGTGCTCGGCGGGCTGAGCATCGGTTTCGGCACCTACGGCCAGCCCCACCTGCTGGTGCGCTTCATGGCGCTGCGGGACGAACGGGCCCTGCGCCAGGCCCGCGCAATCACCATCGCCTGGTACCTGGTGGTGTTCGCGGGCATGTGTTTCCTGGGGCTCGTGGGCCACATCCTGCACCGCACGATCGACAATCCCGAGACGGTGTTCTTCGTGCTGACCGAGAGCCTGTTCACGCCGGCCCTGGGGGCGGTGCTGCTGGCCGCGGTGCTATCGGCCATCATGTCCACCGCCGACAGCCAGTTGCTGGTGGCCGCCTCCGCCATCGCTCATGATCTCGGGCTCGGGCGCGGCGGGCCGCGCCGCAGCCTGCTGGTATCGCGCCTGACCATCGTCGGGCTGGTGCTGCTGGCGGTGTGGGTGGCGCTGTTCCTGCCGGAGAAGATCTTCAGCCGCGTCCTGTTCGCCTGGATCGCCCTGGGTTCGGCGTTCGGCCCCACGCTGTTCCTGCGCCTGGCGGGGGTGCGCCTGCGTCCCGGTGGCGTGTGGTTGTCGATTGTCACGGGATTCGGGCTGGCGGTGCTGTTCTACACCCTGCCGAACACCCCGGGCGATATCCTCGAGCGGCTGGCGCCGTTCGCCTGCGGGCTGGCCGTGCTCATGCTCGCGCGCAGGCCATGAGTGCGAAACGCGCGGTGCGGGCGGTGGCACTTGCCGGGCCCGGGCCAGCGGGGCCGGCGGCGGGTGGTGCGTTATACTGAAACACGCCCTTCAGAGGCAGACCAACCCGGGTCATTGAGCGAGGAGCACAGGGCCATGGCCAATACCCTGATCAAGAACGGCACCGTGATTTCGCCGACCGGCGTACACGACAACGATGTCCTCGTCGATGGCGAAACCGTCAGCGCACTCGCCGTGCGGGGCGGGTTCGCCGGCATCGAGGAGAATTGCGAGCGGGTGATCGACGCGGCCGGAAAATACGTCATCCCCGGCGGGGTGGACGTCCACACCCACATGGAACTGCCGTTCGGCGGCACGTTTGCCTCCGATACGTTCGAGACGGGCACCCGGGCAGCCGCCTGGGGCGGGGTGACCACCATCGTCGACATGGCGGTGCAGCTGTTCGGCGAGAACGTGCGCGAAGGGCTCGCCGCATGGCACCGCAAGGCCGAGGACCAATGCGCCATCGATTATGCCTTCCACCAGATCATCGGCGGTGTCGACGACCAGTCGCTCGCGGACCTGAAGCACCTGGTCAAGCACGAGGGCGTGACCAGCTTCAAGCTGTTCATGGCGTATCCGGGCGTGTTCTACAGCGACGACGGCCAGATCCTGCGGGCCATGCAGACGGCCGCGGACTGCGGCGCCATGATCATGATGCACGCCGAGAACGGCATCGCCATCGACGTGCTGGTGCAGCAGGCGCTGGCGCGCGGGGAGACCGACCCGCGCTATCACTCCTTCACCCGGCCCTCGCCACTGGAGGCCGAGGCCACGCACCGCGCCATCGTCCTGTCGCACGTGGCCGGCAACGTGCCGCTGTACATCGTGCACATGTCCGCCGGGGATGCGCTCAACGAGGTGGCGGCTGCCCGTCACAACGGCCGCAACGTGTTCGCCGAGACCTGTCCGCAGTACCTGTGGCTGACGCTGGAGGAGACGCTGGGGCAGCCCGGGTTCGAGGGTGCCAAGTGGGTGTGCAGCACGCCGGTGCGCTCCCGGACCAACGACCCCCACTACATCGGCCAGATGGGCCATGGCCACCAGGGCGACCTGTGGAAAGGCCTGCGCATGAACGAGTTGGCGGTGGTCTCGACCGACCACTGCCCGTTCTGCTTCAAGGACCAGAAGGAGTTGGGGCGCGGTGACTTTTCCAAGATACCGAACGGTATCGGCGGTGTTGAACACCGCATGGAACTCATCTACCAGGGCGTGGTGGCCGGGGAGCTCAGCCTCGAGCGCTGGGTCGAGACCTGCTGCACCACGCCGGCGCGCATGTTCGGGATGTATCCGAAGAAGGGCATCATCGCCCCCGGTGCCGACGCCGATATCGTGGTATGGGACCCGAACCGGCAGACCCGGATCGGCATCAACGACAAGCACCACATGAACATGGACCATTCCGCGTGGGAGGGCTGGGTGATCGACGGCAAGGTCGACACGGTGCTGTCGCGCGGCATGGTAATCATCGAGGACGATGCCTACCTCGGCCGCAAGGGCCACGGTCAGTTCATCAAGCGGGACCTGTCCCAGTATCTGGTGTGAGCGTCGCCGGCCGGCGCGCCCGCCGGCTCACAGCGTGCGCACGCGTTCGCGCCAGCCGCCGAGCAGCGGGAAGCCCGGTTCGGGTGCCCGCGAGCCCGGCTCCACGCCCGCCGCCCGCAGGCAACGCCAGGCCAGGCACAGGTTGGAGTTCACGGCCGGTAGGCCGGTGGCCGACTGCAGGTCGCACACCAGCTGCAAGCCGGGCATGCCGGTGCCCGTGATGACCACGACGTCGGCGGCCACCGTGCCCAGCGCGGCCAGGATTCCCGGCCCGGCCTCGGCGGCCCGGATCCGGTAGATGGCGCGCGTGTCGCGCATGTCCGGCTGTGCGGAGACCGCCGCGGTCACCTCGAAGCCGCGTGCCTGCCAGTATTCGCGGGCGGCATCGCGCAACCAGCCGGGGTAGGGACAGGCCAGCGCGATGCGTTCGGCACCGAGGTGGCGCAGCGCCTCCTCGATGGCCGCAGCGGCGGTAATCACCGGGTAGCCAAAGCGCTGCTGCAGGCGCTCGCAATGCCGTTGCTCATGGCCCACCTCCAGCAGGTAACTGGAAGCGGTGCAGGCAAATGCCGCCGCCTCCAGAGTCATGCCGTCGAAGCTTTCGAGCGCATCCTGCAGGCGGTCGAAATAATCCAGGAAGCGCTGGCGCGGCTCGGCGCGGCTGGTGCAGCGCGTGGCCAGCAGGGAAACCCCCTCCGGTAACAACAGGCCCATCTCCGGCTCTACGGTCGGGTTGGACTGTGGGGTGACCACGCCGACCCGTGCCAGTCGGCCGTAATCGCGGTCATGCATGGCGGGGCCCTGCCGTTGCCGTCATGCCGCAATGATAGACTATTGGGCTCTTTTTCACGGACCGGAAGGGCGACCTTGACCGACCCAGCAGTCCATCGTCCGATCGTGATTGCCGGGGCCGGCCCGGTGGGGCTGTACAGTGCCTTCCTGCTGGTGCGTGCCGGCCACCCGGTGGTGGTCCTGGAGCAGCATCCCGAGTTGGCGGCGGACATGCGCGCCTCGACCTTCCATCCCGCCACGCTGGACCTGCTGGCGCAGGGCGACCTGGCGGATGCGCTGGTCGCGATGGGCACGCCGGCGGCGCGCTGGCAATACATGGTGCATGGCACCCGCCAGCGCGCGGTCTTCGACCTGTCCGTGCTCAGTGACCTGACCGCCCATCCCTTTCGGCTGCAATGCGAACAGTTCCGCCTCACCCGGCTGATCGTGGAACGGCTGCGTGGCGAGCCGCTGTTCGACCTGCGCCTGGGGTGCACCCTCACCGGCATCGAGGACGGGCCCGACGGTGTCACCGTGCAGGCCCGCGACGCCAGCGGCGAGGTGGCATTCGCGGGCGAGTGGCTGATCGCGGCCGATGGCGGGCGCAGCACCATCCGCAAGGCCCTCGGCCTGCGTTTCGAAGGCGGCGTATTTCCGCGCACCTCGATCACGCTGGTGCTCGACCACCCGTTCCACGACCGGGAGCCGGAGCTGCTGGGCGTCAACTACGTGTGGACCGAGCGGGCGCACTACAGCCTGATGCGCATTCGCGACCTGTGGCGGTTCTCCTACTCGCCCGACCCGCAGCAGACGGTGGAGGAAGCCTTGTCCGAGCCGGTCGCCCAGGCGCACCTGCAGGCCGTGTTTCCCCGCCGGCAGCCCTACCGGATCCTGCAGCGCAACTACTATACTTTGCAGCAGCGCTGCCTGGACGATTTCCGGGTCGGCAGGGTGGTGTTCGCGGGCGACGCGGCACACCTCAACAGCCCGGCGGGCGGCATGGGCATGAACAGTGGCATCCACGACGCCCACTGCCTGGTCGAGCATCTCCTGCCGGTGCTGGCCGGGGGGGACGAGCGACTGCTGGACCGGTATGCCAGGCGCCGGCGGACGATCGCCCGCGAGGAAGTGCAGCGGCTCTCGGCACGCAACTACCGCTGGCATCGCGAGACCGACCCGGAGCGGCGGCGGGCGATCTGGCAGCGCTTGCAGGACATCGTCAACGATCCGGCGAGGATGCGCGAGTTCCTGCTGGATTCATCGATGCTCCGCTCGCGGCAGCGCGAACTCGAAATCGACTGACAGGCGAATGGCATGACGATCAAGACAGTGGCCCAGGTTTGCGCGGCGCACGGGCTCGAAGCCCCCGGCCTGGTGACCGCCCGGATCGGGGGCGCCAGCCTGCCGGCATCGGCCGAGGCCGAAACGATGCAGGTGCTCTATCCCGCCACCGAGGAACCGGTCACGCGCGTGCAGGAAGCCGGTCCGGCGGAGGTCGATGCGGCGGTGGCGGCGGCCCGCGCGTCCTTCGAGTCCGGGGTCTGGTCCCAGATGCCGGTCAGCCGGCGCCAGGCGGTCATGCGCCAGGTCACGCACCAGGTGGCTACGCACCGGGACGAGCTGGCGGTGCTCGAAAGCCTCTGCGCCGGCCTGCCGTGCAATCACCTGGTCGACCGCCAGGTGCCCCGCGCGGCGGAGAATTTTTCGTTTTTCGCGGACTACATTGGCCACCTGGCCGGCGAGACCTTCGAACAGATGGACGGCTACCTGACCGCGGTCACGCGCGAGCCGGCGGGGGTGGCGGCGTTGCTGGCGCCGTGGAATGCGCCGCTGGCGCTGGCCAGCATGCAGATCGCCTCGTGCATCGCCTTCGGCAACAGTTGCGTGGTCAAGCCCTCGGAGCACACGCCCTGGTCGGTGCTGCGGCTGGTCGAACTGATGGAGGAAGCGGGCGTGCCCGCGGGCGTGATCAACGTCGTGAATGGCCGTGGCCCGGTCACCGGCCAGGCCCTCGTTGCCCATCCCGGGATCGACCGCATTGCCTTCACCGGCGGCACGGCGACGGCACGGGGCATCATGGCGGCGGCAGCGCCCAACCTGACCCCGGTGCACTTCGAACTCGGCGGCAAGTCGGCCAACATCGTCTTCGACGACGCGGACCTGGAGGCGGCGCTGGACGGTTCGCTGGTCAATATTTTCAGCAACAGTGGGCAAATCTGCATCGCCGGCTCCCGCATCCTGGTGCAGCGCCGCATCGCGGAGCCCTTCATCGAGCGCTTCGTCGCGCGCACCGCGCAGTTGCGCATCGGCGACCCATCCGAGCGCGCCACCGAGATCGGCCCACTCGCTTTCGCCGGGCACCGCGACCGGGTGCTGGAGTACTTCCGGCTGGCGCGCGATGAAGGTGCCGAGATCCTGGCTGGCGGGGGTGCCGCCGAGGGGTTCGAGCGCGGTTATTTCGTGCAGCCCACAGTGGCCCGGGTAGCCGACAACCGCCTGCGGGTGTGCCAGGAGGAAGTGTTCGGCCCGTTCGCGACCATCCAGGTTTTCGACGACGTGGAGCAGGCCATCGCCATCGCCAATGATTCCGCCTACGGGTTGGTCGCCTACGCCTGGACCGGCCGCCTGGCGCTGGCGATGGAGTTGCAGCAGCGCATCCGGGCCGGCACGCTGTGGATCAATACGCCGCTGGCCCGCGACCTTCGCGCGCCCTTCGGCGGCTTCAAGGATTCCGGCATCGGCCGCGACGGTCCGCGGCAATGCGCCGATTTCTATACCGAGGAGAAGGCCAGCATCGTGCCGCGCGGTCCGGTCACGATCCGGAAAATGGGGATGGAACCATGAGCGCTCTGCAAGCGGAACTCAACGACCTCGTCGGCAGCGAATTCGTCAGCGCGGACCCGCTGGAATGCGATTACTTTGCGCAGGACGTGTTCACCCGCGCCACGCCGGCCGGGCTGGTGGTATCGCCCGCCGATGCCGCCCAGCTGGCGGCCGTGGTGAAGCGCGCCACGGCGCATGGCCGGGCGGTGGTGCCGCGGGGCGGCGGCATGTCGTACACCAGCGGTTATGTCCCGCAGGAGACGGACAGCGTGCTGGTGGACACCTCCCGCATGTGCCGCGTGCTGGAGCTCAACCAGGAGGACATGTACGTCACCGTCGAGGCCGGCATCACGTGGCGGGCGCTGGCGGAGGCGCTGCGCGGCACCGGGCTGCGGACACCCTACTGGGGCACGCTGTCGGGCCGGTTCGCGACGGTCGGCGGCGGCGTTTCCCAGAACAGCATTTTCTGGGGGTCGGCCCGCTATGGTACCGCGGCCGATTCGGTCATCGGCCTGGAGGTGGTGCTGGCCGACGGCAGCATCCTGCGCACCGGCGCCGGTGCGCAGGCCAATGCGCGGCCGTTCTTCCGCCATTTCGGGCCCGACCTGACCGGGTTGTTCACCGGCGACTGCGGTGCCCTGGGGTGCAAGGCGACGGTGACGCTCGCGCTGATACCGGAGCCGCCCCACCGCGCGTTCGGTTCCTTCGCCTTCGACGATTACCCGGCCACCGTCGCGGCCATGAGCGACATCGCCCGGGCCGACCTCGTCACCGAATGTTTCGGTTTCGACCCCTACCTGCAGCGGCAACGCATGAAGCGCGAGAGCCTGGCCGCCGATGCCCGGCAGTTCGCGGGCTTGCTGAAAGCGGCCGGCGGGGTCGGGCGCGCGCTGGCCGATGGCGCCAAGGCGGCTCTGGCCGGGCGCCACTTCATGGATGAGGTGAAGTGGTCGTTCCACGTCATGATCGAGGAGCGCACACGCGATGGCGCAGCCGCCTGCCTGCGGCAGGTAAAGGAGATCGTGGCCCGGCATGGCGGACGCAATCTGCCCGACAGCATTCCCAAGCTGGTCCGGGCCAATCCCTTCGGCCCGGTCAACAATATGCTGGGCCCGGAGGGCGAGCGCTGGCTGCCGGTGCACGCCCTGGTGCCGCACAGTGCCGCCACCGAGACCCTTGCGAGGGTGGAGGCGGTATTCGAGCGCCATCGCGAACGCATGCAGGGCTTCGAAATCCACACGGGTTACCTGCTGGCCACGGTCGCGACCCACTGTTTCGTGGTCGAGCCGGTATTCTTCTGGCCGGACGCGATCGAGGAGATGCATCGGCGCAGCGTCGAGCCCGAGCATCTCCGCCGCCTGCGCGGCTTCCCCGCCAACCCGGAGGCGCGCGCCGCGGTCACCGCCATCAAGGAAGAGTTGTCCGACCTGTTTCGCGAGCTGGGCGCCGTGCACCTGCAGGTCGCCAAGGCCTATCGTTACCGCGAAGGTCTGCGGCCCGAGACGCTGAAACTGGTCCGTCAACTCAAGCAGGTGGTCGATCCACACCGCCGCATGAACCCGGGAAGCCTTGGCCTGTGACCCTCCGCCGCTACGCCGAACTGCAGTTCGGCGAGGTCGAGATCCAGACGCACTACCGCATCAGCGGCGCCGGGCGGCCGCTGCTGTTGCTCCACCCCTCGCCGCTGTCGTCCGCCTTCATGGTGCCGACCATGGAGTGCCTGGGCGACCTGGGCACGGTGTGCGCGCCCGACACGCCCGGCTATGGTGCCTCGGATCCGCTGCCGCAGCCGGGCGACGGCCTGCAGGGCTACGTGGACTGGCTGCGGTGCTTCATGGGCCACCTCGGCTGGACCTCGGCAGGCCTGTACGGCTCCGCCACGGGCGCCCAGATCGCCATCGAATTGGCACGCGCCCACCCCGACCTGGCCGATTTCCTGGTGCTGGACAATGCCGTGCATTTCACCGACACCGAGCGGGCGGACATCATGCGGGATTATTTCCCCGACCTCACGCCGACCGCGGATGGCGCCCACTTCCAGCAGGCCTGGGCGATGGCGGACAGCCTGTTTCGCTGGTTCCCGTGGTTCGATCACAGCGAGGCGGCGCGCGTCGGCGCGGCCGAACCGCCGCTTGCATTGGTGAACCGGGTAGCCCTCGCCTACCTGCAGGCCGGCCCGGACTACCCCCGCGCCTATCGGGCGGCGTTCATGAACGAGCGCGCCGAGAACCTGCTCGCGGTACCGGTGCCGACGCGGGTGATCCGCTGGGAAGGCAGCTTGCTGAAAAAGTACGCCGACCGCCTCGATGCCTACGCATGGCCGGACCACATCCGCATGCTGCCGTGTGGCCCCGGCCCGGAAGCGCGCCTGGCCGCCATCCGCGAAGCGGTACAGGCGCTGGCTGCGGCCTGAGAGGACTCGCCCGGGAGCGGGCGCCCGCCCCGGGGCGGGGCTCAGTGGCCTGCGCTTTCTGCGTCGGATTCGCTGCGGGCGTCGATGATCTTCTTCATGTAGGTCCAGGACGTCTCGTTGCGGCGGGCGTCGTCCACCGGCGGCGGCGCGACGTACTCCGGGTAGGTGCTGGCAATCTCGTCGCGGAGGGCGGCCGGCAACTGGTCATAGCTCTGCAGCTTTTTGCCCATGGCGTTGAAATACATCATGCCCGGGCGACTGCCCATCTCCATCCATGGCAGCCACATGGCCAGGCGCACCCAGGAAACGACCGGGTAGGCCATGTCGCGCCGGGGGTCGAGCAGCTCGTCCAGCGGGCCGTTGAAGTCGAAGATCTCGGTCGCGTGATAGGTGCCGCCCACGTACTTCTGGTAGGGGCCGCCGAGGGGATTGGTATAGAACAGCGGGATCTCGTAGTGGGCCATCCAGGTGCCGTTCATTTCCCGCATGCGGAACGGCACCACATTGCCCTCCGCGTCGCGGCCAAACACCGGGCGCTGGTTGACGGGATCGTTGGCGACGTGGATCACCTCCACGCTCTCGCCCGTCCAGGGGTTGTCCCAGTGGCGCAGGATTTCGTTGCTGACCGGATCCAGGTACAGCATGACCTCGCGGGACACCAGACGGTAACCCGTGCCGCGCGCCGGGTCCTCGACGGTGCCGCACTGGCGGACGTTCATGCCGAGCAGGTTGAACAGGTGCCGGTCACGTTCGCCCGGCACCCGGGCGTAGGCCCTTCCCTGCCAGCCGTAAACCACGGGCCGGTTGTCCTCCAGCGAGCAGTGCACCTTGCGGTGCAGCTGCACCGAGCCCTCGGCCGAGTTGGGGTCCAGGGCGGCGTGCTGATCCGCCGCGGGCGAAGCGCTCGTCGACAGGCCAACGAGCAGGATGAGGGTCGAATTGAAGTGTTTCATGGTGTCGTTCTCCAGTGGTTTGATCCGGGGCCGGCCGCGAGCAGTTCGATCCACTCGTCGGCCGCGCCCTCCAGCAGGCCCGGCTGCGGGGCACCCTCGCTCGCCGCGGGGGCGGCAAAACCGATGGCGGCAATGCCGGCGGTGGGAGCGTGAGCGCCATCCACCCGTGCCGCCAGGCCTTCCAGTTGGTCGATCTCGATCAGGGTGGCGCCGGCCAGTTGCAGCGTTGCCACCGGGTGCCGGTGCCCAGCCTGCAGCCCGCGCGCGCGGTTGATGACCCCGATGCGGGTGTCGAACCGCATGCCGGCGCAACCGGCGAGGGATTCGTAAACGGCCAACGCCGCATCCCGGTCCGGGGCCATCAGAACGGGTATGAACAGGCGATCCACCGCACAGCGGGCCCGGGGCAATTCGAAGGGGGGCACTTCGGCCCGCACCTCGGTGAGGTACAGCACCTCGCCATCGGGCCCGATCGCCTGCATGGCCCGGATGTCGTCGCTGAGGTCGAGGTTGGCCGGCTCGCCAATGATCCGTAACGGCGAATCCGCCAGGGACCGGTGCAGGCCGTCCACGTCCTGGACGCTGATCTCCAGCGACAGCCAGCCCTGCTGTCGGAACGGTTCGGCCGCGATCGCCTGCGGCACCTCCACCATGCGCAGCCAGGGCTCGCCCAGTGCATTGGCCAGCCAGGCCTGGCGCCGCCCGGCCAGCCAGGGACGTCGCCAGCGCTGCGCGAGGTCGGCATCGAAGGTGCCGCGGGAATGCGGCTGCTGGTGCAGATAGCGGCCGTACAATGCCATGCTGGCATCGAGGTCGCGGGTCAACAGGGTTGCCGACAGCACTGGCCCGAGCTTGGATGCGGCCAATTCATTACTCCCGTGGCAGGGGGCCCAGTGTCCGATTAAAAATACTAATATTATATAAATATAACATTTGTCCCCGAGGGGATGTGGGCGCTGTCCCGCGAAGGGTGTACAGTGCGGGCTGGCTTGGCGAGGAGTGACAGCTTGAGCGAACCGATTTCCCGCTACGCGGCATTGCCGCTGCAGGTGGCTTGCAGGGCGGTCAACCGGTGCGCCACGGCCGACGAGGCGCGCGCCCGCATGCTGGAAACCATCGCGCACTGCGATGCGCTGCTGGGGGGCGCGAAATCCTTCATTCGCAGCTTCAGCGGGGATGAGCTGCGCCTGGTGGTGCTGCCGGAATATTTCCTGAGCGGCTTCCCCATGGGCGAGGACGTTGCCAGCTGGCAGCGCAGGGCCTGCATCACCGCGGACGGGCCCGAGTACGCGGCCATCGCGGAACTGGCCCGGCGCCACGGGGTGTACCTGTCCGGCAACGTGTATGAGCTCGACCCCCACTTCCCGGAACTCTACTTCCAGGCCAGCTTCATCGTGGACGAGAAGGGGGAGGTGGTGCTTCGCTACCGGCGGCTGATCTCGATGTTCTCGCCGACACCCCACGACGTGCTGGACCTCTACCTCGAGGCCTACGGCGCGGACAGCCTGTTTCCGGTGGTCGACACCCCGCTGGGACGCCTGGCGTGCGTGGCCTCCGAGGAGATCCTGTTTCCCGAGATCAGCCGTGCGCTCGCCCTGCGCGGCGCGGAGGTGCTGTGCCATTCCTCCAGCGAGGTGGGCAGCCCGCGGCTCACGCCCAAGAACATCGCCAAGCGGGCGCGGGCGATCGAAAACCTGGCCTACGTGGTGTCAGCCAACAGCGCCGGCATCCGGGACATCGACTTGCCCGGCCAGTCGACCGACGGGCACTCGCAGGTGGTGGACGGCAAGGGCCGGGTGCTGGCCGAGGCCGGGCCGGGCGAGTCCATCAGTGGCCATGCCGCGATCGACATCGACGGCTTGCGGCGCTTGCGCGCCACACCGGCCATGACCAACCTGCTGGCCCGCCAGCGCCTGGAGCTGTTCGCCGGCACCTACGCCGACGCGCCCGTCTATCCGGCCAATACGCTGGCCGCGGGCCGCTCCGTGGAGCCGCCTGGACGCGCGCATTACCTCGACGTGCAACGCGCGGTCATCCGGGCGCTGCGGGAGCGTGGCGTCATCTGAAGTGTTTGCGGAGGACGGCGATCAGCCGTCCACGGTGAGGTCCATGCGGTACTGGAACCGGTCCGGGCGGTACAACACCTGCAGAAAGTCCATCAACTGCTCGGCGTCATCGGCCTGTTTGTAGGAACGCCGGGTCAGGCTGAGCAGGGGCGAGCCGGGATCCACGCCGAGCGCGGAGGCCACTTCCTCGGGGGCCCCGACCGCGCTGATGGTCTGTTTCACGTGGGTGATCTCCAGGCCGTTGTCGCGGAAATAACTGAGCCGCGGCGTGGCGGCGAAAATCTGCGGATCGCTGGGTTTGTTCACCCCCACGGTCCAGCTGGTGTAATGGCCGAAGCGCAGGCCGTTGCGCTCCCGGATGCGGGCCAGGTACAGGGCCGTTTCGCCCGGCCGCAGGCCCAGCTCATCGCGGATCTGCTGCGGCGGCTGCAACATTTCGCAGTCCAGCACGATGGCGCGGGAGTTGCGCGCCATGGATTCGATTTCCTGCAACATGCCCACCAGCGGCGCGTGCACCGGCTGCGGCTTGTACACGTAGGTCACGTGGGTGCCCTTGCCGCGATGCCGCTCGACCAGCCCCTCCTCGGCCAGTTCATCGAGGGATCGTTTGGCGGTGATCCGCGAGATGCCGAATTCAGCGGACAGTTGCTTCTCGGTGGGCAGCCGCGCGCCGCGGGGAAAGGTGCCGTCGAGGATGCAGTTCTTGAGCAACTGGTAGAGCTGGAAATAGAGCGGTGTCGGCGATGCCTTGGTCAGGGCCTGCCGTTGTCTTTCGCTGAAAATGGAATTCAGTTCGGGCATGCGGGGTCGCTTTTCATTTTGTCATAATGATATATCAAAGAACCCTATATGCAATACATTTGACCGGGCGCGGGCGCCCGCCATTGCGAATAAATGTTTTATTAATATAACATTCAGGCATTAGGCCGCCGGCGGATGCGCCCGGTGCGTGGCGCGGTGAGGCGGCAAGCCGGCCGCCACCTCGTCGGGCGGCGCATTCGACCGCTACGGGGTTGGAATCGATGATATCGACAGTGCTCTTGCTCAGGTGGGCCCATATCCTGGCCATGGTCTACTGGCTCGGGGGCGAGTGGGGTGTATTCCAGACGTCCTACAACGTCATCAACCGCACCTTGCCCATGGCCGAGCGTCGCCGCCACATGGAGACCGCCTACCGGATCGACATCCTCGCACGCACCGGCATCCTGGCGTTGTTTCCGCTGGGCATGCACATGGGCCATATCTATGGGCTGCAGCCCTGGGGCGGCCCCTTCCTGGCGGGCCTGTGGGTGTTCTTCGCGCTGTGGATCGGGCTGGCGTGGGCCGCCTTCGTGCACCGCGAGACGGACCGGGGCATCGCGCTCACCCGGCTGGACGAACGCATCCGGTTCGTCTTCATCCCCGCCATCCTCGTCGCCGCGGTGGCTTCCCTGCTGGGCTTCGGGCCGTTCGAGGCGGGGCCGAACCAGAAGTGGTTCGCGTCCAAGATCCTGGTCTACGGCGGTTTGCTGGTGATCGGCCTCAAGCTGCGCTTCATCATGCGGGAGTGGACGCTGTTGTTTCGCGTGCTGGACGCCAATCCGGCCGATAACGCGGCGGAAGCCACCCTCGAGCGGTCCATCCGCGTCGGTCGCGGGCTGGCCTACGTGTACTGGGTCGGCATCGCCTCGGTGGCCTTCCTCGGCACCGTCAAGCCCTTCTGAACCGGGCGCGGTGGCGACCGCGCGGGCCGGGCGTAACGCTCCCGTCGCCACCGAGCCCGAAGCAATGACATGAGGTAATACGCAGATGGCACACCACACGATTCGCGGCACCATCCGCTACACCAGCAAGCAGGCGGACCGCATGGACCAGGAGCGCGGCCGCGAGTATTTCTCGCTGACCCGCCAGGCCGACGGGGTCGACGTGTTGCACGCGCACTGCGAGATCGACGACGCACCGAACGTGGTGCGGGACGTGGTGCTGGCCATGCGAAGCGAGGACAGCAGTCCCCTGGACTGCAGCGTGCGCCTGACGGTTGGCGACCGCTTCGAGGGCAGCGGGTGGATGCGCTTTGCCGATGGCGTGGCGGAATGCGAGGTGTTCAACCAGCGCGACGGGCGGATCAGCCAGCGGGTCACCACCGCGGGCAGGGTGCGCTGGCTGCAGACGCATCCCATCGTCGCCGATGCCCTGCTGATGCGCCTGTACGATCTCTCTCAGGGGCCGGGCAAAACCTTCTTCCAGGACATGTACCTGACCTCGCCCGATCACCGGGGCGCCACCGGGCCGCAGTTGTTCCGCACCGGCTTTTCGATCGTGTACGTGGGTGAGGAGGATCTGGCGGTGGGCGCGGGTGAATTTCGGGCGCGCCACTACCAGGTGACCGACACTGCGGGCAACCTGCCCGAGGAACACCCGCCGTACGACGTGTGGTGCACGGCCGACGACGATTACCTGCTGTTGCGCGCCAGCGCTGCCGGTTACATGCAGACCCACTACGAGCTCGTCGCGTTGGAGCGGTGACCCCGTTCGCGGGGTGCTATGCCGGGGCGTCCCCCGCGGCCGCGCGGCGATGCGCCCTCTGCCTGATGCTTTGCGCGGCATGGATATGGCTGAGCATGATGGATGCCGCCCAGTCCGGGTTGCGCGCCTTGAGGGCGCTGACGATCTCCAGGTGATGGGCGGCGCTGCGCAGCAATTCGGCGGGATCGTACTGGGTGAATGTCCGCATCACCAGCGGCGCTTCGATCAGCATCGGCATGAGCATGGCGAGACGCGGGTTATCGGCGAATTCGTGCAGCCTGCGATGAAAGTGGCTATTCAGTTCACCCACCCGCGCCATGTAACCAGGCTCGCGGCGCTTGCAGGCCTCATATTGCGCCTGCGCCAGGGCCTCCAGCTCGGCGATTCCCTCCGCGGTGATGCGCTCGGCCGCCCGCGCCGCTCCATAGGGCTCCAAGAGGGCGCGCAGCTCGAAGACGTCGGCTGCCTCGCTGTCGCTGCAGTCGACCACCATGGCGCCCTGGTTGGCCGCAACGCGCACGAACCCCTCGTTCTGCAGCCGCTGCAGGGCCTCCCGGACGGGCGTGCGGCTGACGCCGCTGGCATCCGCGATTTCCTGTTCGGTGAGGCGACTGGCCGGGGGGTAGGCGCCGCTGATGATACGATCCCGTACCAGTTCGTATGCTTTTTGAGCTGCCTTGGCCATGACCGTGCCCGATAGTTCTAACGGCTTTGGTCGGTATATTGTATACAAGCAGACCGATAAATGACACTATATGACTTGAAATGGAGTCAGTTGTATACATTTCCGATGGAAGCGAACCCCTGGAACGGGAAGTGGCTGCCCCTTTGACAAGCCACCGGCCCCTGGCGTGGGCGCATCGACAGACAGGAGCATGACCAGTGAACAAGTCCCTGCACGGCATCCGGATTCTGGACCTGACCCACATGTTGTCCGGACCCTACGGTGCCATGATCCTCGCGGACCTCGGCGCCGAGACCATCAAGGTCGAACCCCTGCACGGTGAAGGCACGCGCAAATTGCTGGCCAACGACCCCAATTACTCGTTGGAGGGCATGGGCGCCTATTACATCACGCTGAACCGCAACAAGAAGAGCGTCGCGATCGACCTCAAACAGGAAGCGGGCCTGAACGTTTTCTACGACCTGGTGCGGGAAGCCGACGTGGTGATCAGCAACTTCGGAGCCGATGTGCCGAAACGCCTGGGAATCGATTTCGAAACGCTGCGCGAGGTGAATCCGCGCATCATCACCTGCACGGTGACGGGTTACGGTTCCGATGGCCCGAACTACCAGCGGCCGGCCTTCGACCAGGTGGCCCAGGCCACCGGCGGCGGCATGTCGATTACCGGCCTCGATCCCGAACACCCGGTGCGCTCGGGTATACCCATCGGCGATCTCGGCGGCGGCATGTTCGCGGCCACGGGCATCCTGGCGGCGTTGCTGGAACGGAGCGCCAGCGGCCAGGGCCAGCACGTCGACATCTCGATGCTGGACTGCCAGATCTCGATGCTGAATTACATGGCAACCATGTATTTCCTGTCGGGTACGGACCCCTATCCGATCGGCAATTCGCATTTCGTGCACGTGCCGTACAATACCTTCCGGACCTCGGACGGCTTCATCGTGATCGCGGTGATCACGGACAACTTCTGGCAGAACCTGAAGCAGGTGGTCGACATTCCCGAATTCGCAGATTCCAAGTACGACACGCAACCGGGTCGCTGGGCAGACCGCGAAATGATCAACGACAGGCTGAACGAGGTGCTGGCGACCGACACCTCGGCCAATTGGCTGGAGCGGCTCGAAGCGCAGCGTATCCCGTGCGCGCCGGTCAATCGCTTCAGCCAGGCGCTCAGCGACCCGCAGGTGGTGTACCGCAACATGGTGGTCGATCTTGCCCACCCCAGCGGGGCATCCACGCGCGGCCCGGGCAACCCGGTCAAGTTCTCGCGCAGCAACGAGGAATCCTTTTCCGCGGCACCCACGGTCGGCCAGCATACCGACGAGGTGCTGTCCGAATTGCTGGGTTACGATGCGGCAACCATCGCGGACCTGCGCGCACAGGAGGTAGTCGGCTGATGGCGGACCAGATCATTGTCAACGACGTCGGGCCGCGCGACGGCCTGCAGAATCAGGCCCGCGTGTTGTCGCCCGACCAGCGCGTTCAGCTCGTCAAGGCCTTGCTGGCGGCCGGGGTGCGGTACGTCGAGGTGGGCGCGTTCGTCTCACCCAAGGCGGTGCCGGCCATGGCCGGGGCGGCCGACGTGCTGGCCGGGCTGCGGGACGAGGATGGCGAATTCTCCGTGCTGATACCAAACCAGAAGGGTTACGAGCTGGCCCGCGATGCCGGTGCCCGCGCGGTCGGCATGGTGCTCTACGCCACGGACGGCATGGCCCAGGCGAATGTGCGCATGTCGCGCGAACAGGCCAACGAAGCGACCGAGGCGATCCTGGAACGGGCGCGCGAGGAGGGCATTTCCGTGATGGCGACCATTTCGGTGTCCTTCGAATGCCCCTTCGACGGTCCGGTCGATCCGGGCATCGTGCACGCCACGGCCGAGCGCTTTCTGCAACAGGGCGTCGACCGTTTCATCGTGGCGGACACGATTGGCGCGGCCAATCCGCGCCAGGTGAGCGCGATGATGCGGGAGATGGTTGCCCGGCATGGCGCCGAGCGCCTCGGTTGCCATTTTCATGACACCCGGGCCATGGGCCTGGCCAACATCTACGCGGCGGTGGAGGCCGGCGTGCGTTACTTCGACGCATCGATCGGCGGGTTGGGCGGCTGCCCGTTCGCGCCCGGCGCATCCGGCAACGTCGCGACGGAAGACGCCGTCATGATGCTGGAGCAGATGGGGCTGGTCACCGGCGTGGATCTGCCGCGCCTGCTCGATGCCGCGAACCTGGCGCGCGAGCTGACCGGCACGGCCCCCGGGGGCCGCGCCACCCCCTGGATGCAGCGCCATTTCGCCAGGGCGGCCAATGCCTGATCTGGAACGCCGATCGATCGGCCTCGGGCAACGCCCGGGGCTGGTGATCGTCGATGNNCCGGGACTGGTGATCGTCGATGTGATCGAGGGGTTTACCGACCCCGCGTGTCCGCTGGGCTCGGAAGCGGACGCGGTGGTGGCGGCCATCGGCGAGCTGCTGCAGCGCTTTCGAGCGCGGCAGTGGCCGGTGTATTACACGACCGTCGTGTACTCGGATGATTCGCAAGCCGCCGTGTTCCGCCAGCGAGTGCCGGCGCTGGAAGTGCTGAAGCCCGGCTCGCGATGGGTCCGCGTGGACCCGCGCGTGGCCCCCCGGGGGGCGGAACCGGTCATCGAGAAACGGTGGGCCAGCGCATTCTTCAAAACCGACCTGGCGGAGCGATTGCGCGCGGATAAGGTGGATTCACTGGTCGTCGCCGGCCTGACCACCAGCGGCTGCGTGCGTGCCACGGTAGTCGACGGCCTGCAGCACGATTACCCGGTGGTGGTGCCGCGCGAGGCGGTGGGCGACCGCAACCCGCAGGCCCACGAGGCCAATCTATTCGACCTGCACGCCAAGTACGCGGACGTGGTCTCCGTGCGGGATCTGCTGGACTGAAACCTAGCCGCCGGAACGCTCGACCAGCTGCCGGGCAATGATCAGCCGCTGAATCTCATTGGTGCCTTCGCCGATGCACATCAGCGGGGCATCCCGGTAGAAGCGCTCGATCTCGTACTCGGTCGAGTAACTGTAGCCGCCGAAAATGCGCATCGCATCGGTGCTGTTCTTGAGGGCCGCTTCCGAGGCGAACAGCTTGGCCTGCCCGGCCTCCAGGTCACAGCGCCTGCCGCTGTCAAAGCGCTCCGCGGCCTCACGCACCAGCAGGCCGGCCGCCTCCGCGCGCGTCGACATGTCCGCGAGCATGATCTGGACGGCCTGGTGCCTGGCAATCGGCTTGCCGAAGGTTTCCCGCTCCTTGGCGTACTCCAGGGCCAGCTTGAGCGCGCCCCGGGCCATGCCGGCACCCCGAGCCGCCACGTTGATACGGCCCAGCTCCAGCCCGCCCAGCGCCTGCTGCAGCCCATGCCCCTCGACCCCACCGATGAGGTTTTCAGCCGGCACCCGGTAATCCTCGAAGATCAGCTCGGCGCTGTCGATGGCGCGATAGCCCAGCTTCTTGAGCTTCTTGCCCACGCTGAAGCCGGGCCCCTTCTCGCACAGGAACAGGCTCATGCCCCGATGTGGCGGGTCGGTCTCCGGGTCGGTCTTGACCAGCACCGCGAGGCAGTTGCCCTCGATGCCATTGGTGATCCAGGTCTTGGTGCCGTTGATGACGTAGTGCTCGCCGTCGCGTTTCGCGACGGTGCGGATGCGCTGCAGGTCGCTGCCCGCATTGGGCTCGGTCAGGCCGATCCCGCCGCGCAGTTCGCCGGAGGCAAAGCGCGGCAGCCAATGGGCCTTCTGCTCCTCGGTGCCCGCCCGCTCGACCGCATTGGCCATGATGAGATGGGAGTTGAAGATGCCGCTGGGCGCCATCCACACCTCGCAGATGCGGGCTACGATCTTCGCATAGGTGGTGGCGCCCAGGCCCAGTCCCCCATACTCGGAGCTGATGGTCGCCCCGAACAGGCCGAGCTCCTTCATCTGCTCCATCAGCTCCCGCGGATACTCGTCCGCCTGGTCATACTGGCGGGCAATCGGCCGCACTTCCTTTTCCACCCAACGGTCGATGGCATCGAGAATCTGCGCCTCGAGCGTGTCGACCTCCTGCGCCTGGGGCGGATTCCTGTTTTCTGCTGTCAAGCTTGCGTACTCCGGTGGGGTAATGGGGTTGTCACTCGGGTTTGCGGGGGATCAACATCGAGCGCTCGAACACGCACACCACCACGCCATCCTGGTTGGTGCCGGTGGTGCGGACGGTCACGATCCCGGCCTCCGGCCGGGAGGCGGATTCACGCATGGCGATCACCTCGGATTCCGCGTACAGGGTGTCGCCGGGGAACACCGGGTGGGTCAGGCGGATTTCTTTCCAGCCGAGGTTGGCGATGGCGCGCTGGCTGACATCCGAGACACTCATGCCGACCAGGATGGCCAGCGTGAGGGGACTGGCGATCAGCGGCCGGCCGAATTCAGTGCCGGCGGCATATTCCTCGTCGAAGTGCAGCGGGTGCGTGTTCATGGTCAGGAGCGTGAACCACGCATTGTCCTGCTGCGATACGGTTCGGCCGGGCCGGTGCTCATAAACCTCACCGATCGAGAATTCCTCGTAATAGCGGCCGGCCGCTGCGCGGAAGCGGTTGGGTGCGATTTCCTGGTCCTTGCGACCACCCACGGTTGCCTACCTTGTCGGGCTCAATTGGGATTTGTCCGTACAAATGCTATCTTTATGCACACGCCTGAGCAATGCAAGCCAACCGTGGCATGAACGGCACCGTCAAGACAGACAAACCCAAACCGACCCGTTTGCCGCGCTACCGGGCGCTGGCCGAAAAGTTGCTGGACGACATTCGGATGGGCGTGTTGCCGGTCGGGGAGCGGCTGCCGGGTGAGCTGGAGCTGCAGGAATCCCACGGCGTGAGCCGCCACACGGTCCGCGAGGCCCTGCGGGTGCTCGATGACCTGGGGCTGATCGAACGTCGGGCCGGCATCGGCACGGTCGTCGTCAGCCGCGGCGCGGAGCCGTCCTTCGTGCAGATGGTGCGCGAGCCCGCGGAGCTGATGCGGTACCCGGAAAACAGCCGCCTGGTCGTCGGCAATGTCGAGGAAATCACGGTCGATCGTGGTCTCGCCGCCGTGCTGAAGGTCCCGACCGGCAGCCAGTGGGCTCGCATCCGGGCCGTGCGCACGCTCGAGGAGTCCGGGCTGCCGATCTGCTGGGTGGACATCTACGTCCGACCGGAATACGCGGACGTGGCCAGGCGCATTGGCCGTTCGCGGCTGCCGGTTTACGAGATCATCGCGCATGATTTCGGGGAGGTGATTTCCCGGGTCGAAATGGACATTCGGGCCGGGCTGGTCAGCGAGGAGGCCGCCGCGCTGTTGAAGGTGGAGCCGGGAACCCCCTCCCTGCGCCTGGTCCGGCGCTACGTCGGACGCAACCGGCGAAAGTTCGAAGTCTCGGTGTCCGAGCATCCGGCCGAGCGATTCAATTACACCCTGGAATTCCGGCGTGGCTGGCAAACCGATGGCCGCTGGAAATGGGGATGACATGAACGCCCGCCCGCGCGAATACTCCGGCATCCGAAGTTTCCTGTTCGCGCCCGGAAACCATGCCCGCAAGGTGGCCAAGGTGTTCACCGTGGGCGCGGATGCGGTCATCCTGGACCTGGAGGATGCCGTGGCGGTCGACGAGAAAGCGGCAACCCGCCAAGCCGTGCGGCAGGCGGTGGCCTCGGCGGGCGGGTGCCTGGCCTATGTCCGCGTCAATGCGCCCGGTTCCGGGTTTTTCGGGCAGGACCTGGCCAGCGTGGTGGGACCGGGACTGGAGGGCGTCGTGGTGCCCAAGGTCGAATCGGCGCGGACACTGCAGCAGGTCGACGCGGAACTTGCCCGCCTGGAGGATGCCGCGGGACTGCCGGGCGGGCGCATCGACCTGATGCCGATCATCGAGACGGCTGCGGGCATCGAGGCGGCGATCGAGATTGCCGCCGCGGTGCCGAGGGTGCGTCGCCTGGCATTCGGTGGCGGCGATTACACCCTCGACCTGGATTATCAGTGGACCGCGGACGAGGAGGTGTTGGCCTATGCCCGGGCCCGGTTGAGCCACGCATCCCGGCTGGCCGATATCGAGCCCCCCATCGATACCGTCGTATTGCAGATCAATGACGATGAGCGCTTTCGGGCCTCGGCGGAGCGGGGCCGCAAGTTCGGTTTCGCGGGCAAGCTGTGCATCCATCCCGGGCAGGTGCCCCTGTGCAACGAGGTATTCACACCCAGCCCGGAGGAAATCGAACATGCCCGGGCGGTTGTCGCGGCGTTCCAGCAGGCAGAGGCCGAGGGTTCCGCTTCCATCCAGGTCGACGGTTATTTCGTCGACTACCCCATCGTGTACAAGGCGCAGCGGATCCTGGCAATCGCCCGCCGCTGGTCTGATGCCTAGCGGGCCGGCATGGGAGTGGTGGAGCCGGGTTTGGATATAATGTACGGACATTTATGTGAAGCATGAGGCCGCCCGGGCCTCTGGCAGTGGATTGGAGAATCGGCGATGAGCGCAATGACGGAAACTGAATCCGGTCTCAGGTTGGGTGAGACCCTTTCGCAGCGGCTGGCCCAGTTCGCGGCCGGCTTCGGGTTGGAGCAGGTGCCGGCAGACGTGGTGGCCTATGCGAAGCTGTGCATGGCCGATGCGATCGGTATCGGCTTCGCGTCCCATTCCTACGCGTTCGCGCGGCGCAGCATCGATGCCGTCGCCGGGCTTGCGGGGCCCGGGGACTTTGCCGTCATCGGGACCGGGATCGGGCTGCCGGCTCGCGATGCGGCCTTGCTCAACGGCATCCTGATCCACGGCCTGGATTTCGATGACACCCACAGCGGCGCGGTCATCCATGCCTCCACCAGCGCGGTACCGCTGGTCCTGAGCGAGGCGACCCGCCACGGCACCAGCGGCTCGCGGGGGCTGGCCGCGTTCATCCTGGCGCTGGAGGCCGATGCCCGCATTGGCAAGCTCGCCAATGGGATGTTTCAGAAAATCGGATTCCATCCGACCGGCATGGTGGGAATCTTCGGCTGCACCCTGGCGGCTGCCTACCTGGGTGGACTGACCGAGGAACAGACCGCCCGCGCGCAGGGCATCGCGCTCAGCATGGCCAGCGGCAGCCTGGAATTCCTGGAGGATGGCTCCTGGACCAAGCGCATGCACCCCGGCTGGGCGGCCTCGTCTGCCATCACGGCCGCAGCCCTGGCTGCGGGCGGCTTCAAGGGCCCCCTCAAGGCCTACGAGGGTCGCTACGGGCTGTATAACCTCTACTTGCGCGAGCAGCCAGGCGGCCTGCGCCATGCGCTGGACGACCTGGGCTCCGACTGGGAAGTGCTGCGGGTCGCGATCAAGCCCTATCCGGTGTGTCATTTCAACCATGCCTGCATCGACGCCATGCTGGCGCTGCGCTCGGCCCACGGCCTCGAGCCGGCCGATATCGCCTCCGTCACCGCTCTGATCCATGAAAAGCAGCAGGATGTCGTGTGTCGTCCGGAGGCCCAGAAACGGCGTCCGCAGAACGACTACGAGGGCAAGTTCAGCCTGCATTTCGCCATCGCGGCTGCGGCCGTTCGCGGTCGCTTCACGCTGGCCGAACTCGAGGATTCCGCGCTGTCCGACCCGGAAATCCTCGCCGTCTGCGACCGCACCAGCTTCCGCCATTACCCGGAATCGCATTACCCGGAGTTTTATTCCGGCGGGGTGATCGTCAAGACCACCGACGGGCGCACGCTGGAGCACCGGGAGCCGGTCAACCGGGGCGCCGAGTCCCGCGCCCTGGACGCCCGGGACGTGCGCGCGAAGTTCGATGAGAACGTGGCCCGCAAGCTGGGTGCGTCGAGCGCCCGCCGGGTCTGGGACGCTGTCATGAACCTGGAGCACGCAGATGGCCTGGCCGAGCTCAATGCCGCGCTGGCCGCCGTGGAGTAATCGCCGATGTTCATGACCGCCGAGGACTACCGCGACAGCCTGCGGTCCTACACGCCGCGCGTCTACCTCAACGGCGAGCAGGTCGAGAGTGTCGCGGACGACGAGCGGCTTCTGCCCGGGATCCGGGCGGTGGGCGTGACCTACGATTTCGCCTTGCGTCCCGAACATGCGCCGCTGATGGTGGAGGTGCAGTCGTCCTCCGGCCAGCCGGTCAATCGCATGCTGCACATCAACCGGCACACGGAAGATCTGCTGTCGAAACTGGAGGCCGTCCGGCTGCTGTGCCGCGAAAGTGGTTGCGCGCAACGCTACCTGACCCACGACGCGCTGAATTCGATCCACCAGGCGACCCATCGCATGGACCAGGACTCGCCGGGCGAATATCACCCGCGGTTCATGGCCTACCTGCACGACATCCAGGCGCGGGACCTGACCCTGGGCGTCGCCATGACCGACGCCAAGGGCGACCGCAGCGCCAGGCCCGCCCGCCAGGCGCGCCGGGACAGCTACCTGCATGTCTCGGAGCGCCGCGCCGACGGGATCGTCATCAACGGCGTCAAGGCGATCGTCACCGGCGGTCCCTACATGCACGAATTGCTGGTGATGCCGTGCCGCACCATGACCGAGGCCGACGAGGATTTCGCGGTGTGTTGCGCCGTTCCGGTGGACGCCGAGGGCCTGACCCAGATCGCGCGGCCGGCCGGCCGGCCGGGTGAGGCGTCGGCGAAGTTCAGCGCCAAATACGGCCAATCGACGGCGGTGTGTCTTTTCGACGATGTGTTCGTGCCCTGGGAGCGCGTGTTCATGGCCGGTGAGTGGCAGCACACGGATCACCTGGTCAGCAGCTATGCCGCGCACCATCGGCACAGCTGCATTGGCGCGCGGGCGGGGTTCGGGGACCTGCTGATCGGTGCCGGCGCCCTGATGACCGAGGCCAACGGCCTGGACCCTGCGAACCACACCCACCTGCGCGACACCCTGGTGGAACTGATCAAGATCGTGGAGGGCTTTTATGCCTGCGGCGTCGCGGCGTCCGTGTACGGCCTGCAAGATCCCTCCGGCGCCTGGCAGCCCGAGCCGGTGTTCGCCAACGTGGGCAAGTTGTTGCTGGCCACCCAGATATACGACATGCACCGCACCGCGCACGAGGTGTCGGGCGGCCTGATCGTCGCGCTGCCGGGCCCGGATGAGGACCACAACCCGCACACGGCGGGCGACCTGGCGACCCTGCTTCGCGCCCGCGAGGACATCCCCTACGAGCAGCGCAGTGAAGTGGCGCGTTTCATCCAGGACATCTCGGCCTCCGATACCGGCGGATGGTACTCCGTGATCAGCCTGCATGGCGGTGGTTCTCCGCAGGCCATGAAACGGGAGATCTTTCGCAGGTACCCCATCGAGGAGCGCAAGTCCCTGGTCGAGCGGCTGCTGGACCGCGGGGTTGCCGACCCGGGCTCCAGCGGCGCGCCAGTGCGCCAACGCCAGCCGGGTCAGTGCTGCCCGACGGGTTGCCGGGCCGCGGACCTGCCACGCAACGACGGGCGCCGCCGGGCGGGCTGAGCCGCGCGTTCCGATTTCACCGACGCCGGCACCGGGCCGGGCATTCAGACCGGAACGGCGACGTCCGGTGAGGGCAGGATGGTGGTTCTTTTCATGAGGCGCTGGTGCCCTTGGTCGAACGGATCACGCCGGTGCATGGTGCAGGCGTTGTCCCACATCAGGCAGTCGCCCTGCCGCCAGGTGTGCGAATACACGAACTCCGGGCGCACGGTCCACTCGAACAGGAAATCGAGCATCTCGCGGCTGGCGCGCTCGTCCATGCCCACGATGCGCGTGGTCATTCCCGGACACAGGTAGAGTGCCCGCGTGCCCGTCACGGGATGGGTCCGCACCAGCGGTTGCTCGATATCCGGCGTGCGCCGCTTCTGTTCCTCGCTGGTCGGTACGCTGTAGGCCCGGTTGAAGGCCTCGTAGGACTGGATCGCGCGTTTTCCGGCGAGCGTGGACTTGATGTCCGCGGGCAGTGCCGCGTAGGCCGCGGCCATGTCCGCAAATTCCGTGTTGCCCCCGGACGGGGGCAGGATGACCGCGCACAGGAGCGAACCGACAGCCGGCCGGGGCAGGTAGATCTGGTCGTAATGCCACCCGACTTCGGTATCCGCCAGGATGCCGATCCGGCGGCCGTCCCGGGTGATGTTCGACACATACAGGATTTCCGGGTGATCGGGTGACAGGTACTCGGTTCGCACGTGGATCTCGAGTTCGCCGAACTTGCGGCTGAAATCGACCAGAGCCGCTTCATCGGTGGATTGCTCGCGAAACAGCAGGAGCTTGTGCTCGCTCCAGGCGGATTGGACCGCCTGGATGGCTTCGGCATCGGCGTGCCCGCCAATGTCGATGCCGGACAGTTCCGCGCCGAACGTGGCGGTGAGCCTTCGGGTGACGCTGACGGCCATGGATCGAAATCTCCGGATTGACGCTGGCATTGTAGGAAAATGGGCGGGCATGTCAAATGTCCGTACATTTGAAAGCCCGGGTGACCGGTGGCGGGACGGGCTAGCGGGCGCCGCGACGCCATTCCAGGCGCAGAATGCCCAGGATGATCAGCAGCATCCCCGCCAGTTGCGCGATGCTCAGCCGCTCGCCCAGGATGATGGCGGCGGATAGCGCGGTCGCCGGCGGGCCCACCGTGCTGACCACGGCGCCGCGTTGCGCACCCACCCGCCGCAGCCCCTCGGCAATCAGGTACAGCGGCAGCACGGTCGAGAACACCACCAGCGCGCCCATCAGGCTCCAGGCCGTATCGCTCATCCCGAAGCCGGCCCAGCCATGGCGGACCTGGTAGTGCACCGCCAGGGCAAAGCCGGCGGTGGTCATGGCAACCACGGTGAACCGCCCACTGCCGAGGGTCCGGGTCAGGCGTTCGCTGAGCATGAAATAGAGGGCGATGGTGGCCGAGCAGATCAGCACGTAGATCGAGCCTTCCAGGTTGCGGACCAGTTGCTCGTATTGCGTCAGCCCCACCACCAGCGCGATGCCGAGCCAGGTGGCGCCCACCGCCAGGGCCGTGTTGGGGGATGGCCGGGCGCCGCTGATGGCCCAGGCCGCCATCACCACGATGGCGGGGTAGCTGAACAGCAGGGCGCGCTCGACGCTGGCGTCGATGAGCGTGAGCGCATGGAAATTCAGCGAGGCGCCCGCGTAATAGCAGGCCAGCCCCGCGAACATCGCGCCGAGGTAGTCGCGGGCGCTGGCCGGCCTCGTGCCCGGCGCTCCGCGGTGGAGCAGGGCGATGAGCACGAAGCCGGGGATGGCCAGCACGGCCCGGGTTGCAACCACCGCCTCGGAGCCCAGTCCCTGGGCATACAGCAGCTTGGCGAAGATGCCCTTGAACGCCAGCATGACCGAGCCGCCGCCCACCATGGCGAGGCCGAGCCATTGCGCGCCCCGCGAGGACTCGACCGCCCCGATGGCGGAAGCCTCGCTCACGATGCCTGGAGTTCGGCGATGACCTCGTCGGTGGTCATCACCCGGGACCACAATCTCCGCAGGCTCTCCAGGGTTGCGTTCTGCATGGCTTCGCTGTCGGTGCCGGTACCGTCGCTGACGACCACCACACCGTAGTCGAGGTCGGCAGCCTCCATGGCGGTCATGGCCACGCAGTTGTTGGTGGAAACGCCCACCGTGACGACCGACTGGATGCCGCGGGCCCGCAGCAGGGTATCGAGCGCCGTCGAGCGAAAGGCGCCCATGGTGGTCTTGTTGAGCACCGGTTCGCCCGCGCGCGGGCTGAGTTCCGCGACGATGTCGTGCTCCGCATGGCCCTCGATGTTGCGGGTGGCGCTCACGATGCCCCGAATGTGGCTGGTCACGTCGCTGGCATCGGGCACCCGCGCGCCGTAGGTGATGTAGATCACGCTTGCGCCGACGGCGCGGAAACACTCCAGCAATCGCGAAATGTTCGGGATCAGCACCGTCTCGATGCGGTCGAAACGATAGGCGCTGGAATCGGCCTTGCCGGCTTCGGCCAGCAGCTTGCCCAGCCCCATGTTGCGGTTGCCGGTGGCGTTCTGCATGTCGACGACCACCAGCGCGGTGGTGGCCGGGTCCAGCGTGACGGCGCGTGAAAACTCGTCGATGAAAGTGGGCTGGGAGGTCATGCGCGTGGCGAGAGTTGAAATGTTCGGACAATTTAGCTGAAATAACCGATTCACGCATCCTCCTCCTGCCACACGCGAGGCGCAAAGATCACGATGGACAAATTTGCAGAGGCCGGATACGGACAGCAGCGGATCGGTTTCGGTGAGCGCTGCGCGGTGCTGATTGTCGATCTGCAGCAAGGCTTCACCGATGCCAGCAATCCGCTCGGGCGCTCCCCGCACGTCCAGCGCGCGGTGGAAAACACGGCCATCCTGGTGGCGGCAGCCAAACACAAGGGTGTTCCGATCGCCTCCTGCCGGGTGGCCTGGCAGAGCGCGGACGACATGGGATTCTGGAAGATCAGCACCCTGTACGACGGCAGCTTCTTTCACGGGCACCCCTGCACGGAGCTGGACCCGCGCATCTCGGATCCCGAATACATCTTCGAATTCACCAAGACCGCGCCCTCGATATTCTTTCGCACGCCGCTGCCCACGTGGCTGACCAAGCACCGGATCGATACCACCATCATCACCGGTTGCACGACCTCCGGGTGCGTGCGCGCCTCGATCGTGGACAGTTTTTCATTCGGCTACCGGACCATCGTTCCGGAAGAATGTTGCGGTGATCAGGACGAGCAACCGCACTGGGACAATCTGCGCGACGTGGGCCGAAGATACGCCGATGTGGTCAAGCTGCAGGACGTCCTCGAGCACTTCGAGCAATTGCCGGCGCGCGCCGCCTGAACACAGAGGAGCCATCGATGCCCCAAGCCACGATCAACGGCCACCAGATGTACTACGAGATTCACGGCTCCGGCCCGCCGGCGGTGTACATCGGCGGCTGGGATACGTTCTGCCACGGGCGCGAGCGGTACCTGGCCCGCGGCATGACCGACCAGTATTCCACCCTGATCCTGGATTACCGCGGCATTGGCGAGTCGGACGACGACCTGTCCCTGCAACCTTCGACCGAGCTGTACGCCGACGACATGATTGCGCTGCTCGACCACCTGGGCTGGTCACAGGTCCGGTTCGTGGGCCTGGTGGGCATGGGCGCCTGCATCGGGCAGTACGTTGCCCTGAAGCGCCCCGACCTGGTGCGCTGCATGGTCAACATGGGCTGTTGGGTGCATTCGGACAAATGCCTGACGGACATGCTCAACGCGCTCGGGCGCATGCACGAACACGCCGGATTCCTGGCGTTCCAGGAATTCGTGGCGGTCTACTCCTTCCGGCCGGATTACTACAATGAAAACCGCGAGAAGCTGCTCGGCCGGGGCGGCGTATGGGGCATCCTGGAGGGACGCCTGCAGGCGCACCTGCGCTTCATCGAAGCCTGCATCAACCATGACATTCGCGACCGCCTGCAGGACATCCAGGCCCCGACCCTGGTCATCCATGCGGGCCAGGACGTCATTACCGGGCCGCGGACCACGCTGCCGCTGGAGCACGGCCTGCCGAACGCGACCGGCGCGCTCATGCCGGAAGTTGCGCACGTGGTCGCGGGACGGGAAGAGAAGATCGCGTTCTGCGAGCTGTTGTTTCCGTTTCTGGCCAAACACTGACCCTCGCCTTGAGCGGCGGCTGACTCGATCCGCGGTGGCTGCGGCCCCGCGTGCGGCCGCTGCGGCAGGTGGCCGCGGGTCAGACCACCCCGCGGTCGCGCAGGGATTCCAGCGGCTCCTCCAGCTCCAGCTCACCACCGAGCAGGGCTTCGTTGTCGGCCCCGAGGCCATGCCCCGGCTCGCCCGCCAGCCGATGCGCGTCCAGCTTGATGGGATTGCACAGCGCCCGGAAGGTGCCGGCGGTGCGATGCGGCATGGTCTGGATCATGCCAATCTGCTCGACGAAGGGGTTGTCGAGGGCCTGCGCGAGGTCATGCACGGGCGCGACCGGCACCTTGGTCTGCAGCCTGCGGATCCAGTTTTCCGTCGTGTCGGTGGAAAAAGCCTCGTCCAGCAGGCGGGTCAGTTCGTCGCGGTGCCCGGTGCGGGCGCGCATGTCGCAGAAACGCGCATCCCCGGCCAGCTCGGTCCTGCCCATTTCATCGATCAGCAATTCCCAGAATTTCTGGGTCATGCACATGATGAAAATCCATCCGTCGGCCGTTCGGTACAGCTGCACGGGCGTGTTGGAGGGATGTGAGCTGCGTGCGATCCGCTCGGTTTCGATGCCGTGGTTCAGGTACCAGGTGCCGGGGTAGGTGAGTTGGTGCAGGGCGACGTCGAACAGGCTCACGTCCACGTCCCGGCCGCCGTGGCGCGCACGGCCGATGAGCGCGGCCAGGGCGGCCAGGCCCGCCACCACGCCGGTCATGAAATCGACCATGGACAGGCCGAAGCGCGCGGGGGGCGAGTCCGGCTCGCCCGTCAATTCCAGGAACCCGCATTCGGCCTGCATGAGATAGTCGTAACCCGGCCACTCGGCACGGTCATTGTCACGCCCGTAGGCCGAGATGTGGGTGCAGATGATGTCCGGGTTCACGTTCTTGAGACTGCGGTAGTCGAGGCCCAGCAGGGCGGGCTGATTGCCACGCAGGTTGTTCCAGACGATGTCGGCGGACGCGACGAGCTGGTGAAAAAGCTGCCGGCCCCGATCGGACTTCAGGTTCAGCGTGACGCTTTTCTTGTTCAGGTTGAAAGCCTGGAAGTAGGCGCTGTCGTCGTCTGCCAGCAGTTCACTGCCGGTGTACCGGGCCGGGTCGCCGCCGCTCGCCCGATTCTCGATCTTGATGACCTCCGCGCCGAGATCGGCGAGGTACATCGATCCGTACGGGCCGGCGCCGAACTGTTCGATGGCGAGTACGCGAATTCCTTCCAGGGGTAAGTGCATGGCATGCCTCTGCTGTCGCCCGCTCCAGCCTCCCGTGCGGGGGAATTGGTTGAGATTATGGCCGCGAAATTGTATACAGTACTATCTGCTCCATCCGCACTCCACTGCCCTGTGCCGGGACGTGTTGGAGGGACGGGTCTGCGTTCGCTAAATCTAGAGGTACCCGCACTATGTCCTATCGTCTTGGCGTCGACGTCGGTGGCACGTTTACCGACCTCCTTCTGGTCGATGAGTCATCGGGTGATGTGTTCACGGCCAAGGTCCCCAGCACACCCGACGATTCATCCATTGGCGTTCTCAACGGTATCGAGCGGGTGTGCGCCAACGCCGGGATCGACCCCGGCAAGATCACGCACGTCATGCACGGCACGACGGTCGCGACCAATACCATCCTGACCGGCACGGGCGCCAAGGTGGGCCTGGTGACCACCAAGGGCTACCAGCAGGTATTGCAGATCGCCAGGTCTTTCGTTCCCGGGGGGCTGGGCGGTTGGGTGATCTACAACAAGAGCGATCCGCTGGCGCCGCTGGCCTGCACCGTCGAGGCCGACGAGCGCATGGGTGCCGATGGCCGGGTTGTCCGCAAGCTGAAGGTCGGCGAGTTGCGCCAGGCCCTGAGGCAACTCAAGGGCGAGAACGTGGAGGCGTTGACCGTCTCGCTGATCAACTCCTATGCCAATGCCGCCAACGAGAAGGCCGTGGCCAAGGTGGCGAGGCAGGAACTGAAGGGCATTCCCGTGTCGCTGTCCTCCGACGTGGTGCCGGAGATGCAGGAATACGAGCGGACCATCACCACGGTGGCCAATTCCTATGTGCGGCCCAAGGTGTCCACCTATATCCGCAGCCTGCAGCGCAAGCTGAAGCGGCGCATGCAAAGCGTGCAACTGCATATCCTGCGCTCGGACGGGGGCATGGCCTCCGCCCGGGTCGCGGAGGCCTATCCGGTCAACCTGCTGATGAGCGGGCCGGCCGGCGGCGTGTCCGGTGCCGTGTGGATTGCGCAACAGGCCGGCTTCAACAACCTGCTGACCTTTGACATGGGTGGCACATCGACCGACGTGGCGCTGGTCCAGAACGGCAAGGCGCAGCTCCGGCGGGAGACGACGGTTGGCGACGTGACGGTCCGCGCCTCCTCCGTGGACGTGCGCACCGTGGGCGCCGGCGGGGGGTCGATCGCGCACGTCCCCGAACTCACCGGGGCCCTGCGGGTCGGCCCGGACAGCGCCGGGGCGGAACCGGGCCCGGCCGCCTACGACAAGGGTGGCGAGGCGCCGACGGTCACCGACGCGAACGTGGTGCTGGGCTTCCTTCCGACCGAGGTGCGCCTCGGCGGCGACATGCGGATCAACCGCGAACGGGCCGCACAGGCCATCAAGCCGATCGCCGATGCCCTGGGCCTTTCGGTCAAGCGCGCGGCGGCCGGCATCGTCGACATCGTCAACGAGAACATGTACGGCGCGCTGCGCCTGGTGTCGGTGGAGCAGGGTTACGATCCCAGGGATTTCGCGCTGATCGGCTTCGGCGGCGCGGGCCCGCTGCACGCCAATGCCCTGGGCAAGCTGATGAGCAGCTGGCCCGTCATCATTCCGCCAGGGCCGGGCGTGCTCTGCGCCTACGGCGACGCCACCACCCGGGTACGCGACGAGGCGTCGCGCACCTTCATTCGTCGTTTCCAGGACACCAGCGTGGACCAGGTTGCCCGAATCTTCGAGCAGCTCGCCGCCAAGGCGGAGCGAACCCTCGAGCGGGAGGGCGTGAAGCAGCGCGAGCGTTCGATCAGCTACCAGGCGGACATCCGCTATCACGGTCAGGGCCTGCTGCTGACCGTCGATTTCGACCTGCGGAAGCTGAAGTCGAAGGGCCTGGACGTGATCGGCGCCCCCTTCGACGAAATGCACCGCCAGCTGTTCACGTTCGCGCTCGACAGCGACAAGGAGCTCGTCAACCTGCGCGCGGTGGCGCAAGGCAAGCCGGCCAACATCGCGGCGACCCAGGTCGCCCGGGGCGGCAAGCAGGCCCTGAAATCAGCGGTGATCGGAACCTCGAACATTTTCGTGGACGGCAAGGATCGCACGGCCCAGCTCTACGACCGTTCGAAGCTCAGGTCGCGCAACGTGATCGTCGGCCCGGCGATTGTCCTGGAAATGGACTCGACGACCGTCATCCTGCCCGATCACATCGGCACCGTTGACGATTACGGCAACATTCTCATCACCCCGGCCGACTGATCCAGAGGAGCACTGACCGATGCCAGCGAAAATAGTCGAGAGCAAACCCCGGCCCTTCAAGCGGGTGAACCTGGACCCCATCACCCTGGACATTATCGAAAACGCGATGCTCAACGCGCGCTACGAGATGGACGCGGTGCTGTTCCGCACCGCCATGTCGCCCGGCATCCGCGAGCAGCACGACGAGTTTCCCATGATCGCCAACCTCGAGGGCAAGATGGTTGTCGGCCAGTTCGGAAGCTTCATCCACGGCTTCAAGGAAGCCTATGACGGGACGATCGAGGAAGGCGACATGTTCCTCACCACCGATCCGTATTCCTGCAATGGCGCGATCAGCCACATCAACGACTGGCTGCTGCTGCGGCCGATCTTCAAGGGTGGCCGTCTCATCGCCTATGCGGCCATGTTCGGCCACATGACCGATGTCGGCGGCAAGGTGCCCGGCAGCCTGCCGACGGATGCGCGGGAAATCTTCGAGGAGGGCATCCGCATCCCGCCGACCAAGATCTACAAGAACGACGTCCTCCAGGAGGACATGCTCGACCTGATCCTCCACAACTGCCGCCTTCCGCACTGGAATCGGAGTGACTTCAACGCCCTGGTGGCCGCGATCCGGACCGCGGAAAAACGCGTGATCGAACTGTCGGAGCGGTTCGGGGACGACGTGTTCTATTCGGCCCTGGACGAGTTGCTGGAACGCAACAAGCGGGCCATGGGCAAGCTGATCAAGAACACGGTGCCCACCACCAAGCAGTATTTCGAGGATTACGTCTGCGATGACGGCCTGGGCATGGGGCCCTACAAGATCAAGTGTTCCATGTGGCGCAAGGGCGACAAGGTCATTTTCGACTTCGACGGCACCGACCCGCAGTCGATCAGCTCGATCAATTTCTACCTCAACGAAGAGATGTTCAAGATGTTCTGCGGGGTCTACATGATCATGGTGTTCGACCCGCAGATCATGTTCAACGACGGCTTCTACGACCTGATGGAAGTGCGCATTCCCTACGGCACCCTGTTGAAGCCACGCGAGCCGGCGGCGCTGTCCTGCCGTACCCATGCGCTGGGGCGCATCTTCGACGTGCTCGGAGGGCTGCTGGGCCAGGGCAACCCGGATTTCCTCTGCGGCGCGGGCTTTTCGGACAGCCCGCATTTCATGTACTCGGGCTACGACAAGAACGGCGAGTGGTACCAGCTGTATTCCATCGGGTTTGGCGGCATACCGGGCAAGCCGTTTGGCGACGGGCCGGACGGGCACTCGCTATGGCCCAGTTTTACCAACGTTCCCAACGAGTTCCTGGAAAGTTATTTTCCACTGCGCATCGAGGTCTACGAGACCATTGCGGACAGCGGCGGACCGGGCTTGCACCGCGGTGGCAATGGCCTGCGCATGGGGTACCGTTTCCTGGAGCCCGGCGAGATTTCGATTCATGACGACCGCTGGCTGACCTATCCCTGGGGGGTCAATGGCGGCCTGCCGGGGCGTCGCTCGGAGAAGATCCTGCACCGCGCCGATGGCAGCATCGAGAACCTGCCCTCCAAGTGCGACCGCATCGTCGTCGAGGCCGGCGACCTGCTGTATTTCAATACCTGGGGCGGCGGCGGCTGCGGTGATCCGCTGCAGCGGGCTCCCGAGCGCGTTGCCTTCGACGCCAAGGCCGGGTTGGTGACGCGTGCCGGGGCGCGGCGTTACGGGGTGGTGTTGCGCGAAGATTTTTCCGTCAACGAGCGCAGCACCCGGGCCCTGCGCAAGAAGATGGCGGACGAGCGTGGCCAGGCGCCGATCTTCAATTTCGGCGGCGACATCGACACGCTGAAGGCCAGGTGCGAGGCGGAGACCGGCCATCCACCGCCAAGCCCGCCGCGGTTCCAGTCATGGGCCGTGGCAGAGCTGGAAAAACAGCGCAAGCAGGCAAGTAGCCGCAAATAGCCCGTTGGGGGTTGCCTTGACACCGGCATCCTCGGTGCGCGCAGCCGGCCTGGATTGGCTGGCCTCGCGCGGCGGCGCGACGGCGCGGCCGGGCGCCCACCGGGGCGATCTTTCCGCACGCTCGATTGTATACAATTGCGTTTCCGCCGCGACGGGCGGCGCAGGCAGGCCGTGAGCGATCAGGCGGTCACCGGCGCCCTCCACGGCATCCGCGTGGTGGAGATGGGCAGCATCCTGGCCGGACCGTTCTGTGGGCAGTTGCTGGCCGACATGGGCGCGGAAGTCATCAAGGTGGAAGCGCCCGGGCAGGGCGATCCCATGCGCATCTGGGGCGCGGAGAAGGCGCAGGGCAAGTCGCTCTGGTGGCAGGTCGTCGCGCGCAACAAGAAATCCATCACCGTGAACTGCCGCGAACCGGCCGGCCAGGACCTGCTGCGGCAGCTCGTCGCGGTGAGCGACATCGTGCTGGAGAATTTCCGCCCGGGCACCCTGGAGCGGTGGGGGCTCGGCTACGAGGATCTGCAGAAGGTCAATGCCGGGCTGATCATGGTGCGCGTGTCGGGTTACGGCCAGTCCGGCCCCTACAGCGAGCGGGCCGGTTACGGCTCCATCGGGGAAGCCATGGGCGGGCTGCGCTATGTCGTGGGCAGTCCCGACGCGCCCCCCAGCCGGGTCGGCATCAGCATCGGCGACTCGCTGGCCGGCCTGTTCGCGACCGTGGGTGCACTGTCCGCATTGCATTATCGGGACAGGACGGGCCGCGGCCAGGTCATCGATGCCGCAATCTACGAGGCGGTGCTGGGCGTCATGGAATCCCTGGTGCCGGAGTACCAGGCCGGCGGGTATGTGCGTGAACGAACGGGTTCCATCCTGCCCGGGGTCGCGCCGTCCAATGCCTACCCGACGCGCGATGGCGCCATGATCCTGATTGCCGCCAACCAGGATACGGTCTTCCAGCGGCTCGCCGAGGCCATGCAACAGCCCGAACTCGCCGCCGACGCCCGGTACCGGGATCACCACGCCAGGGGCGAGCGCCAGGCGGAGCTGGATGAGCGGATCGCCGCGTGGACCGCCCGCCACGACGTGGACGAGATTGCCGAGCTGATGGAACGGCACGGCGTGCCGGCCGGCAAGATCTATCGCGCCGCCGACATGCTGCGTGACCCGCATTTCCAGGCCCGTGAGTCCATCATCCGACGCCTGCACCCCGAGTACGGCGAGCTGGCCATGCAGAACGTCTTCCCGAAGCTCTCGCTGACCCCGGGCGAGGTGCGGTCCTGCGGACCCGAGCTCGGCGAGCACAACGGGGAAATCCTCGGCGGTCTGCTCGGACTCGATCGCGCGCGCCTGCGCCAGCTGGAGGCGGACGGGATCATCTGAGTGCCGCGGGCCAGCAGCCCGAACAGACAAAGGCCGGCAGGTGCCGGCCTTTGTCGTTCATCGGGGCGAACCCCGAACGGGAACCCGGTCAGTAGCTCAAGGAGACCTCGAAGCCCACCGTCCGCTCCAGGCCCGGATGGATGAACGAGCCACCGAACTCGGCGGCGGTGATCACCTCGGCGAGGTACTCTTCATCGGTCAGGTTCTGGGCAAAGGCGGTGAAGCGCCAGCGATCGCTCTCGACGCCCACCCTCAGGTTGGTGATTCCATAGCCGTCGACCTCCGAGCGATCATGCACGGCGGGTGGGCCCCCGAAGTAGATCGCCGGGGTGGATTCGTCCTGGATGGTGTTGTACCAGGTGGCCCCCTGATAGGCATACTCCAGCCGGCCCGTGAAGCGCCAGTCGCTGGTCAGGTTGCCGACGTACTGCAGGGCGGCATTGAAGGTGTATTCCGGCGCATTCGGCACCTCGTTGCCGACGGTGTTGGGCCGGATGGTGAACTTGTCGATTTCGCCGTCGATCTTGGAGTACCCGCCCGTGAGCATCAGGCTGTCCAGGATTTGCCAGGTCAGGCCGAGCTCGAAGCCCTCGATGCTGACCTCGTCGATGTTTTCGACCACGCGCAGCAGACCGAAGGGCCCCACGAAGAACTCGAAGAATTGCATGTCGTCGACATCGGTCGCGAAGATCGCGCCGGTCAGTTGCAGGCGGTCATCCAGCGTGCTCCAGCGTGCGCCGAGCTCCCAGGCGCTGGAGGTCTCTTCCTCGAAGATCTCCGGTGGCGCCACGAGGTCGAGCGGAAAGCCGCCGGCCGCCGCGAAATCGATCATGAAGAACTGGATGGTCTCGTTGGCGCCCAGGTTGTTGAAGCCGCCGCTCTTGAAGCCGATGCCCCAGCTGCCGAACAGCGTCAGGTTGTCGGTCGCATCCCAGGTCAGGCTGATCTTGGGCTGGGTGTGGCTGAACGACTTGGAGCGCGACGCCAGGGTGTCGACCACCGTGCCGGTCGCGAAGTCCGTGACGAAGGCCGGGTTGAGCGGCGACCCAGCGAGGGGCGCGCCGTTCAGGGAACAAAAGCCCGGGCCCGTCGCGGCGCAGTAGTTGATGCGGGTCGATAGCTGCTCGCTTGGGGTGGGAACCGCATTGGTGACCTTGCGGTCCTCCTTGTCGTAACGCAGGGCGAAGGACAGCTCGACGGATTCGGTGATGTCGTAGTTAATGGATCCGAACAGGGCCCAGACCTCGGTATCGAAGTCGTCCAGCACCAGGGCGTCGGTCAGGGGGTTCACGAACGAGCGCGGCAGGCTCGAGTCCGGCCGCCCGTCATCCAGCAATTGCGCCACGCCCACGCGGCGGTCCAGGTCGAGGAAGTAGGCGCCGGCCTGCCAGCGAAGCCGCTGGTCGGCCGGGGAGGTGAACTGGATCTGGAAGCTCTTGTCCTCCTGGTTCCGTTCCTGGTACTGGTACCCGTCACAGGTCGACGGGCTGTAGGGCGGCAGCAGCACGGTGGAGAAAGGTGCGTCGGGCACTACGCCGTAGAAGTTGAAGGTGGGCGACTGCATGGGGAAGCCGAAGGTGGCGACCAGGCTGTCGACGCAGGATTGCTGCGGATAGTAGAACCCGAAGGCACCCGAGGTGCCGTCGGCCAGGAAGTACTGGTCCTGGTCGCTGTACAGGCCCCAGGCGGTCAGGGTGCCCCAGTCCATTTCGTGGTCGATCTTGACCGAGATTTCGGTGGTTTCCTGCTCGTTGGCCGGGTCGACGTTGGGGGTGAACACGAACTCGTGGTCGTTCACGTCGATGTAGAAATCCGGAATTCCGAACAGCTCGGCGAACAACGGAATGGCGAACGCCGCGTTGAACGCGATGGAAGCGGCGTCGACCTCCGCGTGGCGAATCTTCATGTCGACCGTGGTGCGGTCCGACGGCTCCCAGATCAGGCGTCCATTGATCGAATAGTTCTCGAAATCGTTGACCACCTCGTCGTTCAGGAAGGTGTTGAACAGGAAGCCTTCGGTCTCGCGGTAGTCGAAACTGAACCGTCCGAACAGGTTCTCGCCCAGGGCCCCGGCGATGGTGCCGGCGGCGGTGTAGGTCTCATGCTCGGCCGCCCCGAACCGGAGCTCCATCTCGGTCTCCTCGGTCGGACGCTTGGTGGTCACGATCACCGCCCCGGCCGCGGCAGAGCGGCCGTAGAGGGCGCCCTGCGGCCCCTTCAGGACCTCGATCTGGGCGAGGTCGATGTACTCGCGGTTGAACGCACTCGGGTTGGTATACAGCACGCCGTCCAGGATGAACGCGAAGTTGGTCTCGGCATCGCGGGCGCCGTTCAAGCCTCGGATGCTGAGCTGGGTATCACCGACTTCCACCGTGTTCACCAGCGACACGCCGGGCGTCTGGAAAACGAAGTCCTCCGCCCGCCTGACGCCCATGTTCTCGATATCGGTTTCGGTAAATGCAGTGATCGAGGCGGGGACGTCCTGGAGCGATTCTTCACGAGCGCGGGCGGTGACCACGACTTCTTCGATCTGGGCCATCGCAGCCCCGCTGTACAGTATGGCGGCGCCCACGGGCAATGCGAGCGTTACCGCCAGGAAATGGTTGAGTAGCGCGGGTCTCTTCATCGGTTTTTCCTTCATTGTAGCGATGCGTCAGGAAACGGGTGCTTGCTGCGGCAATCAGTCTATAACAATTTCAGGGGTTTGTGGCGATCCGAATGCATTGTCCGTACATTTATTCAAGCGCCATGCCGGGTGCGGCGGGCGCGGCCGCGTAAATCGCTCTTTGCAGTCGACGCGCGTGCGAGGCCTCAGCCAACCGGGCCAACGCCCTTCGGGATTCCGGCATCCGCCACGAACCCGTAGAGCGGCTCACCCGGCAGCGCCTCCTGCAGGATGGCGCGCACGGCCAGCAGACGTTCGAGATCGATGCCGGTGCGCAGCCCCATCGCCTCCAGCATCCACACCAGGTCCTCGGTCACGATATTGCCGCTCGCGCCGGGCGCCCAGGGACAGCCGCCGAGACCGCCCAGTGAGCTGTCCAGGGTGGTGAACCCGAGCTCGACCGCCATCAGTGCATTGGCCAGGCCCTGGCCACGGGTATTGTGCAGGTGCACGCCGTTGAGCATGTGCCGCCCGCAGGCCGACCAGATGCCCTCTGCCAGTCGCCGGAGCTGGACGGGGTTGCCGTAGCCGGTGGTGTCGGACAGCCCCACTTCGTCGGCGCCGAGCGCCGTCACGCGCTCGGCCATCGCGATCACCCGCGATTCCGGCACCGGACCCTCGATGGTGCAGCCGAACGCGGTCGACAGGCCGACTTCGAATCGCGGGCGCTCCGCGTCCGGCACGGTGTCCAGGAAGGCCACGCAGCGACCGATCTCCGCCAGCATCTCCGCATGGTTCTTGCGCACGTTGCGCAGCGAATGGGTCTCGCTCATGGAGAAGGGGATGGATACCTTGTGCGCGCCGGCGGCCACGGCCCGTTCGAGCCCCCTGAGATTGGGCACCAGGGTGGCCACCGTCAGCCCCTCGAGTGTGCGGGCATGGGCCACGACCTCGGCAGCGTCCGCCATCTGCGGCAGCAGCTTCGGGGGCACGAAGGAGCCCACCTCGATTTCCGGGGTGCCGGCTGCGAACTGCGCGCTGATCCAGGCGCACTTGGCGGCCGTGGGCATGATGCGCTCGATACTCTGCAAGCCGTCGCGGGGCCCGACTTCGCTGATGGTGATGTCGATGCTCAAAATCGCCTGAACCGGTCCGGTTGCACAAATGTTTTAATGTTATAACATAATAGCAAACCACCGTGTCCAGGCGCCGCTCTGCAGGCGCAGCGGGCGGCATCCGGGGGGCTCATCCATCGATGGCACAGCGCGAGTTACCACTGGCGGGAATCCGGGTCGCCGAGTTCACGCACATGGTCATGGGCCCCGCAGCGGGGGTCATCCTGGCCGACCTCGGCGCCACCGTGGTCAAGGTCGAGCCGCTGGGGGGTGACAATACCCGACGCCTGGGCGGCTCCGGCGCCGGCTACTTTCCCATGTACAACCGCAACAAGCAGAGCATCTGCGTGGACCTCAAGTCCGAGCAGGGCAGGCAGGTCGCGTTGCGCCTGATCGAAGCCTCGGACGTCCTGATCGAGAATTTCCGCCCAGGCGCCATGGACCGGCTGGGCTTCGGTTACGAACCCCTGCGCGAACGGCACCCGGGCCTGATCTACTGTTCCCTCAAGGGTTTCCTGTCCGGGCCCTACGAACACCGCACGGCGCTGGACGAGGTGACGCAGATGATGGGCGGGCTGGCGTACATGACCGGCCTGCCCGGCCGGCCGATGCGTGCCGGCTCGTCGGTGGTCGACATCACCGGTGGCATGTTCGGCGTGATCGCCATTCTCGCCGCGCTGGAGGAGCGCCATCGCACCGGCCTCGGGCAGCGCGTGACCAGTGCGCTGTTCGAAACCACCGCCTTCATCGTCGGTCAGCACATGGCGCAGGAGGGCGTGCAGGGCGAACCGCCGCCGCCCATGTCCGTGCGGCGCTCGGCGTGGTCGGTGTACGACATCTTCGAGGCGCGCGACGGCGGGCAGGTATTTGTCGCGGTGGTCAGCGACAGTTTGTGGCGCGTTTTCTGCCAGGAGTTCGGCCTCGCCGAGTTCGCCGCCGACCGCGGCCTGGACAGCAACAACGACCGGGTCCGCCAGCGTGAGCGCCTGATTCCGGCCCTCAGCGAGCTGTTTCGCAGCATGAGCCAGGCGGAGTTGATCGAACGGCTGGATCGCGCCGGAATACCGTTCGCACCCATCAATCGGCCCTCGGACCTGTTCGACGACCCCCACCTGTCCGCGCACGGCGGCCTGCTGGAGATCACCGTGCCCGGCGGCGAGCGGGCCGGTGCCCGGCTTCGCCTGCCGGCCATTCCGCTGGAGATGCAGGGCGACAAGTTCGGCCTGCGGCGCGATCTACCGACCGCCGGCGGGGACACGGTGGATGTCCTGGAGTCCCTCGGCTACGGGGCGGAAGAGATTCGCCAGATGCGCTCGGACGGGACCGTGGGCGACCCGGCCCCGGACGCGCCGGACTGAGCCCGTGACGGCCGACGGCCCCAGCGTAGAGATCCTGCGGGCTTCCGAGCATCACCTGTCCGCGCTGCTGCCGTTGTTCTCGGCCTACCGCGAATTCTATCGGCAGGCGCCCGATCCGGCTGCCGAGCAGGCCTTCCTCGAGGCCCGCATGGCCTGCAGCGAATGCGTGGTGCTGCTGGCCCGCGAAATGGAGGTGCCGAATCGCGCGGTGGGTTTCGTGTTGTTGTATCCATGCCACGACTCGGTGGGCATGCAGTCGGCCTGGGTATTGCACGACCTGTTCGTGGCGCCGTCCCATCGGCAACATGGCCTCGGGCGCCGACTGATGGCCGCCGCGCATGCGCATTGCCGCGCGGCCGGCGTCGGCCGGGTGGATCTCGCCACCGCCACCGACAATCGTGCCGCCCAGGCGCTGTACGAATCGCTGGGTTATGAACGCGACGGGGATTTCTACTATTATTCCCTCGACCTGGCCGGCACCACTGATTGACTCGTGCGCGTGGGCCGTGCCGCGCGCCGCGGCCAGGGCCCGGAGGCCCCCATGCCTGGAGACTATCCCGACCGCATCCGCCAATTGCCGCTCTATGATGGCCGGTTCGACGCCTACCGCCTGGCGGCGGACGGCTGTGAGGTGCTGTTCGCGTCCTACCCGGCCGGGACCGCCATCCCCCCGCACCGCCACGCAACCGACAATTACGGCGTCATCACCCGGGGGGAGCTGATTCTGACCCTCGAGGGGTGCGAGCAGCGCTGCGCGGCCGGCGACTGGTACCACGTGCCGGCCGGCTGCCTGCATTCGGCGCGCTTCGAGCACGACACCGATGAGATCGAATTCTGGTTCGAGCCGGGTGAGGGTGCGGCCGCATGAGCGGCGCCGACCCGGGCTTGGCGCCGCAACGCAGGGTCCTGCCGCCGGTGTACCTGTTGGCGGCCCTCGTGCTGACGGTCATCCTGCATCATCGGCTGCCGTTGGCCACCAGTCTGCCCAGGCCCTGGAACCTGGCCGGGCTGGCACCCGCGGTGTTGGGGGTGGTGATGATGGCAGTACCCGCTGGCGCCTTCCTGCGCTCGGGCACCGGCCTGGTGCCGTTTCGGGAGGCGACGGTGCTGGTCACCCGCGGCTTTTTCCGGTTCACGCGCAATCCCATGTATCTGGGCATGGCCTCGCTGGTGCTTGGCGTCGCCCTGTTATGCGGTAGCGTCGGCTCACTGCTGCCGCTGCCCGGCTTGGTGTGGGTCCTGCACAACCGCTTCGTGATCGCGGAAGAGCGGTTCCTGGAGGCGGCCTTCGGCGCGGAATACCGGGCCTACAGGCAGCGCGTGAGGCGCTGGCTGTGAGCGCGACCGGCAGCGGGACACACCGCGTCCCCTACCGGGTCGAGACCGGGCGTCTGGTGCTGCGGTGCTGGGCGCCGGAGGACGCCGCCAGCCTGCGGGCCCAGCTCGATGCGTCCGATGAGCACCTGCGGCCCTGGATTCCCTTCATGGCGGACGAGCCCCGCACGCTGGCTGCGACCGCCGCCTGGCTGCGCGAGCACCGTGCCAGCTTCGACCTGGACTGGGGTTATCGTTATGCCGTCTTCGACCGCTCCGAACGGAGCCTGCTGGGCGAGAACATGTTGCTCAAGCGTGTTGGCGCCCATGCGCTCGAAATAGGTTACTGGATCGCGGTCAACGCCACGGGCCATGGCTACGCGAGAGAGGCCTCCGCCGCACTGGTGCGGGTCGCCTTCGAGCTGCTGGAGGTGCGGCGGATCGAAATCCACTGCGCGCCGGGCAACCGGCCCAGCGCCGCGATCCCGGAGCGCCTGGGCTTCACCCACGAGGCCACCCTGCGGGATCGCGTGGTGGATACCGAGGGCGGCCACCACGATCTCATGATCTGGACCCTGTTCGCGGCGGATTTTCCCGGCTCGCCGGCCGCCACGGCGCCCATCGCGGCCTTCGACGCGCTGGGTGAAACGCTGCTGTAAGGGCGCGCCGGTGCACCTGGGCCTGAAGGAACTGGAGCGCTTTCTCGATGTCTCGCGCGCGGAGGATGCGCTGGTCCTGGCCATGGTGGTCGGTACCGAGGGCTCCACCTACCGCAAGCCCGGCGCGATGATGCTGATTCGAGCCGACGGCCACTATGGGGGGCTGATTTCGGGCGGCTGCCTGGAGGGCGATCTGCTGGAGCACGCCGGCGCGGTGTTCGGCGATGGCCAGCCACGCCAGGTGACCTACGACCTGGCCACCGATGCGCATTCCCCCTGGGGGCTGGGGCTCGGCTGCGGCGGGGTGGTGAAGCTGCTGCTGCTGCGTCTGGACCGGTCGCAGGGTTTCGGTTTCCTGCCCTGGCTTTTTGACCGGATCCGCGAGCGCGAAAGCTGCCGTATGGCGCTGGTGAGCACCCCGGATCAGCCATTGGCGGCGGGGACTCTGGCGCTGATCGGCGGGCAGGGGCAAGGTTGGGGGGATGAGTGGTTGCTGGAGGGCCTGCGCTCGGCGCAGGGCGAATGGCCCGCGGGGCAGCGCCACGCCGCGGCATGCTGGACGCTGAACGGCCAGCCGCTGGACCTGCTGCTGTTGCGTATCGACCCCCCGCCGAGGGTGCTCATCTGCGGCGGCGGGCCGGATGCCGTGCCGCTGGTGCGGTTGCTGCTGAACCTGGGGTGGAATTGTGCGGTCAATGACCATCGCCCGGCCTTCGCCCGGCCCGAGCGTTTCCCGGACGGCTGCGAGGTGCTCAACCTGCGCCCGGCGGACTGCGGTCCCGAAATGACGCCGGACCGCACCGACGCGGTGGTGATCATGAGCCACAACCTCGAGCACGACGCGGCCTACCTGTCCCGGGCGGCACCGGCCGGTGTCGCGTACATCGGCCTGCTCGGTCCGCGCGCCCGGCGTGAACAGCTGCAGGCTGGCCTGGAAGATCCTGCGGTCGTCATCCACGGCCCGGCCGGACTGGACATCGGCGCCGAGTTGCCGGAGTCCATCGCGCTGTCCGTGGCGGCGGAGATCCACGCCGTGTTGAGTGGGCGGCGCCCCGGTGGTGACTGATCGCGATCCCGCGGTCGCGGGCCTGCTGCTGGCGGCGGGCGGTTCGCGGCGCCTGGGGCAGCCCAAGCAGCTGCTGCGGTTGGGGGATGCCAGCCTGGTGGCGCGCGGTGCGGCGATGCTGGCGCAGGTCTGCGGCACGGTGATCGTGGTCACGGGCGCCCATGCGAAGGCCGTCGAGGCTGCGCTGGCGGGGTTGCGGGCGGTGGTCGTGCGCAACCCGGAATGGCGCCAGGGCCAGGGACGCTCCATCGCCTGCGCCATGCACGCGGTGCCGCAGGATGCGGCGGCGCTGCTGGTGCTGCTGTGCGACCAGTGGCGGGTCACGCCGGCCTGCCTGGAGACGCTGGTGGCGGCCTGGCGGGCTGCGCCGGAGCGCATCGTGGCGGCGCGTTGGGCCGATGCGTTCGGCCCGCCGGTGATCTTCCCGGCGCGGAGCTTCGGGTCGCTCGCCCGCCTGCGCGGGCCGGCGGGCGGCAAGGCCCTGCTGGCGGCGGCGACCGACACGCTGCTCGTCGAGCTGCCGCTGGCGGGCTACGATATCGATGCGGTTTCCGACCTGGCGCAGCTGCACGCCGCGGGGCCTGACGGGCAAAGCCGCTGACGCTCAGTCGCCGAGCAGGAACTGCTCCAGGAACAGGTGGGTCACCTGCTGGAACACGTCGCGGTTCGCCTTGCGCTGATGGCCATGGCCCTCGTTGAGGGCGTTGAAATACCAAACCGTCTGCCCGCGCTGGCGCAATGCCTGTACCATCTGCTCGGACTCGCTGACCGGCACCACCGGGTCGTTCTGGCCCTGCGCGATGAGCAGCGGAATGTCGATCTCGGCGACGTTGTTCAGCGGCGAGATGCGTTCCAGGAAGGCGCGCATTTCGGGGTCGCGCTCGTCCCCGTACTCCGCCCGGCGGAGGTCGCGGCGGTAATCCTGGGTGTTCTCGAGATAGGTCACGAAATTGCTGATCCCGGCCCGGTCCACGGCGGCGCGCAGGCGGTCGCTGAAGTGCACCGCGCCGGCCAGCGCCATGTAGCCGCCATAGCTGGCGCCGTAAATGGCGACGCGGGACCCATCCAGTTTCGGCTGTTCGGCGATCCAGTCCAGCAGGGCGCCGAGGTCGCTCACCGCGTTCTCCCTGAGCCTGCCGTCGTCCATCGACAGGTAGGCCTTGCCATAGCCCAGCGAGCCGCGCACGTTGGGGGCTATGACGGCTACGCCCAGCGTTTGCACCCACATCTGGATGAGGCTGTTGAAGTCGGGTCGGAACTGTCCTTCGGGGCCCCCGTGCACAAAAATGACGACCGGGGCCGGTCCTCGTCTGCGCGGCAGGTAGACGAACGCGGGGATGTAAATGTAGCGCTCGTCGCTCAGCAGCGGAGCCGGGTAATGCACCAGCTGCGGCTCGATGAAATTCCGCTCATCCAGCCCCCCCACGTCACCGAGCGTCCAGCGTTGCAAGCGACCGTAGGACAGCGCCCGGGCCTTGAGCTTCAGAACGAAGGCATCGCTGGGGGTGCGCGAAGTGCTGATGGTCATGCCGAGGCGGCGGCCATCGGGGCTGAAGCGCAGGTCGCTGATGACCCCCACCGGGGCGTGCCGCACCCGCTTGTGGCGGCGCTTTTCGGGGTCATACAGGAACAGGCGGCTGATGCCTTCCTCGTTGGTCACGAAAGCGCCGCGCGCAGCATCGGGGCTCAATTCGAAGCCGGTGATGTCCCACTGGATGTCGCCGGGCACGAACTCGATGGGGCTGGCCTCCGTGGTCGATATCCAGCCGATCTCGGCGGCCCGGTCGCGCTGGTTGGTGATGAAATGTACGCCGGTGCCCAGCGCGTCAAACCCGGAAGCCACGTTGCTGGTGGGCGCTTCGGCGGAACCCACCAGCAGGCGGTACTCGCCCGTTGCCAGTTCGAGCAGGTAGATGCGCGAATCGGTGATGCTGGCGTAATACTGCACCAGCAGCCGGGAACCGTCCGGGCTGAACTGCACGGGCTTCCACAGCGCACCGTCGGGTGCCGCCAGCACCATCCGCGCCTGCGCGGGCGCCGTGACATCCATGATCCAGATGTCGTTGCTGCGGCCATTGCGCCGGGTGGACCGGAAGGCCAGCCGCCGGCCGTTGCGATCCCATACCATGCGGTTGTTCAGCGCCTGGCCCGCGGTCAACGGCCGGGTCTCGCCGCTGCGGGGGTCCAGCAGGTGAATCTGGTCCAGGCCGCTGCCGCCCCGGTCCTCGGTGTAGGCCAGCAGATGCCCCGCCGGCTGCCGGGCCACTTCGCCAACCGGTTCCGGGCTGCCACCCATGGGCTGTTGTTCCGCTTTCGGCTGAGCCACCCGGTGGATCTGGTGGACGCCGCCGAACCGCGTGCGCACGTAGATCTGGTCACCCGCCAGGCTCCAGGCCAGGAACGAGGTGGCGGAGGTTTCGTGGAAGCGCGCGAGGCGGTCCGGCAGCCCGGGAGGAATTTCCGGGATGCCCTCCAGCACCAGCTGGCCGTCGTTCACCACCCGCCGCTCCACGGCCTCGGCCGCAGGAGCGAGGGCAAGCAGCAACGACAGGCCGAGGCGCCAGCCGCGGGCCCGGCCCCGCCGGGCAGCCGGAGCCGACCCGTCGCGCCGATCGAGGGTGAAAAAAGGCCGCAAAATGCCATATTTGAACCGCGCGGCCGCGTAGTGCGCCGCGAAGGGTGCGGCTATACTCTCAGGTCGGCAGGATGATGGTAGGTGCATGAGCATTCCGCTGCATATCATAATACTCGCCGCCGGCGAGGGGACCCGCATGAAATCGCGGTTGCCCAAGGCCCTGCACGCCCTCGGCGGCCGGCCGATGGTCGCGCGCCTGCTGGACAGCGTGCGCTCGCTGCAGCCGGACGGCATCCACATCGTTCACCATCCGTCGGCGGCGGAGGGCATGTATGCCGCCTGCCCGGGAGACGACGTCACCTGGGTGCGGCAGGAACCGCGCCTGGGCACCGGCCACGCGGTGCAGCAGGCCATGCCCGGCATCCCGGGCCCCGCGCAGGTGCTGGTGGTGTATGCCGACCACCCCTTGCTGCCGGCCACCGCCATGCGCGCCTTGCTGGCCGCCGGAGACGCCCCGCTGCGCGTGCTGACCATGCGCCTGCCCGACCCGAGCGGATACGGCCGGATTCTGCGGGACGCGGGTGGCCGCATCATTGGCAACGTCGAACACGCGGATGCCAGCGAGGAGCAGCGCCTCATCGACGAGGTCAATACCGGCATCCTGCTGGCGGCCGCGGAGCCGTTGCGGGCCTGGCTGGACCGCCTGCGGAACGACAACCGCCAGGGTGAGTACTACCTGCCAGACATCTACGCCATGGCGGCCGCGGACGGAGTGGAGATCGCCAGCGTCCCGGCCCCCGACCCCCGCGACCTGCAGGGCGCCAATGACCCGCTGCAGCTGGCCCTGCTGGAACGCCGCCTGCGCACGGTCAACAGCGAGCGCCTGATGCAAGCCGGGGTGCGCATCGTCGACCCGGCGCGCGTGGAGTTGCGAGGCAATATCGAGGCGGGCATGGATGTGACGATCGACGTCAATGTCGTGCTGGAGGGCGAAATCCGGCTGGGGGATGAGGTCAGCATCGGTCCGGGGTGCGTGCTTCGCGACTGTGACCTGGCCGCCGGCACGCGGGTGCACCCCTACAGCGTGATGGAAGGCGTGCGCACCACGGGGGCCTGTGATATCGGGCCGTTCGCCCGCCTGCGGCCCGGCAGCGAGCTGGCGAAGGGCGCGCGGGTCGGCAACTTCGTGGAGGTCAAGCAGACCACGCTCGGCCAGGACAGCAAGGCCAACCACCTCAGCTACCTCGGCGACAGCGTGATCGGCGAGCGCGTCAACATCGGCGCCGGCACCATCACCTGCAATTACGACGGCGCCAACAAGCACCGCACGGTGATCGGCGACGGGGCATTCATCGGCTCGGACACGCAGCTCGTCGCGCCGGTCACGGTCGGGCCGGATGCCACCATCGGCGCCGGCTCGACCATCACCCGGGATGCACCGGCAGGCCAGTTGACGGTGAGCCGGGCCAAGCAGGTCAGCCTGCCGGGCTGGAAGCGCCCGGCCAAGAAGCCGCAGGACGACCGATGATGGCCGGACCGGCGGGCAACTCGAGCGGGGCCAGCGGGCCATGTGCGGGATAGTCGCGGCCAGCGCCCGCCGGGATGTCAGCGACATCCTGATCGCCGGCCTGCATGCGCTGGAATACAGGGGCTACGATTCCGCCGGCATCGCCGTGCAGGCAGATGGATTGATCGAGCGCCAACGCACCGAAGGCAAGGTCAGGGCGCTGGAAGACCTGTTGCAGGAGTCGCCGCTGCACGGACCCTGCGGGATTGCGCACACGCGTTGGGCGACGCACGGGATACCCAGCACCCGCAACGCCCATCCCATCCTCTCGGGCGAGCGCCTGGCGCTGGTGCACAATGGCATCATCGAAAACCACGAGGCGCTGCGCCGGGAGCTGGCCGATGCCGGCTTCGAGTTCACTTCCGAAACCGACACCGAGGTGATCGCACACCTCATCGCCCACCTGATGGACGCGGGCAACGACCTGTTCGGAGCGGTGCGCCGCGCGGTGGAACGCCTGCATGGCGCGTTCGCCGTGGCGGCGGTGTGCGCCGCGGAGCCCGGTGTGGTCGTCGGCGCCCGCCGGGGCAGCCCCCTGGTGCTGGGCCTGGGCTTTGGCGAGCACTTTCTGGCTTCCGACATCCATCCGCTGTTGCCGGTCACCAATCGCTTCGTGTACCTGGAAGAGGGCGACGTGGTGCGCCTGGAGGCGCGTGGTTTCGAGGTTCGCGATGCAGGGGACCAGGCTGTCGAGCGCCCGGTGCACGAGGCGGACCTGAGCGCGGACGCCGTGCAGCGCGGCGACTACCGCCACTACATGCAGAAGGAAATCTTCGAGCAGCCGCAGGCCGTGGCCGAGACGCTGGAGGGCCGCATCAGCGCGACCCGCGTGTTGCCGAACATCTTCGGCGTGGGCGCCGACGAGCAACTGGCGCGGGTGCGAAACGTCCACATCGTCGCCTGCGGGACCAGTTACCACGCCGGCTTGGTGGCCCGCTACCAACTGGAACAGCTGGCCGGCATCCCATGCATGGCCGAGGTCGCCAGCGAATACCGCTATCGCCGGCCCGTGGTGCCGGAGGACACGCTGTTCGTCGCCATTTCCCAGTCGGGCGAGACGGCGGACACGCTGGCGGCGCTGCGCCACGCCCGGGAGGCGGGTTATGTCACCACGCTGGCCATCTGCAACGTACCCGAGAGCTCGCTGGTGCGCGAGGCCGACCTGGTATTGATGACCCGCGCCGGCCCCGAAATCGGGGTGGCCTCGACCAAGGCATTCACCACCCAGCTGGTGGCCCTGCAGCTGCTGATGTTGGAGCTCGCCCGCCTGAACGGCATGGACGCCGCCGCTTACGAGGCCTGCGTGGCGGATCTCAACCGCTTGCCGGAGCTGCTCAACCGGGCGCTGGAACTGGATGCCGAACTCGAACGCCTCGCCGAGCGCTTCGTGGACAAACATCATGCCCTGTTCCTCGGCCGGGGCAGCCATTACCCGATTGCCATGGAAGGGGCCCTCAAGCTCAAGGAGATCTCCTACGTCCACGCCGAGGCCTACCCCGCCGGGGAACTGAAGCACGGCCCGCTGGCGCTGGTGGACAGCGACATGCCGGTGGTCGCAGTCGCTCCCAACAATCGCCTGCTGGAAAAGCTGGTCAGCAACATCGAGGAGGTCCACGCGCGCGGCGGCGAGTTGTACGTGTTCGCCGACGTAGAAGCGGAAGCCAGTTTCAGTGAGCGGCATGGCCGGCTGATCAAGCTGGACGCCGGGGGCGCGCTGCTGGCGCCGGTGGTGCTGACGGTCCCGTTGCAGTTGCTCGCCTACCACGTGGCCGTGCTGCGGGGCACGGATGTCGATCAGCCGCGCAACCTGGCGAAATCGGTGACGGTCGAGTAAGGGCGTCCGCCGCGGGCGGCCGTTAGTTCAGAGAGCCCCGCATCAGGCGCTTCAGTTTCTCCCAGGAGATGCCCGATTTCCGGTCGATGCGGATTTCCTCGATGTGAGCGGGCCATGGATGGGAGCCGCTGACGAACTCGTCGTTGAGGTAGTGATGCAGGACGGGAGGCACCGGTTCGTTGATGGACGCCGGCGCCACGTCCGCCCCTCGCGCCGCCACCAGCTGGTGGGCAACCGCGCCTGCCATGTAGACCGGCACGGTGCCAATGCGGCCCGTCATGTCGGTGTGGCAGTGGCCACAGATCACGAGTTTGACCTGCGGGTGCTGCGTGATGACTTCCTTCAGCCCCTGGAACCACTCGGTCCCGCCCATATCGAGGAACTCGATGCCGGTCCGCATGGGTGGGTGATGAATGGCGATCAGGGTGGGCTTTTTCGAGCGTCGCAGGTTGTCGTGCAGCCACAACAGCCGGGCTGCATCGAAACCGGGCAGCTCGGTATCGTCGAGATGGCTGTTCAGCGCCAGGATCCGAAACGGAAAATCGTCGATGACGTACTGGTAGGTGAGCTTCGAGGCCGGGAAGTAGGGCGTGCCGGCAAAGATTTCCAGCATGTGATCGGGATAGTCATGGTTGCCGGGGATCACATACAGGGGCATCTCTACCGGCGTGACGAGGTCGATGAAATGCCGGTAGCAGGTCTCCTCGTTGCGCTCCACCAGGTCACCCGTCACCATCACCACGTCCGGCCGGGGCCGCATGCGGTTGATGGCCGCAACCGCCTCCTGCAGATGCCGGGCGGTATCGATCTCGCCGTACAGCAACTCGCCCGGCGGCAGGATATGGGTATCCGTGATCTGGACCAGTAAAGTCACCTGACGTCCCTCTCGCTCCGCTCAGCTCAGGACTTCATTTCGGCCCCGCTTGAACCCATTACGCTCCATGTTCTGCTCGCGATACACCGCGATCCGGTTCTCGAGGGCCTCGCCGATGGCATCCACCAGTGAATTGGCCGCCTCCAGCCTCGAAAGATACACGTAATCCGCGCCAGCCGCGTAGATTTTGTCGATCGAATCCATGGTGACGGCATTGGCGATGATCACCGCATTGGGGCTCAACTCCCGCAGGGTCCCGACCAGGGCCCGGTTGTCGATGCCGCGCAGCAGATCGTCCGGTATCGTGCTCACGATCACGCGTGCCCGGTTCAGGCCGAGGTGGTGCAGCGTCTCCGAGTTGGACAGGTCGCCATACTTGACGGCCGCGCCGGTGGCCGCGATCTTGCGATGCAGCGCCACGTTGAAATCGACCACCAGGGTCTGCCGCACCAGTTGCGGATCGCCACGCTGCAGGTTGCACAACAGCGAGGAGGCGTCCCGGTGGAACCCGAGGATCACCACCTTGTACTCGGTGTCCTTGTGCAGCGTCAGCTCCGGGGGTGCCTTGAAGCCGAGTTTTTCCAGGATCGGGCGAATCCAGCCATGGATTTCGTAGGCCTTGTTGTACATGAGCGGCGTGGTCAGCGCGGTGATGACGAAGGCGAAAATCACCGCGCTGGAAAGGCTGGGGCTGAGGTGGCCGTACTGCACGCCCAGGAACGCGATCACCAGGCCGAATTCGGAAATCTGTGCCAGGCGCACGGAGGAGACCAGGGCATTGCGTTGGTCGACCTTGCAGGCATAAAACAGCGGGAAGAACACGAACTGGCGCGCCAGGATCGCCACCAGCGCGATCGCCACCGCCAGCACGATGACATCGAAGCCTTCGGGCGCCGGGATGCTGATCCCCAGGGCCACGAAGAACAGCGTGATGAAAAAATCCTTCACCGTGCTGACCTTGGTAATGATCTCGGTGCTGGACGGCAGGTTGGCCAGACCGGCGCCGGCGATCAGCGCCGCCATGCCGGGGCCCACCGACATGTGCAGATCGAAGCCGAACAGCACGCGGGTCGTGGTATCCAGGTTCTGCCCCACGAACACCAGGATGAAACACCAGGCCAGGGCCCCCATCAGGATCAGTTCGGGCTTCTTGGAGATCCAGTGAAAGCCCCGCGCGACAATGGTGCGCGTCACCAGCACCGACAGCGCGGTGAGCACCGCGATGCCCAGGAACGACATGAGGATCGGGACGAGTTGCGGGTCCTCGATGTTGGGCTGGATCAGGATGACGATGATCACCCAGATGTCCTGGAAGATCAGCATGCCGAGCGCCAGGCGACCCGGTTCGGTATCCAGCTCGAAATGCTCCTGGAACAGCTTGACCACCAGCAGGGTCGACGAGCCGGCGATGATGACCCCGATGTACAGGGCGGCGTGCTGGCCTTCCGTCAACAGGGTGCCGCCGACACCCAGCGCCAGCAGCAGCTTGACCGCGGCCGCCCCGAACAGGATGGTGAGTGGATATTGCAGCAGGCCGGAGACGATGATCGCCTTGCCGCTGTGGATGATCTTCTTGAGGTCCAGTTCCAGCCCGATCAGGAACAGCAGCAGGATGAAACCGAGTTGCGCGATGGTGTCGATATTGTCCGGGTCGGTCACCTGCTCGGCGCCGATCGGCCCGATCACGATGCCGGCCACCAGGAATGCCGCGATGCTGGGGATGTGCAAGCGCGTGAAGATCACCGCCAGCAGCCCCGCCGCGAGCAGGCTGATGCCGATGTCGTGAACCAGCGACGGCATGTCGGCGCCGGCCGCGTGCGCGGCGGGTGACAGCAGCAGCAGGAACAGGGCGGCGGGCGTCGTGAAAGGGATTCTGGTCATCAATGCATCCTGCATTTCGGGTTTATTGTTGAATCGCTCCGTGTCGGCAGGTGCCGCCGCAGTCGCTGAAGCGTCATCGTGGCGGACCCTCGCCCTGGGGCGCGAACCCGCTCCCCGGGGCCGTTCAGCGCCCGCTATGATACCGAAATTCCGGGGACATTTATTCGTCCTTCGCCCCGGTGCGCCGGCCGGCGGTTCCGGTCGCTGCGCACCCCGCAACAGGGTGGCGGCCCCGCCGGCAGATTTCACCCCGAGGCTTCCCGGCCTCTCCGTTTTCGATAAAATCACGAGGTATGGAACTGTCGTCGAACCTCCGGTTTCGAATTTCCGAACAGGTGCTTGCCCAGGAAGTGCATGGCGAGACCGTGCTGCTCGACCTCGCCAGCGAGGCCTATTTCGGGCTCGACGAGGTGGGTACGCGTGTCTGGCAGCTGCTGGCGGCGGGTCACAACCTGGGTGAGCTGCTCGGCACGCTGGCGGAAGAATACCGGGTGACGCGTGGGCAGCTGGAAGGCGATGTCGGGGAACTGCTGGCCAGCCTGGCGGCGGCCGGGCTGCTGGAGCCGTCCGATGAGACCGACTGAGCGGGGAGCAGGGCGCCCCGCCCGCCAGTGGCGTGTGCTGGCCGGCTCCGCGCTGCTGCTGCCGGTCGTGGGCTGGTGGTTGCGTCGCGGTGGCGTGCGCCACGCGCGTACCCGTTTGCAGGCGCTGGCCGGCTCTCGTGCGGCGCCCGCGCCAGCGGATGGCGAGGTGCTGGCGACCGCCCGCGCCCTGGCGGCTGCGGTCAATGCGGCGGCCCGACGGGGCCCCTACCGGGCCAACTGCCTGCGGCGCAGCCTGGTGCTGGAATGGTGGCTGCAACGCCGCGGCATCGACTGCCGCCTAAGAATCGGGGTCGACACCGCGGATGGCGGGCTGGCCGCTCATGCCTGGGTGGAGCATCGCGGCGTGGTGCTCAACGACCGCCCGGAGGTGGCGGAGCACTACGCGGTGTTGGAGGGGGGGCGCTGAGCCCCGCCCGGACGGGAGCCATGCGATACCGGATTTTCGAGCACCTCGTCGACTGTGACTTCCCCTTGCCGGAATTGCAGCCGGCCGCAGGCCGGCCCAACCTGAGGCTGCGCATGGCCAGCGGCCCCCTCGGCACGGAGGATGGCTGGCAAATGGATCAGCAATGGCGAACGCCCGCGGGCGAGGTCGCCAAGCGCCGCATGCGCCGGGGCCGCCAGGTGCTGCTGGATTTTCCCGGGCAGGCCCGCTTCCTGTTCGACGAGCCGCGGCGGCTGGGGTTGTGCGAGCGGAGCCCGGGGCTCGATGATGACGGGCTGCGCCACTTGCTGTTGAACCAGTGGCTGCCGGCGATCCTGGGTTCCGGCGGCGACCTGGTGCTGCACGCCGGCGCGGTGGTGCTGCCCGATGGCGGGGCGCTGTTGCTGGTCGGCGGCAGCGGTTACGGCAAGTCCACCCTCACCGCGGCCCTGTGCCGGCACGGCGCGCGGTTGATGTGCGACGACGCGGTGCTGCTGCGCCGGCGCGGGGGCGAGTGGCTGGCCATCCCGGGCTGCCCGGACCTGCGCTTGCGCCGGGACGCGCGCGACCGGCTGTTCGGCGCGAAGGCCGGAGGCTGGGGCCGAGGGCCGGGCGCGAAATTCCGGCTCGGGGAACGTGACGAGGGTATCGAACGTTGGCAGGGGCCAGCCCCCGTTGCCGCGATCTACCTGCTCGATGACCCGGAGGCTTGCCGGGCGCTGGACGCGCTGCGGGTGCGCACCCCCGGGCCGGCCGAGGCCCTGATGTGCATGGTGCGCAGTGCTTTCACGCTCGACATCAGCCGGGCCGCCGGGCACCGGGCCCGCCTGCGGGCGATGGCAGAGCTCAAGGCGGCCGGCATCCCGCTCACCCGCCTGGCCTACCCGCGCCACTTCGGGTATCTGCCGCAGGTGGCCAAGCACCTGCTGCAGGCCCAGGCGTTGGCCCCGCGCAGTGCGGTCGGTCCGCACCGCTGTGCGTGAGGACGGCGCCGGCCCCGGCGCACTGCCGGTGGGGGGAGTTGTAGTCGCGCCCGGATCATGCAACAGTCTGTATCCAGACCGGCCACGAGTGATTGGACGATGAAAGGAAACACCGGTGACGGCGCAGGGATGCAGGACAGGGCCGCACGCGGGCGGCGGGCGTGGCGCAAGCCGCGGCTGGTCCGTTACGGCTCGCTGCAGGCGCTGACCTCGCAGCAGGCCTTCAGTCCGTGCGCGGTTAGTGAAAAAGCAGGACGGGCCTCGGAGAGCAACCTGGGCCGCCCCTGTCCAGAAAAAGGACCGCCACGGCCCTGATACCGCGCCCGGGACCGTCGCACGCGCAGGTGCATGAGCGCTGAGTTGCGGGCCCCCGGCGCCACGGACCGCCGCGCTCCCAGACCACCATGAAACGCTACCTCATTCGCCTCCTCGCGCCGCTGCTGCTGATCGGCGTGCTGCTGGCGCACGTGGCCGGCCACCTCGACATCCCGTACATGGACGACGTCGAGAACCTGCTGTACGACACCCGCGTGCGCCTCACCGCTCCGCATGGTGTGGACGAACGCATCGTCATCGTCGCCATCGACGAGATCAGCCTCGACCGGGAGGGGCACTGGCCGTGGACCCGCGACAAGCTGGCCCTGCTGCTGGAGCAGCTGTTCGCCTACGGGGTGAGCGTGGTGGGCTTCGACATGGTGTTCGCCGAGCGCGACGAGAGCGCCGATGTGCGGATGCTGCGCGGGCTGGCGACCGC
>JABAOE010004020.1_pt3 | contig 75948 bp, 63 predicted proteins | sample 7062141 | NCBI WGS metagenome assembly JABAOE01 (sample SAMN14538627, study PRJNA623070) | marine sediment metagenome | biome: marine biome [ENVO:00000428]; feature: marine pelagic biome [ENVO:01000023]; material: deep marine sediment [ENVO:00002113] | place: India: Gulf of Khambhat ... | reverse complement strand
CTTAAATTTGTCTCACATGTGTTTGATCCAATTCAGGCCTGCATTCCCATCGAAGTCTGGGATTTACAGGGTGAGTTCCCGAGCTTTTGTCCGCACCAACCAGTGCAGCTTGACACACTCCGGAGAGGACTGGTATAGGGCCCAATACGAATCAGGGAGGACTGCATGATTAGAATATTTAGCGTCGCAATTTTCTTGGGCTTGAGTCTGTGGTTCGCTCAGAGCGCGGTTTCAGAACCCTTACCCAAGTCAACCCAGAAGATGCTGAAAGAGTACAAACTCAATCCCTCTGTTTTGGCCGATCTGGACAAACAGCTAAACGTACCCAAGGAATGGATCGAGAAAGCCAAGCAGGAAAAGAAACTGAAAGTGCGCGGGAGTCCTGCCACTTCTAAGGAATTGAGAGCGCTCTTCACCCCATTCAATGAAAGGTATTCGTTTATTGAAGTTGATTATACCGGCGCCAACCGGCAGGGGCGGACCATCAAGACCCTCATGGCTTATCGAACCGGACGATACCTCGCGGATATGGTTTTGAGCACGGGGGTGTTCGTCAAGGACTTTCAAAATTCAGGAGGCATCGAAAATTTAAGCGATCTTCCGGCCTTCAAAGACGTTCCGAATCAACTCAAAGACCAGAACGGGATGTACGTCGGTATCAACAAGAACTACTGGTGTATGTCCTATAATACCCGATTGGTCAAAAAGAAGGATCTACCAAAGACTTGGGACGACCTTTTAACCAACCCCATCTGGCGCAACGGCAACCTTGCCCTGGGAAATCGTCCCAACCTGTGGGCCGTGAACCTGTGGAGAGCCAAAGGCGAAGCCTGGGGAAAAGACTTTATCACCCGGCTCTTCACCGAGGTGAAACCCCAGTTGCGTAAAGAGGGGATGAATGCTTTGACTCAGCTGGTTGCCGCAGGTGAATTTTATGCGGCCATACCGTCCAACTACAAGCGTCCTTATCAAATCCAACAGGACGGTGCGCCGGTTAGCTTCGCCTGCCCTGAACCCGTGCCGGGCTCCACGGAAGAAGCCATCATACTCAAAGGGGCCCCAAACCTATACTCAGCCAAGATTTTGATGAATTGGCTCCTGAGCAAAGAAGGACAAATCGCACAATACGCCCACGAGTTCGCGGCACCTTTGGACGAAGGGCTCAGGCCGAAGCTGCTCCCCTTTTCGGATCAGATCATAGGTAAGCAGGAGGTTTTCAGAGATCCGCGAAGCATGGAAGAGCTCATGCCCAAGCTGTTTGATTTTTGGAACAAGCTCTGGCTCAGGGGTGGTGGATCGGCTCGCTGAAGGTGATGACCCTTCAAAAGAGCAAAGCGTCTTAAGAAGACAGGAGAATTTTAGGATGCCGTACCGGGATCTTAGAGAATATTTGACCGCTTTGGAACAGCATGGAGAGCTTCGTACGATTCAAGGCGCCGATTGGAATTTGGAGATCGGCACCCTCACGGAACTGAATTACGAACGACAGGGGCCGGCTTTTCTCTTTGACTCCATTAAAGACTACCCCAAGGGTTACCGGATCCTGGCCAATGCCATGGACAATCTTCCTCGTTCTCTGCTGGCCATCGGTTTTCCACCCGACCTCGATATGGATAGCGCGCTGGAGGCCTATTCGAAAAAAATTGCATCCTACTCACCGGTGCCCCCCGTAGAGGTGGAAACCGGGCCGGTCTTTGAAAATGTTTTTACCGGTGATGACATCGACATGTGGAAATTCCCCACCCCGCTCTGGCACGAAGATGACGGCGGACGATTCATCGGCACCGGATGCGTGGTGTACATGAGAGATCCAGATACCGGAAAGGTCAACTTCGGCTGTTATCGAGTCATGATGCAGGACAAGAACACGGTGGGTCTCTATATCACTCCCTCCAAAACGGGAGCCGTGATCCGAAAAAAATATTGGGAGCGTGGTCAAGCCTGTCCGGTGGCGGTGTCCATGGGCCATGAGCCGGTGATGTTTCTAGGCGCGGCCCCTTATCTAGGGCAAAAACGAGGACTCTTTAAATACGAACTGGTGGGTCATGTCCGCGGCGCTCCCGTGGAGGTCGTACGCGAGCAGGTGACGGGTCTGCCCATACCTGCCACCGCAGAGATTGTCATCGCCGGAGAGGTACCTCCCCCCGAGGTGGAATCGAGAGATGAGGGACCATTTGGCGAGTGGACCGGCTATTACGCGTCGGGCACCAGGCCGGAGCCGGTGATCAAGGTGAAGGCGCTTTATCATCGCAACGACCCCATCATTCTCGGTATGCCGCCGGTGCGGCACCGCCATACCGGGAGTCACTTTCAACTGCCAACCAATGCGCCAAACGATAAAGAAAAACTTCAAAAAGCTGGTATCACGGATGTCCTGGATGTCTGGCGGTTGGGGGTGCCTGGAGTCACGGTGGTACAGATTCGTCAGCGCTACCCGGGTCACGCCATGAAGGCAGCTCTGGCAGCGTCGGGTGATTACATGGGGCGGTTCGTGGTTGTGGTGGACGAGGATATTAATCCTCGGGACCGGGAGGATGTCCTCTGGGCCATCGGCACCCGGTGTGATCCGGAAACCAGCATCACCATTCTTAAGGATTGTCCGTCGAGCCCTCTGGACCCCCGTGTCCCCCCGGAGCAAAAGAAGAGCGGCAATTTGACAAGCTCCCGCGCTATTATCAACGCCTGTAAGCCCTACGAGTGGATCAAGGATTTCCCCCGCACGAACGTTGCCAGCCCGGAGCTTCGCAAACGCGTTTCCTCCAAGTGGAAAGATCTCCTCTGATGGCCGAAGGGTTGGAGTGGCTGGGTCAAAAGGGATTGGCTGTCATTCAAAACGGCTAGCACGGCAGAAAGGCTATTATGGATTTCAAGATTCCTCATTTTCCGCCTTCGATTACTCGGTCTCGGATGGTGTTGGAGGTTGCGTCGGAAATGGTAGGAAAGAAAGAGTTTCCCTACCGACAGGCGAAGCTGAGCCTGCGCGAGCAAGGTCCCGGGGATTGGAAATTCAACTTTTTTGGCAGCGACACACCGGACGCCATCCATGAGGTGGCCCGCCGGGAAGCCGATGTGGCGATCATCAATCCCGCCGGACCCCTGACCATGGCCTACAAAGGGACGGGACCCTTTAAAGAGCCAGTCCCTGTCAGGATCATCACAGTGATTCCCTCCCTGGACCAGTTTGCCTTCGCCGTCATGGGTCAAACCGGTTTGACTTCCCTCACGGACCTGCGTGACCGCCGCTATCCGCTCAAGGTTTCGCTCCGCGATCAGCTCAACCACTCGGATCATTTTATGATCAATCAGGTGCTGTCGGAGGCAGGATTTTCTCTGGACGATATCACCTCCTGGGGCGGTACCGTGAGATACGATCCCGGCATCCCGGGTGCAAGCAGGATCGGTCTGGTTGAACGCGGAGAGGCGGATGCGATTTTCGATGAGGCGGTGGATTCCTGGGCTGCGAAAGGTCTGGATCTGGGCATGCGCTTCTTGTCCCTCGATGAGTCTCTGGTCAAACGGTTGGAGACCAAGGGGCTGCGACGTGCGGTGATTAAAAAGGCGGACTACCCGAAACTCGAGTCGGATGTCTTGACCGTGGATTTTAGCGGGTGGCCGGTATTTGCTCATGCCAGTGTCCCGGACGAAGTCATCACCACATTTTGCGCGGCCTTGGAAGCAAGGAAGGGAGCCGTTCCGTGGCAGGGAGAGGGGCCGCTGCCTCTGGAGCGCATGTGTCGAGACGCAGAGGATACCCCTATAGACGTTCCCCTGCATCCCGCCGCCGAGCGCTTCTGGCGAGAACGCGGTTACCTGACCTGATCCGTAGCTCCGATAATCCAAACGTACCGGCCCATGGAAAAAAAGAGAGATCGTGTCTCACCCAGCACCATTCGATCCCGGCTAGTGCTGGAAGTGGCATCGGAGCTGGTTGGCCGTAGGTCGTTTTTGACCAACCAGGCCAAGGTCAGCCTGCGAGAGCAGGGCCCGGGTGAGTGGAGGTTGAACTTCTTTGGCAGTGACGCTCCCGATGCCATCGAAGAGGTGCGGACCAGGCGGGTGGACATCGCCATCATCAACCCTTCGGCCCCTCTCACCTTAGCCTATAGAGGCGCGGGACCGTTTAACGAGTCCATTCCCGTAAGGGCGATTGCCGTTATACCGTCCTCCGATATGTTTGTCCTTGCAGTAAATGAATCCACAGGCCTGGCTTCCCTCTCGGACATACGGGAACGCCGCTTTCCGCTCAGGTTATCCCTAAGGGGGCAAAAGAATCACTCGCTTCATTTGTTTGTGGATCAGGTTCTTGCAGAAGCTGGTTTTTCCCTGTCGGATATCGTTGCCTGGGGAGGGGAGGTCCGCTATGATCCCGGCATGCCGGGACGGGACCGTATCGAGTCGGTTCAACGCGGGGAGGTGGACGCAATTTTTGATGAGAGCCTGGGTTCCTGGGGAAGCAGGGCGTTGGATCTGGGAATGCGCTTTTTATCCCTGGATGAGTCTATGATTCGACGATTGGAGGAAATGGGATTTCGACGGGCCACGATAGCCAAGGAGATTCTTCCCAAGTTATCGTCGGACGTTGCAACGCTTGATTTCAGTGGCTGGCCGGTTTTTTCCCATGCAGACGCTTCGGAGTCTCTCGTTACTTCTTTTTGCGAAGCCCTGGAGGCCCGCAAGGATACGATTCCGTGGCAAGGAAAGGGGCCTCTTCCATTGGAGCAAATGTGTCGGGACTCAGCCGACGGCCCTCTGGATGTACCGCTCCACCCGGCCGCGGAAAAGTTTTGGCGCGCTCAGGGATACCTTGCGTAAGAGAACGTTGGTATGTGTAACGGAACAACTCAAGGAAATAATTTCGCGCCGAGAGTTGACCAAAAGCAAAGCGCAAGGCGCATGGCGTTCGGATATCAATTCTTACATCACCTTTCACCTTCAAACCTCGATCTTCGACACTCGACTACTCTCCCCTCAATCCTCAGTACTCGTTATTCATTACTGATTGGGCTTGGCTCCCTTTGCGTCTTTGCGCGAATTATCTTATCAGGAACTTCTGTCAAATTTATAATCGGGAAGGAACCATTGAATGAGTAACGGGGCCATAGGACGGGGGATTCCCCGCATTGAAGGAGAAAGCAAGGTTACGGGAAGGTCGGTCTATTCGGCGGACGTCAAGCGATCGGACGCCCTCTGGGGGGGGTACGTACGCAGTCCCTATCCCCACGCCCGCGTTCTCAACGTAGACACCTCCCGGGCCGCAAAGCTCGCGGGGGTCAAAGCCATTGTCACGGGGAAGGAAGTGTCGTCTCGTCTCGAGGGTTGTGCCCTTCTCGACAAACCCGTGCTGGCACAGGAGCGCGTTCGTTACATCGGGGAGAAGGTTGTGGCCGTGGCGGCCACCAGCAGGGAGGACCTTGAGGAGGCATTGGAACTGATTCAGGTAGAGTATGAAGAATTGCCCGCGGTCTTCGACCCGCTAGAAGCCATGAAGCCCGATGCCCCGGTGCTGCATCCTGACTATGCTAGCTACAAAGGGATCAATAAAGACGAGTCCTGGCGCAACGTTCGTTCGGCGGAGCGTTCCCACAAGGGTAATATCGATCAGGGTTTCGCAGAGTCCGATCGTATCTTCGAACATACCTTTAAAACCCAGGCCGTCCACCACGCCTTTGTGGAGCCGCGCGCCGGTCTGTTGGCCATTGACTCCCAGGGGCGCGTCGACATCTGGCAATGTCATCAAGCGCCATTCCTGATTCGTACCTGGTTGGCCGCCCATGCAGACCTACCGGAAGAGATGATCGCTGTGCACCCGGTGTCCACGGGAGGATCCTTCGGTGGCAAGCAGGGTTCGGAAGATATCATCTGTACCTATTATCTAGCGCGCGCGTCGGGGCGTCCCGTAAGGTACGTGGAAAGTTACGCGGAAGAATTGCAGGACGGGCAACCCCGGCATGCGGCGGTGATTACCCTAAGGACCGGAGTCAAAAGCGACGGCAGGTTGTGGGCCTGGGACGGTAAAATCTTCTATAATGGAGGAGCCTATGGAGCGAGGACTCCGCGCAACGGAATGAACGGCACATTTTGTATGGCCGGTTCGTACCGGACTCCCCACGTGCGCATGGAGGGCTACATTGTCTATACCAATCGTGTTCCTTCCGGTTATTTTCGCGCCCCGGGCGAGCTTCAGTCTCTTTTTGCCGCGGAGAATCACATGGACATGATCGCCCATGAGATAGGCGCGGATCCCCTGGAATTTCGTAGACTCAACGCGTTGCGGGAAGGTGACACGAAACCCAACGGAAAACTCCTGCACGACCCATGTGCTGTGCAGGTATTGGACCGGGTGGAACAGATATCCAAATGGAAAAAAAACAAAGCTCGGCAACCCAAAGGCCGCTCTAATGTCCTTGTGGGCCGGGGCGTCAGCCTGGGTGACCGCCATATCGGATCGGGAGAATCCAGTGCTCAACTCTACCTAGAACCAGAGGGTACCTTAAGACTGGTCACTGCGGTGCGAGACGTCGGGGTTGGAGCCTATACTATGCACCGGCAGGTAGTAGCGGAAGTCCTGGGCATCGAGCCGGATCGAGTGACTGTGGAGGTGGGTGGTACGGATAACGGACCCTACGATGAAGGTGTTCGGGGACAGCGGGGTACCCACATTGAAGGCCAGGCCGTTTGGCGTGCGGCCAACGATCTAATCTCGATCCTATGCGATCGCGCCGCAACCCACTGGAAGGTGGAGGCTGGTGAGGTCCAATGGGAGCGGGGGCGGATTATTCCCAAAGGTTCGAAAAAACTGAGCCTGAACTTGAAGGACCTCGCCGCGATTCCCGCGGACGGTCCTGTTTGTGGCTACGGCCATTGGAAGGCGGGGGAGGTTCATACCTATGCGTTCCAGTCCATGGTTGCGGAAGTGGAAGTTGACCGGGAGACAGGACAGGTAACCGTCCGGCGGCTGAACTTTGCCCACGATGTCACCAAGATCATCAATCCAATCATTTACCAGGGACAGATCGAAGGCGCGGTCACCCAGGGACTGGGATTCACCCTCTCGGAGCATCTGGCCGTAGAAGATGGCCGGGTCGTGACCCTCNNCCTCAGCTTCGGAGACTATAAGATCCCCACCATTCGTGACATTCCCTTGCTGACGACTTCGAGAGTGCCGGCCAACGAGGGGCCAGGGCCCTTTGGGGCCAAGGCCGTGGCGGAATCCGGCATCGGTTTGGTGGCACCCGCAATCGTCAATGCGGTTTACGACGCCACGGGAGTGAGAATTACCGAGTTACCGATCTCGCCGGACAAGATTCTACAGGGACTGGCGGAGGTCGAAAGACTCTCCGCTTAAGGATTGTTGTACGGTTGGGCTAAGGAGGCAATGTATGGGAAAGGATGAAATCAAGCGCGGATCCCGCAAGAACAAAGAAATGGGATTTGGCGCGAGTCCTGCCATCCTCGTGATCGATATGACTTATGCTTACTTCGATCCTTCTTCTCATCTGGGTTATGGTGCAGCGGCCGGCTGGAAGTCCGTGGCCAAATTGCAAAAACTCCTGCCCGTGGCAAGAATAGCCGGCATCCCCATCATTTACACTCGATCCGCCCCCTTGAAGCGGATTAAAAATGAACTGAAGGGCCTGGGAAGAAAACATGTGGACACGGACACCCTCGCGAACCCGAAAATGAGTACCGTTGTAGAAGAGCTTACGCCGGAAGAGGGAGATCTTGTCATTGATAAATACCGGGCCAGTGCATTTTTCGGCACTCCGCTGGTGAGCTATCTAATCTTTCACCGTATCGATACTTTGATTCTTACCGGAACTTCCACCAGCGGTTGCGTGCGAACCAGTGCCGCCGACGCTTCATCCCATAATTATCATGTGATCATTCCAGAGGAGTGTGTTTTTGATCGAGAGCCCCTCTGGCATGATGTAACCCTTGCGGTTTTGGGCCAGAAGTATGCTGATGTGAGATCGACCTTTGACGTTTGCGCCTATTTGCGCAAGCTGAAGCAGACCCGAAGAGCAGGTGTGACTGGCTTCGGTAAGGAAGCAAAGAAAAGAAAACTTTTGCGTGCTGGAGGTATGAATGGCTGAGAAAAAGCCCGAGCGGGAATACGTGTTTTTTGCCAAGGATGAGCTGGAGAAGCGAAAGAAAGCACCGGTAAAAACTACTGCCGAGGACATTCTGTCCCGCTTCACCCAGCAATGGCGGGCAACCCTCATCGTGGATCCAGCGCAGGGGTTTAACAACCGCATCATTCGAATGTGGATCAACAAGATTAAAGCTGGGGACCAGGAGGGGATGGGTTGGAAGACATTGGGTCACCGGCACACCGTGGAAGCGGTCATCTATATCAAGCAAGGTCACGGTTACAGTATTGTGGATGGTATTCGCTACGACTGGGCCCCGGGAGATTTCATCTGCGTCCCCTATTTTGCCTGGCATCGCCACGTCAATGAGAGCGACCAGGAGATGCAATACATGGCCTGTACAACCCAGCATCTGTCCCGGGCGTTGGGAGTGGCCGTATATGAGGATGAAAAATACCCGGAGTACTGGGTCTTCGCTCAGAAGAGTGAAGAGGCCATGAAGGGTCTCGTGCCGGGCGGGTCTGAGGTTCCGGCCCCGGTGACGCCGCCGCCCAATAAGCTGGCCACCGACGGCATCGACTCCCGTCTCTATGAAGAGCAGCTCTATTATTCCGCCAATGAAGAGATGAGACGCCGTGCGGGCAAGGTCATGGTTAAAGCACACGATATTAAATTGAACGAAACGCGCATGGGTCTCGTGGCACACATCATCGATCCCCGGCTTGGATTCCATGTAAAGCAATTGTCCACATTGGTGGCGGAGATCCCGCCGGGAGGTAAATCCGGCGCCCATCGCCATCTGTACGAGGAAATCGAGTACGTGCTATCGGGAAATGGATACAGCATCATCGAGGACAAACGATACGATTGGAAACCCGGCGACGCCTTTTCCATCCCCATGTTCGGCTGGCATCAGCACTTCAACACCGGGGATGAGCCCGCAAGATTCCTGGTTCATACCTCGAGGCCGGCCATGGAAAACCTTGGCCACGTGATCACACAACAGGGTGAAGCCTATTGTGATTGATCATCGGGATGAGAACCTTTCGAGGGTCCAAGGACCGGAGCACTAAGATTAGGGAGGAAGCCCATGGTTAATCGTACGATCTATATTGTTCCCACGGTTCTATTCTTATTCTTGGTTCAATCGTCGCGGCACGTCGAGTCCGCTTCACTACCCAAGTCCAGCCAGGAGATGGTGAAGAACCTCGGCCTGGAAGCGGGTGCCCTGGACGGCGTCGAGCAGGAGCTCAAGATGCCGAAAGAGGTTATGGAGGGGGCCAAGAAGGAGGGGATGATCAAGATCCGGTCGACCCCCTGGACCGCCAGCGAGCAGAAAAAACTCTTTGCTTCATTTCAAGAACGCTATCCTTTCATCAAGATCGATTTCTCCGGGGCAAACCAGCAGGGAAGAACCGTGAAAACCCTGATGGCCTTTCGAGGAGGTAGAGTGATCGCCGACGTGGTGACCAGCATCGGGGGGTTCTTGTCGGATTACGAAAAGGTGGGTGCCCTCACAGACCTCCGGGATCTTCCCAATTGGAAATATTCACCGGAGGAAGGAAAGAATCCAAACGGTTTGTGGATCGGGATCTACTTGCGTCACTGGTGTATCGCGTACAATACACGGCTGTTAAAAAAATCTGACCTGCCCAAAAAGTGGGAAGACATTCTTGAAAACCCCGTGTGGCACAAGGGCAACCTCGCCCTGGGAAATCGCCCGCAACTTTGGGCTCTGATGCTGTGGAAGGCCAAAGGGGAGGAATGGACCAAGAACTATGTCTCCAGGCTGTTTATGGAGGTGAGACCGCAGCTCAGGAAAGAGGGCATGAACGCGATGGTCCAGCTGGCGGCGGCAGGTGAATTCTATGCATCCGTTCCTGCGTCCAAGTCCCGGACCTATCAGATGTTACAAAGGGGCGCGCCCATCGGTTTCACGTGCCCGGAACCGGTGCCCGTCACGACGGAAGCGGCCATTATTTTAAAAGGCGCTCCGAATCCGAACGCCTCGAAGCTCTTTTTGAATTGGATGATGAGCCGGGAAGGTCAGCTAGCCGCCTACTACGGCCGCAGTATCTCTCCTATCCGTGAAGACCTTCAGCGCAAGGAATTGATTCCCTTCGCGGATCAAATTCTGGGCAGAAAGGTGAGTTTCAGAGATCCAGACCTACAGCGAGAAGTCATGCCTAAGTTGAACGAGGTCTGGAATGATCTCTGGCTGCGCGGGAAAAGACCGTAGGTAAATTTGCAGCCGTTTATTCGAGAAGAGAATCAAACTAACCGTTCATCGAAGGGCGCATTGGACAGAATCTCTGCGTCCTTCTCAGTAACGGCCACCAATTCCTCCAATTTTACAGTGTCTTTTGCTCCCACTTCGCTGAAATAGGTTTCAACGGAGAAGACCATATTCGGCTCCAAGATCTCCGATGTAGGCTTATCCCTCTCGATACGGGGGTACTCGTGGGGCCGCATGGCATCGGAATGGGCGATGGAGTAGTTGTCTAAAAGCTCCCGGTACTTTTGAGGTATCTTGGGAGCTTTTGCAATAAGCTGATCGATCCTCTCACCCGGTTTAAGCAGGGCGATAATCCCCTGGAGGTAGTTATAGGCGAGTTTGTAGAGATCCTTCTGTTCTTGAGTAGGATTTTCCCCGCAATAGTAGGTCCGGGACACATCCGTCCAGCAGCCGCCGGGTCCCACAAGATGTAAATCGATCCCCACGAACTCCTCCGCTTTGACCTCTCTCTCGGTGGGCCAACGCCTCCATGGATTCATGTTCTCTCCTGAACAGACATTTAGTTGGAAGATCTCCTCTGCTCCCTTGCGCATCGCCTCGTAGTGCACTACCGCCGTCAATTCAGTTTCACGCACTCCGGGGCGAATAGCCTTACGGAATCCCTCCATAATGTCCGAATACCAATGCCCCATGGAGCGAAAACATTTTACTTCGTCCACTGTCTTGATCCGTTTTGCAACGGACAATGCGTGGCGCCCGTCCACCACGTCGATCCCCATCTCCGCAAGGGCATGGATAGCGACCACATCCAACGGGTCCACGCCGAGCTTTTCCCCCTCAACGCCAAACTCTTTCATGGTTTCTTTGATGTCAGAAGCCCATCGCGCCGATTTCCCCTGTAGGTCGGCACCCGTAGCGTTGCTGGAGTGTAAGGCAGGCCTGATATTGGAGTAGTCCCGTTCTACGTACCCGCGGTCGCGCGGTCTGGAGTATAGGATGGGTTCTCCATCGCGAGGTACAAAAACGGAACCGCCAGGCAATCTAACATTGGTTACGTACCTGACATTGGCACCTTCGGCTAGGAATAGGGCCCCGAAACCCTGTTCCTTCATTACGTTTTGTAACTGCCGAACCCTGTCTTTCTGCATTTGTTGAAAATTGGCTTCGCTCATTTCAATACCTCCCGCAGTGTGGGCGATGTATAACTTGGAAGCGTTTTTGAAGTCAAGAAAAGGCGGGGCTCCATTTCTCCTTTTTGCCTCCGGCGGTTCTCCACTGGAAGGTCGCCAACGCCACTGGGCGATACATGGAATCGCCGGAGATTTGTGCTATGGTGTTTCCGGCCTGCTAGGGGAATCACTTCGGCGGAAAACTTTGCTATGCTCAACGGTATTTTTGTTTACGATGCGGACGCTCATGTGATGGTCAGCCAGCGGATGTGGGAAGACATGCCCGAGCCCATCCGGCAGCGGCGGCCGCGTCCGGTACGCATAGACGATCATGAGGATTTCGGCGGACTGGAAAGCTCCTGGTTTGTCGAGGGACGTTTGACCCCGCGCCACTGGGGTCCGGGCAGTCAGCCGGCAAATAATCCCGCCACAACGAATCCCAATTTTTCAGGAACGAATTTGAGCCTTCCCGTGGAAATCGGTAGCCGCGACCTTTCGCAGCCGGAGCTTCGGATTAAGGATCTGGACCGGATGGGCATCGACTGCTCGGTCATGTACCCGTCCACGCTCTATGCGACCATGGCCATGGACGCGGAGTTGGAAGCCGCGCTGTATCGTTCGTTTAATCGCTACATGGCAAAGGCCTGTCAATGGAATCCCAAACGGCTCAAATGGGCAGGTCTGATTCCCCTCAGGAATCCCGTTGAAGCGTGTCGTGCCATTGCCGAGATGAAGGAATCCGGGGCTACGGCAGCGGTAGTCTTTGGGACGGCGGGGGAGCGGTCTCTTTCGGATCCTTCTTTTTATCCCGCGTATGACGAGTTGGTCCGTGCCGGTTTGCCCCTGAGTATACACTTCGGCATGAGTTTTCCGCCCCTCTGGGATATCAGCCGGACGATGTTTTCCGGGCAATTCCTGGGCATGACCCTGCCGGTCTTCCTTGGATTTTATGCGGTGACGGCCGGCGGCCTGATGGATCGCTACCCGTCGTTGAAAGTGGGTTTTCTGGAATTTGGTTCCGAATGGCTTTTATACGTGGTGCCGCGTATGGAGCGCTTTCGCAGGATGGCCTTGAGGCGGGGAACCCCGATGCCGACGGATATGCCGCAAAGAGAGATTCTGCAGTACCTTCGTTCGGGCAACTTTTTCGTGACCTGTGAGGGTGATGACGAATTGCTGCCGGAGGAAATCGAACTGATGGGGGATAATAACATCATGTTCGCCTCGGACATGCCCCATCCGGAGATGAGAGACAATGCCGCAGCTGAAATTTTCGAAAACAATAAGATCTCGGATCTACAAAAGCGAAAGATCCTTTCGGACAACGTGATCCGGTATTACGGTGAGGCGTAGCGCGTTGCTGAAGGAACGAAGCTGCATTCATAGTCTGAAAGGCGCCGTTTGAGCGAACCAAGACGCAAATCGGGATAGACCAAGGAGGCTCACTCAAGATGCCCTACAACGATCTACAGGACTATCTGGCAAAGCTCGAGGAAGCGGGTAAGCTGCACCATATAACAAAGCAGGTGGATCCAGCTTGGGAAGTATCGGCGGTCACCCGCAACATGTTCGAGCGCTACGCTTGGGAAGATCGAAAGGCCCTCTTTTTTGACAAGGTAGGGGATAGCAAGTTTCCCCTGGTGGTGGGTGCTGTCGGCGGGTCCCCGTCCATATACGCCCTTGCTCTGGGTACGACCCTGGACCAGATTCCCGCGGTCTGGGAAAAGGCGCAACGTGAGCCCATTGAGCCGAGCCTGGTGAAATCGGGTTTGTGCAAGGAAGTGATCACCAACGGTGGTGAGGTGGACATCCGAATGCTTCCCAATGCCATTTGGACCCCGGGTCGAGATCCAGGTCCCTACATCACGGCCCCTCTGGTGGTTACAAAAGAGCCGGAGACCGGCAGCCGCAACATCGGGACCTACCGTTTGCAGGTGAAGGGCCCCAATCGTCTCGGAATCTACATGGGACACGAGAAGCATGGTGCTCGGCACCTCAGGAAGTACGAGGAACTGGGTAAGGATATGCCCGTGGCCATCGTGATTGGCGCGGACCCGGCCATCACCCTCGGTTCGGTGACGAAGTTTGCCTACGGGACGGACGAGTACCGGGTGGCCGGCGGACTCCGAGGAGAGCCTTTTCCCCTCGTAAAATGTGAGACCGTGGATCTGGAGGTGCCGGCGAACGCCGAGATTGTTTTAGAAGGGGTTATGAGAAACGGGGTCCGCGAGGACGAAGGTCCCTTCGGCGAATATACTGGTTACATGGGAGTCCATGGCCTCGCACCGGTAATTGAAATTCATTGTATCACCCGGCGGAAAAACCCTGTCTATCAAGCTTTCCTGAGCCAGATGCCTCCCAGCGAATCCAGTTGCATCCGTAGCGTGGGGCGGTCCGCCGCATTGCGTCGACACCTTAGCGGAGTCCTGGGCCTGCCGGTTAAGGATGTTCATTTTACCGAAAGCGGCGGTGCCACCGGCAGGGTCATCATCTCCATGCGGAAAGAGCACCCCCAACAGGTCAAGGAAGTCACCTGGGCGACTTGGGCCATGATGAACAAAGAGCCCAAGTATCTCATCATCGTGGACGATGATATTGATATCCGGGATCCCTTCGAGGTGGAGTGGGCCATGAACTTTCGCTCCCAACCCGGAAAGGACATGTTGGTTGCGACAGATGTCATTGCCATCGGACTTGACCCTTCCACGGCGCCGGCGGATATTCCCGAACATGACCCCCAGCGGAGAATCGGTAGCCGGGTGTCCATTGACGCCACGCGGAAACATACCTATCCACCTGATTCCCGGGTTCCGAGAGAATACCTCAGCAAGGTGCGTGATCGATGGGGTGATTATGGGTTTTAATAGGAGTAGATTCCGAAGCTTGTAACTCAATACAAAATTGTTTGGAAATTTTCGTTTCTGTTATTCGAATTTGTTTCGAATTTCGGATTTCGAATTTCTAACGACGGAGGCTTTGCCATGGCAAATATCGTTCAAGATGGTCAGTACGTCCTATCGGATCGGACAGAGGCATTAAAGGGATTCGAGCAAGAGCTGGAAGCGGCCCACCTGGTGGGGGAATGGCAAATTCCACGTCAGGCGGAACCCAGCCCCGGAGGCGTGCCGCATATTTGGAAATGGCCCATGATGTTAAACATGATGCGTCAGGCCTGCGAGGTGCTCGGTTTGGAGGAAGGTGGGCGACGCAGCATCCTGTTCACCAATCCAGCCATACCCACCAAGGGAACTATTCTCGGAGTTCGAGTTGGCCTACAGATGCTCAAGCCCCAGGAAGCGGCGTGGGCTCATCGCCATACGATGTCCGCTCTCCGGTTTGTGGTGAGGGGAAACCCCAATGTTTACACCGTGGTCGACGGTGAGAAATTCTACATGGAGGACAACGACCTCATTTTAACGCCCCAGGGTACGTGGCACCATCACGAGAACCCCACGGATGAGTATCCGATCTGGTTGGACGCCATCGATACTCCATTTGTAAGGAATACCAATGCGATTTTTTATGAGCAGTCGCCCACCGAAAAGCAGGAAATCGTGGAAGATGGCGATAGTACCTCGCTCAAGGTGGGTTGGGCCCGTCCTCAATGGAGCCAGGTAGACGCGCGGGTCGGTGTGGCGGTGGCTTACAAATGGAAAGACACCTATGAGAATTTGAAGCGCCTGGCCAAGAAGGCGGGAAGCCCCCATGATGGGATTATCCTGGAATATGTGAATCCCATGACCGGCGGACCGGCATTTCCCACCATCGGGTGTCACATCCAGATGCTCCGCCCAGGAGAAGAAACGAAAGAACACAGGCATACGTCCGGGGCGGTGTATTTCGTCGTGCAAGGCGAGGGAGAAACGAAGGCCGGTGACCAGACAATCCGCTGGTCCAAAGGGGACGGTTTTGCCGTGCCCAACTGGTCCTGGCATGGCCACAAGAACCTGACCCGGGACGAAGCTATCCTCTTCAGTGTCACTGACGCTCCCATGCTCAAAGCCGTCGAACTGTATCGGGAGGAAAGTAAGGCATAGCCACCCCGGCTCGACGACAAATTTATACTTCGTGACCTTCGTGCTTTTCGTGGTGCCAACATGCTTAACCACGAAGGACGCGAAGCACACGAAGGAAGANNNTGAACCAAGGACGGGTTAAGGTGGAGGATTTGTTTCATGCGAGCCTGAGGGACTCCTAGCGTTAAAAGGGGTCGGGAGTCTTTGAGCCAGGACTCCCGACCCCTTGGCCCGATTTGTTAGAGATTGTGAGCTAAAAATTTGGATTCTGATGATGATTCGTTCCGATCGATACCAAGACTCGCTAATTTTCGAGCGCAAGCCGTTCACCTGGCCCGGAAACTGTACTCTCGCGGTTTGGGTCATTCCCAACGTGGAAGTTTATTACTACGATCAGTTGAGCGGCGTGGTAATTTCGCCTAACGTGCGCGGGACCCTTCCTGACGTGCTCAACTATACCTGGAAAGAATACGGCATACGGGTTGGCCTATGGAGGATCGCGGATCTTCTGGACGAGCTGGGGATTCGAGCGACGGTGGCGCTGAACTCCGATGTCTGTGAGGTTTTTCCCAAGGTCGTTGAGGAGATGAATCGTCGCAGCTGGGAGTTCATGGGGCACGGTGTCACCAACAACCAGAGCCTCATCGGACTGCCCATGGATCAGGAACGCGCGGTGATCCAAAAAACCGTCGAGACCATAGAACGCTCCGTTGGCAAAAGGCCCGCCGGCTGGCTTGGGCCGGGGTTGGGAGAGACGGATAACACTCTCGACCTATTGGCCGAGATTGGAGTCAACTATGTCGGTGATTGGTGCCATGATGATCAGCCCTTTCCCATGAGAGTGAAGTCAGGTGAAATGACCTCTCTCCCGTACTGTATGGAGATCAACGATATTCCTCTCATGGTTCGAAAAGGATATACGGGATCACAGTACTATGAATCCGTGCGGGATCAGTTTGAAACCCTCTATGCGGACAGTGAAACACACCCGAGGGTGTTGGGAATACCATTGCATCCGTTTATTACCGGCCAGCCGCTTCGGATCAGGTATCTCAAGAATGCTCTCCTACAAATGAAGCAGTACGAACGCGTTTGGTTCGCCACGGGAAGCGAAATCATTCAATGGTACCGGCAAAAGGGCATGTAGCAGCAGATTCACAGGCTAAGGGGAAAACAAACCTATGCAATATCGAGATTTGAGAACCTGGCTAAATTTAGTCGCGGAAATGGGTGAGTTGAAAATCATCAATGGGGCCAACTGGGACCTTGAAATCGGCGTGCTGGCCGAACATGTCATGCGGGCCAAACAGGAGCCCGCCGTCATCTTCGATCAGATCGTGGACTATCCCGCAGGTTACCGCATCCTGATTAATGAATCAGGATCCAGAAAAAGGGCTGCCTTGACCCTGGGACTTCCCGTTGATCTTGACGAGCCGGGTCTCATTCAAGCCTGGCGCGAGAAGCGGAAGTCCATTCGTCCCATCCCCCCCGAGTACGTGAAAGACGGGGCGATCTTTGAAAATGTTCTCAAGGGTGACGACATCGATATGTGGAAGTTCCCCACTCCCCGTTGGCATGAACACGACGGAGGACGTTACCTTGGCACCGGGGATGCGATTATTACCAGGGACCGGGAAAACAATTCCATGAACATGGGTACCTATCGGGTCATGGTACACGATAAAGGTCATATCTTTGTTTATATCTCACCCAGTCACGACGGGCGCATTCATCGCGATAAGTGGTTTGCCAACAATGAACCCATGCCGGTGGTAGCCGTATTCGGTATGGATCCTCTCCTCCATATGGTGGGGGGCTGGTCGCTGCCCCACGGGCAATTCGAAATTGATTTTGCCGGCGGCATCAAGGGCGAACCCATTCGGGTCGTTGAAGGACCGGTTACGGGTCTTCCTATTCCGGCGGATGCAGAAATCGCCGTGGAAGGTTTTGTCATGCCCGATGATCGTAGGCCTGAAGGGCCCTTTGGCGAATGGACCGGCTACTACGGTAGCGGTGCCAGAGAAGAACCCGTGGTCCAGGTCAAAGCGCTTTACCATCGCAACGACCCCATCATTCTTGGTTCCCCGCCGGTAAAACCGCCGTCCGGGAAGGTCTACATGCAATCGATTTTGCGCTCGGCCGCTATTTATGAACAGCTCGAGGGTGCCGGAATCCCGGGGGTGAAGGGGATTTGGTTCCATGAGGTGGGGGGCGGACATATGTTGAATGTGATCTCGATCCAGCAGCTCTACCCGGGGCATGCCAGGCAGGCGGCGTCCATCGTGTGTCAATCCCGAGGCGGCGCCTACATGGGACGCTATGTGGTCGTGGTGGACGAGGACATCAATCCGAGGGATCTACCCGAAGTGATGTGGGCCGTTTGCACGAGGAGCGATCCGGCCCAGGATATTGATATCATTCGCCGGTGTTTGAGCGGGCCTTTGGACCCCATGATCTCGCCTGAGAAAAGAAAGAGGCGGGACTTTGGCACTTCACGTGCGATCATCGATGCCACGCGTCCCTTCGAGTGGCGCAGCGAATTCCCGCGTGTCTCCGAGGCCAGTCCCGAGCTCAAGAAGAAGGTCCTGGCCAAATGGCAGTCGCAGCTCTAACGAAGAACGCATAGCGCATGGCGCAAAGAGCATAGCGTCCGTAGGGCTACGTACTCCCATCTGCTAACTGCCCTATTTCTGGTTCTAAGGTCAGATCTCTCCCGTTTGCCTTTAAGCCTTGCCTGTGTTCTTTGCGTTTTGCCGATAAGACCCGATCGTCAGCACTTTTAACTCACTCCCGAAGCCGCTTTGCGCTCTGCGCTTAGCGGCTTGCGTTCCCACTTGCCCCCCCATAGCAGCGGGTCTTTACATTTTGTATACTGAGGCGCTTTGCGTTCTTTACAGTCGTTTGAGGGTATTCAAGGTATCACCGGAAAAGCTTCACAAACATGAACCGATTGAAACAGGAATGGCTCCTCGGCATCGCTTTCGTCTGCTTCTTCCTTTCGGGCATGTCGGGTCTCATTTACGAGGTGGTTTGGACCCGGATGCTGACCCAGGTGTTTGGCAATACGACCTACGCCGTGGCCACCGTTCTCACTGCATTTATGGGAGGGCTCGCTCTGGGGAGTTGGCTCTTTGGCTTGCTGGCGGATCGGGGTAAAAACAACTTTCTCCTCTACGGCATTCTAGAAGCGTGCATCGGCGTCTACGGGTTTGCCGTTCCCTGGCTGTTCAAACTGGTTCAGTGGCTCTACGGTCCCCTCTTCTTTTTGAGCGAGCGCTATCCATTCTTATTTAGTCTTTCCGTCTTTTTGATGGCTTTCCTGTTTTTGATGTTTCCCACCATCCTGATGGGAGCCACCTTGCCTGTACTCAGCCGCTTTTTCATCGGCAGTTTCAACCAGGTCGGTCGCAGGGTAGGCGACCTGTACGCCACCAACACCATGGGTGCGGTGCTGGGATGCGCCGCCGCAGGCTACTGGTTGATCCCCGCCATGGGAATGCAGACCACCGTCTACGTTGCCGCGATTTTAAACCTGTTGATTGCTCTGGTGATCTTCGCCATAGACCGGAAGCGGGACAAAGAGTACGCGTTCAATGTGGCAACGAGTGATCCTGTCTCACTGGAAAAACGGCCCCTAGGAGCCGTCACTTCCCTGGGCTGGATCCTCCTCGTTTCCATCGGACTATCCGGATTTGCAGCACTGGTGTACGAGAACAGTTGGACTCGCGCCCTGACCATGGTGATCGGCAGCTCGGTTTATTCCTTTACAACCATGCTGGTGACCTTTCTGGTGGGCCTGGCTCTCGGCGGTTTTCTGTACGCACGTCTACTGGGAAAACGTGAGGTGGGGTTGAGCCTCTTTGGGTTCCTGCAAATCTCGGTGGGACTAACAGCCGTGGCGACTATCCCGCTGTTTGAAAAACTGCCACTCCTGTTTCTCCGCCTTCTCTTCGCGCTGGGAGACTCGTTCTCTCTGTTTTTGTCCATCCAACTGTTTCTCTGCGTCCTGGTCATGTTACTGCCCACAGTCCTCCTGGGGATGACCTTCCCTCTGGTGGCCCAGCTCTTCACCCGGGATCTGTACCGTGTCGGCAGTAGCGTAGGCATCTCATACGCTGCGAATACCCTGGGGGCGATCCTTGGTGCCTTTACCGGCGGCTTCATCCTCATTCCATGGGTCGGAGTTCAGAACAGTATCATCTTGGGTGCTGTGCTGAATTTTACTGTTGGATGGTTGCTCCTGGTGCTGGACCCCCGGGCGGCATTGCAGCGGCGCTTCGCAGTGGGGGCGGTGGTGATGATGGGCCTGGTCCTCGTTCCATTGAAAATTCCTCGATGGGACCCGCGTGTTATTACTAGCGGGGTGTCCATCTACGACGGAGAATTTGAAGAGACCTATACCGATTTTGAGCGGCTTGAGAAGATGCGCAGGGACGAAATCGTCTATTACAAAGAAGGGCTGACGGCAACCATCAGTGTTCATCGGAGCGCTCTGGATTATCTTTACTTTAAGACCAACGGGAAAGTGGACGGATCCCATGGGGATGCCCTGACCCAGCTGATGATCGGTTACATCCCGCTCTTTTTGCATCCCACGGCGAAGAACGTTGCAGTGATCGGCCTTGGAACGGGGATGACCGCCAAGGCGGTGGGGGCCTTTCCCACCCGGGAAATTGAAATTCTTGAGATTGAACCGGCCATGTCGGAAGTGGCGGGCTACTTTAACGACTACAATGAAAACATACTGGACGATCCGAGGGTCCGTCTGATTTTTGCGGACGGCCGGAATTATATTCTTGCCACGCCAAAACACTATGATGTGATCACCTCGGAACCTTCCAACCCCTGGATCGCCGGTGTTGCTAACCTCTACACCCGGGAATTTTATGAAGTGGTTAAATCAAAGCTCACTAGGGAAGGGCTATTTGCCCAATGGTTTCACAATTATTCCATGTCTCTGGATGATTTCCGTATGGTGTTTCGTACTTTTGGGGAGGTGTTTCCCTTTGTTTCCGTTTGGGAATTGGCGGAGCAGGACTACCTGCTCGTGGGAAGCAAAGAAAAGCAGCAATTTGATTTCACCGCAGCGGCCAAGGTTTATTCCGGACAAGGTGTTGTGAGCCGGGACTTCGATGATCTGGGCTTAACTAACGTTCGTGAGATTCTCTCCTACTACCGAATGGGGAAAAAGGAGCTCATGGCGTTTAGCAAGGGGGCTCAGATCAATACCGATGACGGTGCCCAGCTGGAGTACTCCGCCCCAAAAAACGTCGGCTTTGACATTGTGGATGAAATTCGGGATGAAATGGAACCCTTTACCGTCTCCGCACCATGGATGGACAGCGAGCCGGGCTTGCTGCTTGAGAACATCCCTTCCAATTCGAATTGACTGTTCAATAGGTTCCGGCTATAAGCCAACCTAACGTGGCGTCTTCAAGGTCTTCGCAAAAGCATCAAGCGGTCCTCGGAACAAGCCTCCCCCGGGTCGAAGGTGTCAGCAAGGTCACCGGATCCTGCATGTATGCCGGTGACGTGAGCCGTCCTGGAGAGTTGTGGGGCGGTTTCCTTCGAAGTCCCCATCCGCATGCACGAATCCTCCATATGGATGTGAGCCGTGCGATCAATCTTCCGGGCATCAAAGCCGTCATTACGGGAAAAGACGTATCCCCACAACTGGAAGGCCTGGGACTGGAAGACATGCCGGTGATGGCCCAGGACCGGGTGCTTTATATCGGTGAAAAGGTTGCCGGTGTGGCCGGTGTGGATCAGGATGTGGTGGAAGAGGCGCTGGGATTGATCACCGTCGAGTATGAAGAGTTGCCGGCGGTGTTTGATCCGCTGGAGGCTATTAAACCCGAGGCTCCGCTTCTCCACCCGAATTACGATGGTTACGCCGGACCGCATAAGGAAAGCGGTCTGAAAAACGTTCAATCCGTGGAAAGGGCGGGCCAGGGAGACGTTGATCGAGGCTTTTCCGAATCAGAGCATGTATTCGAAAGCACCTACGATACCCAGATGGTACACCAGGCTTTCATCGAACCGCGCAACGGTTTGGTGGAAATGGATAATCAGGGTCGCGTGAGGGTATGGCACTGTCACCAGGCTCCGTTCATGGTGCGGGGTAAGCTCTCCGCGCACCTGGACCTTCCGGAGGAGCAAGTGTTGGTGCACCCTCTGGCTACGGGAGGATCCTTCGGCGGCAAACTCGGCTTTGAGGATATCATCTGCAACACCTATCTGGCACGGGCGGCGGGTAAGCCCGTAAGGATTAAAGAGAGCTATACCGAGGAATTGATGGATGGGCAGCCGCGGCATCCGGCCGTCATCGTACTGCGCACCGGGGTCAAAAAAGATGGGACATTGTGGGCCTGGGATGGAGCGGTTTACTATAACGGTGGTGCCTATGCGGCTCGTACGCCACGCAACGGTTTGAACGGGACCTTCCTGCTGGCGGGATCCTATCGGACTCCGCATGTGCGGATGGCGGGTTATAGCGTGTACACCAATCAGGTGCCCACCGGTTTTTTTCGTGCACCGGGTGAAGTCCAGACATTATTTGCGGTGGAGAGCCACATGGACATGATGGCCCAAGCGTTGAAGATGGATCCTATGGAGTTCCGTCTGCGCAACTCCCTCAGAGACGGGGACACAAAACCGACGGGTGAACCGCTTCGCGCTCCCAAGGGCATTGAAGTTCTAGAGCGGGTGGCCAAGATCTCCCGGTGGAAAAAAAGCCTGGGTGTCCATTCCCAAAAGAGCGGTTCTCGTGTGCTCAAGGGACGTGGTCTGGCCTTTGGATATCGGCACATCGGCACGGGAGAGTCCAGTGCCGAGTTGTTTCTGGAGCCGGACGGGTCTCTCCGGCTGGCCACGGCGGTGCGTGACGTGGGAGTGGGCGCTTACACGATGCATCGGCAGTTGGCGGCGGAAACCCTGGGTGTGACGCCGGAACTCGTCCAGATTGATGTCAAAGGTACCGATACAGGGACCTATGACGAGGGTGTGAGAGGACAGCGGGGCACCTATGTGGAGGGACAGGCGGTGGTGAGTGCGACTCGTTCACTCATGGAGGCTCTGAGGAAACGGGCGGCGCTTGAATGGCAAGTCAGGGAAGATCAGGTGCAATGGGAGGGCGGCCGTGTTTGGTTAGCAGACAAGAAGAAGACGTCGCTCGGACTCGGTGAGCTGGCAAGATCTTTTAACGGAGAATCCGTTCGTGGTTACGGCCATTGCAAAGGAAGTCGACCTGAAGTCTACGTTTTTCAAGCCCTGGTGGCAGACGTGGAAGTGGATCGGGAGACGGGGCAGGTACGGGTGCAAAAACTGTACTTTGCCCTGGACTCATCCAAAGTGGTCAACCCCTTGATGCATCAGGGGCAGATCGACGGCGCCGTGATTCAGGGTATCGGGCAATCCTTGATGGAAGACCTGGCGGTGGAGGACGGGCGTGTCTTGCCTTTGAGTCTCGGTGACTACAAGATTCCAAATATCAATGACGTCTCTCCGCTACTGACCTCTTTGGTGGATGGGGGGGGAGGGCCAGGACCTTTCGAGACTAAAGCCGTTGCGGAGGCGGGAATCGGGATTGTAGCTCCCGCGATTGCCAACGCCGTCTACGATGCGACGGGTGTGAGAATCATGGGTCTTCCCATTACGGCCCAAAAGGTCTTTAAGGATCTGGGAAAGATTAAACGACCATAGGCCAACATTGGCCTACCCGCCTCCGTAATCTCCTACCCATAAAAATTCATAGGCTCCGGGGTGGCTTTGTTCGAGCACCTGCTCCTGAATTCTCCTTGTCACCGCGAGACGAGGAGCGGTAAAATCAATAGGAGCAGCGCCAATCGAAAGAAACCCATATTTGGTTATTGGCCGCTCTCACGGACAGAGATTCCAAAGGACCTTTAGAAGTTGGAAAGTTATCGGCCTATTAGAGGAACATCGCGGGTGAACCCAAGCGCCACTCTGGGCGGGCAGGGCATTATCCGAACTATCTATGACGCCATGCTTGAGGCATGGAGTCGAGGCGGCTGGGTCCATACTCAGGGATGGGACCTCTTTTGGATTCTAAACGCCCTCTGGCTGACACCAGCGGCTTGGATGCTTGCTGAGGGGTTTACTGATCCAGCAAAAAGCCCATTGGACTCCTGGTATATGGTTGCAACCGTCCTGTTCTGGATCGGTCACCGGGTGAGCTCGGCGTATCTAGCCTACTGTACGACAGCCTATCGTCCCTTGCTGCGCACCCAGCGCATTCGTTTCATCTGGGTACCCATCGGAATCGCCGTTACAACTTTTGCGGTGCTGTTGCCGGGAGACGATGCCCTCCCGTGGTCATGGGCCGATCGTTTAATGTTTCTTGTGATCCTGGACTATGGACTGATCACCTATCATTTCGCCTCGCAGCACTTCGGGGTGCTATCCCTTTACCGCGTACGAGCCGGCAGGGAAACGAGCCGCGGTGGCCGGCGGCTGGACCGCATTTATGCGTTGGGGGTTGGAGGGGTGATGATTTTTGTTGCCGAATTGGGAGCAGGAACGGTTTTCTTTCAGGACCGCTGGATCAATCCTTTGATCGATCCCAAATGGCTGGAAAGCGTTTACGGCGAACTACAATTAACCGGCACGGTTCTTGTGGTACTCTTCACCGGATGGATGCTTTTTCGTGAGGCGGTTGCCCGTCGCCCCTCCGTTCCCAGGACACTTTACTTGGTCGGCATGGCGCTCATGGTCGTGGCGGCCTTTTACCTAAATCCTTTCATTTTCGTCGCTATCTGGACCACACAGCACTGGCTGGTAGCGATCGGGCTTACCACCAGGGTCGCAAAGGATGACCCACCGGCCGGGCCGTCCCTCTGGTACCGGACCTGGCACAGGGTGAATCGGCGCCCTGTCATGCCGGTTTTGCTTTTGATGGCGATCTCGGCAATTATGCTTCCGGTCATGGAAGTGGAAGCTTTACATGAGACCGGGGCGGGCTATGCGGAACGCATCGTTCCCCTGGTAGCGAAATGGCTTGCCAATGAGTCATGGCTCTCGGTGCTGGTGGCCTTTGGATTCACCACGGCCTTCCTGCACTACGCCCTCGACCGTGCCGTGTTCCGCCTGAGCAACAGCGCAGTTCGTGAAGCTGCGCGAGGCTTGTTCCGCTAAATTCATTCGCCAACCCGGGATTAGCGAGGATTATTGGCTTTGATCCAGTTACTGATGGAGTGCACCACCTCGTCTTCTATGCCCAAAAAGCCGTGAGGGCCCTCGGCGTCACAATGCCTTCCTCCACCGCTTTGACCCCCTTCAAATGCAATTTGTTCAACCTTGGGGGCATTTTCCATTAGTCTCATATGTGGAGTTACCGCACCATAAGGCGTTACAAAGCACCGGTCGTCTTTATGATGCACAAAAAGGGTAGGAATCGTAATTCTTCTAAGATCTACGTCGGTCAATGTCCCGCCCCCGCCGCTGGGTTCAAACACGGTCGCGGTCAATACGAGGCCGTCGGCACCCCCGACCTTCAGTTGGCTCGCAGCGTTTGCCGCGGATATCGTGCCCCTGCTGGTGCCGATCAACCAAACCGGGGCCGGGGAAACTTCCCTTAGATAAGCGATCACACCTTTGATATCCAAAGCATGAAAGTATGTGCTCCTGGCACCCCGGAGGTTTCTATAATCAGACGGTGAGTCTACCACGGCGACGTTAAATCCCTCCTCGGCAAACCTGAACCTCGAGCGTACGAGAAAGTTAGTGTCTCGATGGATGACCCCGTCATCGAAGATGATTTCGCCGCTTCCACCGGCGAATAGAATGAAGCTTGCCGAGGGTTTCTTGACTTTCAAAAAGAGAAACGCCTGCTCCGCACCCTCGCGCATTGAAACGACAACGTGATAGCGCTCAACATCTCCGCTGTTGGCGACCCTTTTAACCCTCGCGGGCTTTGCAGCCTCATTTACGGGTGCGGCGCTAGCTACAGCAACGATGGTTAAAGAGAGTAAAACTGCTACAACCTGACTCATCTTCCGGTTGACTCGTGTGTCCCTTTCGGCTAGTCTCTGCGCCTATCAAAATTGCTTCTTAGGTGGAGGATCTATGAGACATAGAAGGATAAATAAGAGTGCGAACTTATTCATCGCGCTCGTCTTAATTATGATCGCAGGGGTTGGGCTTTCAAGTCAAACCGCGGCTGCGGCTGATGCGTTCTTCAAGGGAAAGACCATCACCATCGTCGTAGGATACGGCGCTGGTGGCGGTTTCGATATCATGGCACGTCTCATGGCGCGCCACATGCCACGCTTCATCGATGGAAAGCCGAGATTTATTGTGCAAAATAAGCCCGGCGCGGGGAGTTTAATTGCGGCCAACTGGGTTTACGCGCGCCAACCTGGGGATGGCCTCACCATGGGGATGTTTCATTACTCCTTTGTGACTCAAGCGCTGATGAAGGATCCGACGGCGAAATTTGACCCCTTGAAGTATATCTGGTTCGACGAACCGACCATCGGAACCCTTCCAAGGGTGGTTTTTCTTCGTTCCGATTTGGGCATTCGTACTATCGAGGACTTAAAGAGCTATAAGGGTACTTTGGGTATGGCGGAAAGCGGTCGAGGCACGGGCGCAGCCGTGGGAACGGAATTCCTTAAGGGGATGGGAATACCCATCAAAAATATATATGGATACAGAGGTTCCTCGGATGCTTTTGCAGCCATAGAGCGTGGGGAAGTGGACGGCCGGGTGACCTCCCAGGAGAGCGCCATTACCAGGTACAAACGGTTCCTCGATAGCGATATCATTCGACCCGTCCTAGCCATGGGAAGCGACCCGAGACTCAAGCCGTTTCCAGGGGTGGCCACGCTCGATGACTTGAATCTAAACGCCAAGCAGAAAAAATTAGCCCAGTTCCTGACCCGGACATGGAGCCGTCTGCGCATGTTTGCGCTACCCCCAGGCACGCCGCAGGACCGGGTGGACACCCTCCGTGTGGCCTTCAGGAAGACGCTTTCAGATAAAAAGTTTCTCAAAGAGGCAAAGAAGCAGCGCATGATTATTTCACCTGCGCCCTGGGAAGATGTGGTGGCGGATATTAATGGTCTAGCGGAGGCACCGCCGGACATCGTTCGGGAGTATAGAAAACTGCTGGGCTTGAAGAACTAATAGGCCGAGGCAACGTCGAAAAGTCTACAATAGCCCAACAACACCGTTTGACTGGATCCTCCTATGATGATGGACCATGGGGCTCACGGGGATTACCCAATGGAAGCCTCACCACAGGAGGATCCATCCAATTTATAGGCCACAGCATTAGATCTTCGCAAAACTGGTGTTGCCCTTGACCCTGTCTCCTTAAATCTTTTGGACCTCCCATGATTGAAGCAGCCCTATCCGCTTTCCAGGAGCTGATGGTTCCCATGCGCCTCTTGTTTCTCTTTCTTGGCGTTCTTATGGGGCTAGTGCTGGGAGCCATACCCGGTCTCGGTGGACTTGTTGGCCTTGCCGTCCTGCTCCCCTTTACCTTTGATATGGATCCGGCCATGGCATTTGCCATCATGATTGGGCTCCTTTCCATCACCAGCACTTCGGACACAATCCCGTCGGTTCTGTTCGGTGTGCCGGGAACCGCGGCGTCTCAGGCCACGATCCTGGACGGTCACCCTATGGCAAAAAAGGGGGAGGCTGGTAGGGCTCTGGGGGCCGCTTACATGGCCTCTCTGATCGGGGGACTGTTTGGCGCCGTTGTGCTGGCCGCGATGATTCCGATCATTAGGCCCATAGTCATGGCCTTTGGCGCACCGGAATTCTTTATGATGGGGATCCTTGGAATCTCCATGGTGGCGGTTCTGAGCGGTGGGGCACCCATTAAAGGTCTTGTTGCCGGAGCTTTGGGGCTCATGGTGGGAATGGTTGGGATGGATCCCCTGACCGGAGTGCACCGCTGGGTGTTTCAACAGCTGTATCTCATGGATGGCATGCCACTTGTTCCTGTGTCCCTGGGGATATTTGCCATTCCTGAGATAGTGGACCTCGTAATCCGGGGCACTCGAATTGCCGATGTGCCTAAAGAGGCCCTGAAAGGGGTCATGACGGGAGTCCGAGACGCTTTTCGGCACTGGACCCTGGTAATGCGCTGCAGCGCGCTGGGTGTCTGGATTGGTGCCATTCCCGGACTCGGTTCGGCCGTGGTGGATTGGTTTGCTTATGGACATGCCGTGCAAAGCGAAAAGGGTGCGTCGGAATCCTTTGGCAAAGGTGACATTCGCGGCGTTATAGCCCCCGAGTCGGCCAACAATGCCAAAGAAGGTGGGGCCTTGGTCCCCACCATCGCCTTTGGGGTTCCGGGAAGTGCTTCAATGGCTCTGCTGCTCGGAGCGATGATGATCCAGGGGCTCACTCCAGGTCCTGCGATGCTAAATATCCATCTCGACGTTACCTTCACATTGGTCTGGAGTATCGCAATTGCCAATATCTTCGGCACCACACTCTGTCTGCTCTCCACCAATTGGCTGGCGAAAATTTCCCTGATTCGGATTCATTTGTTGGTGCCACTGGTGACCGCCATGGTTTTCCTGGCCGCCTACCAGTCCAGCCGTCACTACGGTGACTTATGGACTCTTCTCTGTTTCGCATTGCTCGGTTGGTTCATGAAAAGATTCGGATGGCCAAGGCCGCCTATTATACTCGGCTTGGTGCTGAGCACGATCCTGGAAAACAATTTGAATATCTCCGTCGAGCGTTATGGTTTTGCGATGTTGTCCAGACCCATCTTTATCGCGATCATTCTGATCACCCTTGGGAGTTTATACTATGGTATTCGAGTGCAACGCCCCTCCACGGCAGGTGTTGCAGCTCCTTCCTCCCGACGCCCCGTGAAGTTTCGCTTTCAGGCAAGTGCCCTGTTTACGCTGGTTATGGCGTCGATCTTTGGTAGTGCCATTCTCACCGCAGGGCAATGGGACTTTGCCCATGCTCGCATCTTTCCCTGGGCCATGGGCATTCCTGCGTTCCTGCTATGTATGACCCAACTCTACCTGGATCTCTTTCGACCCAAGGAAGTGGATAAAAGTGGGTTTATGGACCTTCCCGTGGATCGAAGCATTCCTGTCTCGGCTGTGATTCGCAGGGCTTCAAAGATCTTTGGTTGGATCCTGGTGCTTTTCGTCGGTACTTGGTTGGTAGGACTGGTTGTCATTGTCCCGGTGTTTATTGTTTTTTATCTTACTCTGGAGGGGCATGAGAAGTGGTGGGTGAGTACGGCGTATACCGTTGGAATGCTCGCATTCATGATCGGCGTGTTTCATGTGGTTTTGACCGTTCCCTGGCCCGAGGCCCTTTTCCCACAAATTGAACAGGCGATTCTTCGATGGTTCTGAGTTCTCCTCTAGAATAGGGACACTATACTTAATTCTCTAACTTTGCCTCCGGCCAGGCTTTTGCTTATGTAAAGCACGGCCTGTAAGCTCCTCTAGGCGTTGCAGAAAGGCGTTGCTACCTAGAGGGCGACCCGTCCGTGCGTGGCGCTCAATTTCTCGTCCAATACTCGTTTGTCTGTTTTCGAGGAATGATCTCCAATTTCTGATTTGCTCGGTTACAAAATGCGCATCCAGGATGGGATCACTTCTTTTAGTAACATGTGCAGCTGCGCTCGACCAACGGTAGTCCTCCGCCCTCGTAACCAAACCTGCTTCAACTGGGTTTCGTTCAACGTAGCGAATAGCCGCAATTAAATATGATTCATCCATAGGGAAACTAGCAAATCTTCCCTGCCAGAGATAGCCTCGCCATCCCTCACGCTGGTTGATGTTCCACGTTTAGCGACGGTGGGCTTCTCCAAAGGTTCTGGCTAGGCTGTCGGGTCCTTCGGGTACAGCAATGAAATGGACATGGTTGTCCATCAAGCAGTATGCCCAAAATGTAACGCCATAGCGTTTGCTTTGTTCTGAGAGAATTTGCAAATAACTTCGGCGATCTCCTTCTTTGAAAAATACCGGTTGGCGGCGATTGCCCCTCTGCGTCACATGATGAGGGATACCCGGTACCGTGACTCGAGCAATTCGAGGCATGCAGGGACTTTATGGTGCCAATAACGAAAAGGCAACAATTAAGTATAGTGTCCCTTTTATTCTGGGTTGACGTGCGAGTCCAGAATTCGATATTCCGAGGGGAATCATTGGATGAAAGAGGAGTTTCATGAGTAACGCGACGGATGAATCGCAGAGTGAGGTCGGAACCAGGGTGCTCAAGATAGGCATTCTCGGTATCGGTGTTAGCGGTGCGAGGATAGCGCGCGCCATGGCGGCCATGCCTGAGATTCGACTCGTTGCCGGCGCGGCCCGCCGCCCCGAACTGCACGCCGACTTCGCTGAACGGTACGGCGCGAGGATTTATGGTAGCGCGGAGGAGATCTGCCGCGACCCAGAGGTACAAGCCTTGTGGATTTCGACACCCAATCAATTTCACGCGGAGCACATGATACTCGCGGCTTCTAACGGGAAGCACGTTATCGTCGAAAAGCCGATCGCGATCACCATGCGGGAAGCCGAGCAGATGATGGAAGCGGCGGAGCGTAGCGGTGTCGCTGTAGTTTGCGGTCACTTGTTGAGCAATACACCGCGGGCGCAGATGGTGCGCCGGATCATTCGTTCTGGCGAGCTAGGTCGATTGTGCGCTTTAAACGTATGGGCATACACAGACTGGATGCTCCGTCCCAGGACAGCCGCGGAGATGGACTTTGCTAAAGGGGGTGGAGTCCCATACCGCCAGGCGCCCCACCAGGTGGACACACTACGGTTGTTGGGTGGTGGACTCGTTAGGAGTGTCCGCGGAATGATCGGCCAATGGTTGCCAGAACGAACCATGCCCGGTTACTACTCGGCTTATCTCGAATTTGAGGACGGAACACCCGCCACCCTCGTGCACAACGGTTACGGTTACTTCATGACCAGCGAGCTGGTGCCGTGGGCGAAACCAAACCCGCAGGCTTCTATCAATAAGCGAACCCAAATTCGCCATTCTATTCGTACTGGCAATTGGGACGAGGGGGAAGCGAAGACCGAACAGTCCCGGGAAATTGGCCGTGAGAATCAAACACCCCAGCGGCGACCCGCAGGAGACATTTGGGTAGGCGACGATCTAGGTATCGTCGTGGCGACCTGTGAGCGCGGTGACATCCGCTATTCCGCACGTGGTGTGTACGTTTACGATGACCAGGGAATTAAGGAAGTACCGGTCGAGAGGCGACCGAGGGCTGGAGCCCCGGAGATCCGGGAGCTTTACGATGCAGTCGTGCTAGGCAAACCTGTCACCTATGGGCTTTCATGGGGAGCCGCTACGCTTGAGGTCTGCCTAGGCATCATCCAGTCTGCGCAAGAACGGCGTGAGATTACCCTTCAGCACCAGGTGCCGGTTCCTGACTTCCAAGAAGAAGGCAAGAATTAGGTATAGTGTCCCTTTATTTCGGTAAGTCGCAATGTTCCCCTATCACCTAACCCTTTTCTCATTATTCTCGCCTTATTGATTAACACCTACTACTTACAGACCTTTGTGCATTCAGCATTGCCGCCGCCTGCAAACGTATCGCATGTAGTCTTATTCCAAGTTTGATCTGTGCCAGCATCGTGTATGTCAAGCACCCCACTATTACAGAACTTGTTATTCTTCTCAAAAATTAGTGCGACCTGGAGGTCTCGGTAAAAGAGGGTCTATTCCGTGAGGACCTCTTTCATCGACTGAACGTTGTTCCAATCAACCTACCGCCGCTCAGGGAGCGAAAAGAAGATATACCGTTTTTATCTCAGTACTTTTTGCAGAAGTATTCTGCAGAAGTGGGAAAACAGTTTAACGAGATCACCCATGAGGCAATGGAAATACTTTTTGCCTATGACTGGCCCGGCAATGTAGGTGAGCTGGCAAATGTAATCGAACGGACCATTGTGCTGGGAAGGGGACCAAAAATAACTGTTGAGGACTTACCCGAGAGGCTCGCTACGGGTGATGACAGTGGAGACCACGGCATCCTCTCGTTTCGCGACGGGGTGAACATCGCCAAGAAAAAGCTAATTCGGAAGGCCCTCGCCAAAACTCAAGGCAATCGTCACGCTGCAGCCAAGGCCCTCGGCCTGCACGAAAAATACCTGCTACAACTGATCAAAACCCTCCAAATTGAGTGAAGAGTTCGCGATCCCCAAACTGAATTAATGTGAACATCCACTCAAGTTTTTAGTCTTATCACTTTCCTCAGGGCTACGGTTGGAGCCTCCGCCCATGGACGTATTCTAAAGTCTTTGAAGGCTTGACGCTTAGGACCCAATCTTGGTATCTCCTGTGGTTGGGTTGCAGTGGGATGATGTTCGTTGGTGTAAATGACCATCGATATAGGCGTCTTGGTTGAAAAAGGGGAGAAGAGCTATGTCGTTAGACATCTTGATCAAGGATCTAAAGGCTTCATTCCAAAAAACCACCTACGCAAAGTGGATGGCGGATGAAGGACTCCCGGTATACGAGGGCTATGGTTTAGAAGACGTGCGGGATGTCAAACTTGCCCCATGGTCTCGCCTGGGGGGAAAGGGGGCCTTCATTCAACTCTATGGGATGATGGATGGCTCGAGGGGGATGTACGTGGGGGAGATTCCGCCTGGCGGGGCACTGGAGCCGGAACGGCACCTCTACGAGGAGTTGATCTGCATCTTTGAGGGGAACGGAGCCACGGAGATATGGCAGGAGGGGGGCAAGAAGCAGATGTTTGAATGGGGACCCTGGAGCCTATTCTCTCCTCCCATGAACGCGTGGCATCGCCTGGTCAACGGTGGTAGGGAACCGGTGCGGTTTCTGGGAACCACCAACGCGCCCCTAACGATGAACCCCTTTCGCGAACCGGAATTTATTTTTAACTGCCCCTATGTCTTTTCCAGCCGCTTTGCAGGACAGGATGGCTATTTTCAGGAAGGCAAGAAGCGCTATCAGGATAAATTTTCAAACGTGTGGGAGACCAACTTTATTCCCAGCCTCAAGGAGGCAGCCTTGGAAGCCAAGGAAAGGAAAGGCTCAGGGGTAAAGATCACTCAATTCGAGATGTCCGGAAACGCTTTAATCGGCCATCTATCGGAATGGCCGGCGGGTCGTTACCATAAGGCTCACTACCATGGACCTGGGGCCTTACTCCTTGGTCTTGAGTCTAACGGGTACGTACTCATCTGGTCCAAGGACCTGACTCATCAGCCCTACGCCAACGGAAATGGTGAGGATGTGGTCGCAATGGATTGGAAGGAGGGGAGTGTCTACAGTCCGTTAGACGGTTGGTATCATCAGCACTTCAACACTGGGTCGCAATCAGCCCGCCATTTGGCTGTGAGATATGGCGGTGCACAGCATGGACATATCGACATGGGGACCTCAGCCCGGATGAAAAAAGGGCAGAATATGACTTCAGTGAAAGAAGGAGGGAGCCTCATCGAATACGAAGAGGAGGATCCCCAGATTCGTCGCGACTATGAAGAGAGGTTGAGGAAAGTTGGCATTCCCTGTCAAATGCCTAAGTTTGCCTAAGCGGCGTATAAAGTAAAAGAATCATCAGAGTAGAAACAACATATCAATTGGTAGGTGGAAAGAGGCAATGAGTGAACCATTCTTAAGAGCAACGGGTTTGGGAAAGCGGTTTGGCAGCGTAGCTGCGGTGAACAATGTCAGCTTCGATATCACCAGAGGTGAAGTACTTACCCTCCTGGGACCCAGCGGTTGTGGCAAGACGACGACGTTACGCATGATTGCCGGTTTTGAGAAGCCGGATTCCGGAGAGATCGAAGTCGAAAACAACTTTGTCGTTTCGGTACAAAGAAAGGTTTTCCTGCCTCCGGAAAAGCGGGAAATGGGGATGGTGTTCCAGTCCTATGCGATCTGGCCGCATTTGGATGTTTTTGAAAATGTCGCCTATCCGTTGAGAGTTCGCCGTGTCAAAAGCAGCTTGGTTCGGGAGAAGGTGGAATCCGTGCTGGCAATGGTAGGTCTGGCCGGTTTAGAGGATCGGCCGGCGATGCTGTTGAGCGGTGGTCAACAGCAACGAGTCGCACTGGCCAGGGCCCTTGTCTACTCACCCAAACTGCTGCTGCTCGACGAACCCCTGTCCAATCTTGATGCCAAACTCCGCGAACAAATGCGCGTTGAGCTCAAGGAGTTGCAGCGGCGACTTTCGATTACCGTGGTGTTCGTGACCCACGACCAGATCGAAGCCATGACGCTGTCCGACAGATTGGCGGTCATGAGCCAGGGTAAGATCGAACATTTGGGTACCCCCCAGGAGATTTACACGAAACCGGCTACTTCGTTTGTGCAGGAGTTTCTGGGTCGGGTCATCTGGCTCGAGGGGAGCGTTATCGAAGATAAGCAAAATAGGCTCAGCATAGGTCTCGCCAGCGATGAATCGGTCCAAATTCACTGCGGCCCCGCGGATGACAATATGAAAACAGGTGAGCCCGTCGTCGTAGCGGTTCGGCCGGAGGACGTCAAACTGGCAAAGGACAGGATCGGGGACGGGTCGAATCAAGTTCCATGCACTGTGGAAACTGCGGTGTTTCTGGGTGACCGGTATGAATGCCATCTTCGTTTCGGTTCAAATTCCTTTACACTCTATGCGGCTGTAGGAGAGCCATATACATCAGGAGAAAAGCTCTTTCTGGTACTACCGGAGAATACGATTCGTGTCTGGCGCAAGGCGCATACTAACCCGGCAGCCGTCCAGGGCAACGCTTAGCCGAGCATCGTGGTCGCTTCTATCCCCCGCACCCTGGTGGCCGATAGAAGTGGTACACGAAAGAAACACGAAAACAACAACTTATAAAAGTCGTAATCTCCCCGGCTGAGCCAATGGGAAGTCCCGGTCGCTGATTTTCCCTCCATTGACAATCTCCTATCTACGCATTATCTTAAGGGAAAATGGACGGTCTAAAGGATTGTAATGCCCATCTACGAATATCAGTGTGAAAAATGTGGCGAATTTGAGGTGACCCAGAAGATAACTGAAGAACCTCTCAAGGATTGCCCCACCTGTGGACAAAACGTCAAAAAACTCATTTCAAACAGTACCTTCAAGCTCATGGGCACGGGCTGGTATCTGACGGACTATGCCCGGAAGGGGAAGTCCTCCGACGGTGCCCAACCTTCCAACCCTTCGTCCAAATCAGAGACGAAAACCGAATCCGGTTCCGACACGAAAAAAGAGTCCTCTTCGACGGACTCTAAGACGACCAATCAAAAGGGCTCCGCCTCCACAGCCTCCTCATCAAATTAATTTCAGCTCGCGCAAAGTTCGCCAGGGGGTCGGGAGTCCTGACTCGAAGACTCCCGACCCCTTTCCCCTTGGCGCCTTAGCGCGAATCGCTTGTATTCTCGCATTCGTACCTGCACAACTGGTTCCATGCTAGTCCAGAACCTTCACCCATGGGATGTAGATGTCCCTCGGGCCCAAGCGATTCAAAAAGAACTGAGTTCTCGAATTTCGCTTGTGGAGTCGGTTCAAATCGACGAAATACAATGGATAGGCGGTGCCGACGTAGCTTATTGCACAGAGAGTAATCTTCTTTTCGGCGCCATTGTCGTCTTGCGCTTTCCGGAGCTTTCCGTTGTGGAGACAAAATGGGTTCGGGATCGGGTGACGTTCCCATATGTTCCGGGCCTGCTGAGCTTTCGAGAAGCGCCGGTTCTGGTGAAGGCCTACCGCAAGTTAAGGCGGCGGCCCGACGCCATGATATTCGATGCGCAAGGAATCGCTCACCGGCGCGGTTTTGGTTTGGCATGCCACCTGGGACTCCTTTTTGACCTTCCCTCCGTGGGATGCGCAAAGACGAGATTGGTGGGAGACTATTCGCCAGTGGGAATTCGCAGGGGTGATTCCAGTTTCCTTGAGTTGGAGGGGCGAACCGTGGGAAAGGTTGTCAGAACCCGTACGAAGGTTAAGCCGGTCTTTGTGTCCCCTGGTCACAGAATGAGTGTTCAAGGTGCGGCAGAACTGGTGTTGGCGACCACACGGACCTCTCGACTCCCGGAGCCCATACGAATGGCGGATCAAATGGTGAATCAGCTAAAAAGGGAAAGACAGCTTTAGCTCTTTCCTATCAACCGTGGGGCAGCGTTATTTGAACAAGGCTTATTGCACCAGGACGTCCGCGAATTCAAATCCGAAATCCGATTCTCGAAGTCCCAAACAAACCGCATACTTCGAATTTAAAAATAAAACTTAAAACAAAGTAGTTTAAAAAACATTAGAGTTTTTGATTATTTGAATTTGTTTCGAATTTCGGATTTCGAGTTTCGAAATTTTCCGTCTATATGTACTTTGCATACTTTGCCCTTCGACGGGCTCAGGGTCCGAGTTCAATCGAAAGGCGGCTTCGTGCGAGTCGTTTTCGGCCGGGTGGAAATAGATGAGCGTCATAATTGGAATCGACACCGGAGGCACCTTTACGGATTTTATCTTGTTCTCCAAGGGTGAGGTGGTTGTTCATAAAGTCCTTTCCACTCCGGATGACCCTGCCCGCGCGATCCTGGAAGGATTGCGCTCTTTGATCAAGGACACTCAAAGGGTGAGTGTTACGTATGGTACCACCGTGGCAACCAACGCTTTGTTGGAACGAAAGGGTGCCAGGGTGGCTTTCGTCACCACCAAAGGTTTCGAGGATCTGATCGAGATCGGCCGCCAGAACAGACCCGAGCTTTACGCTCTCGAACCTCGTAAACCGTCTCCGCTGGTGTCCCGGCCGCTGCGTATGGGTATTGATGAACGAGTGCTGGCAAACGGAAGGGTCATGACTCCCTTGTCCCGGCGCGAGATCCAGCGAGTGAAGGAATGGATTCGTAAGTCGAAACTGGACTCCATTGCGGTGGGGTTTCTCCACTCTTACCGGAACCCGGCGCATGAAAAGTCCCTAGGGAAGGCGCTCCAATCCCTGGAGGTTCCCGTTTCTCTTTCTCACGTTGTTCTTCCGGAGTACCGGGAGTATGAGAGGTTTTCCACGACCACGGTGAATGCGTATGTGACCCCGGTAATTTCCGGTCATATGATGAACCTTCAACGAGCGTTGAAGTCCAATGTCGCTGGGTTGGTAGGTGACCTGCGTGTCATGCAGTCCAATGGAGGCGCCATGACATTACGCTCCGCCAGTGAGCATCCCGTTCACACTTTGCTCTCCGGACCTGCCGGCGGAGTGGTGGCGGCCCATGAATTAGCGCTCAGAGCCGGAGTGAAGAAAGTCATCAGCCTCGATATGGGGGGCACTTCGACGGATGTCTGCCTGGTCAATGAAGAAATTCCAATGACCCCGGAAAAGCTGGTGGCCGGCGTACCGGTGAAGGTCCCCATGGTGGATATTCATACGGTAGGGGCCGGTGGAGGCTCCATTGCCCGTCTGGATGAGGGAGGAGCCCTAAAGGTGGGGCCCGAAAGCGCCGGTGCCGACCCGGGACCGGTCTGCTACGGTCGGGGGAGCCGGTTGACGGTAACGGACGCTAACCTTGTGCTGGGTCGCTTGAATCGGAATCTATTCCTGGGGGGCAGGATGACTCTGAATCTGGAACGGACCACCAAGTCCATCGCGCAGCTTGCCCGAATTGCAAAACTTAGACCCAGGGGGTTGGCCTGGGGCATCCTTCGGGTGGTCAATAGCAACATGGAGCGGGCCATCAGAGTGGTATCGTTAGACCAGGGCCTGGACCCCGCAGCGTTTACCCTGGTAGCTTTCGGAGGTGCGGGCGGCCTCCACGCGGCGGAGCTGGCGGAACAACTTAAGATGTCACGCGTAATAATTCCTCCAAAGCCCGGCGTTCTCTCCGCCTGGGGCATGGCAGTCTCCCCGTTGGTGAAAGACTACTCCCAGTCGGTGCTTGAATCCACCCCCGATTTCAACCAACTCAGCAGAAGTTTCTCTTCGCTAACGGCCCGTGGCTTGCGGGACATGAAGCGAGCGGGGTTCAAGATCAATCAGACCAAAATCCTTCGTTCCGTGGACATGCGCTATTTGGGGCAGGCCTACGAGATCAACTTGCCTTGGGATCGACGTTTTATTCGCCGGTTTCATCAGTTGCATCAAGCCCGATTTGGTCACTGCGATCCTTACCAAGCAGTTGAAGTGGTCACGTTGCGAGTGCGGATTCAGACCAGGAAAGTCCCAACTCCATCGCGTCGATTGCCCTTAAAACGGGGCAATGGGAAGAAGGCCTTTCTCGGCCATCGGGAAGTCTATTTCGAGGGAGGAGTCCGCAGAGCTGCAACCTACCAGAGAGAACAGCTGCATCCCGGTGATCGAATTCGAGGCCCCGCTGTTATCTACGAATTCAGTTCTACGGTTGTGGTGCCGCCGACTTGGCGAGTACGGGTGGACGGGTACGGAAATTTGAATCTGGTAAGAAACTGATCTTGTCCCGTAAAACGCAAGGTTCCTGTCCGAGTGCAGCCTGTGCGTTTTACGAGACTCTTACTCTTCGTAGAATTTTAGTCAACCCCAAGGGAGTTGAGGGTGGCTTTGTCTACTCTACCCGTAACGGTTAATCCATGGGCGGACTGATACCGTTTCAACGCGCCGATGGTCTGCGGACCCATGATACCGTCAGGACGTCCAGCGGGATACCCCTCAGAGGCTAGCATCTGTTGTGCCTTCCGTACCTGCATCTGGCTTGGAGTAAATTCGTCACCTTTGCTGAACATGCCCTTGACCTTTGAAGCGGCAAGCTTGGCGTCTTGTTTCAGGCCCTGGAAGGTGGAGCATCCTCCAAGGACAAACATAAAAACCATAACCAAAGGAACTATGACCTTTATCATTTTAATCCTCCCTGATTTCGAACTTTTCGAATTAATGTTTTGTTGCCAAAAGGGCAGCCGCTACAATTGACTTTTTTTGCAGCAAGCCTTCCTAAAGGTTCGAGGCAAAAAATATGCCTTTTAGGGGGAGGGGCCCTATCGGTCAAAGTTGGTCACTGTTGTACCAGTATTGACTTGATAGGCACTACCTGGTGGCTCTCAATTTGTCGCGAATGTCTGTCCTAAGAAGGGAGAAATGTCCGGCTGTACAGAATGGTTCAACGATGATTCGCCGGAGATTGTGCTCGAGTCCTCTGGATGGGACTCGTACCAGGAATATTTAGCAGGCGGTGAAATTCGCGGCCTTGGTACCGAAACACCGGATGGGCGATCGGGAGGCTTGCCAACGAAGGTTATTGCTTCAACTCGAGCAGAAGCTTCCTCCAGGATTCCACCTCGCTCTTGGGATCCACCAGGGAGGAAAGTCGGGTGCAGTGCTTTTTCAGCTTGCGGTAGAATGAGGGCTCACTTTCCGCTTTGACTAAGAGACGCGTAAGGGCACGGGTATCCCCCACAGGGAAATACCCTGGATAGTTGTCGCCCAATGTGCCCATAAGCCCCGTGATTTTTGAAGCCACAACGGGAACGGAAGATGCGATGGCCTCTGACAGCACATTGGAGCTTCCCTCCATTTTGGAGCTGAGCGCCATCAGGTGGCTTTGAGCCAAAACCTTTCGGGCTTTCCAATGGGGCAGCTCACCAACCCAATCGTAGCGAGGGTTCCGTTCTACTTCTCTTTTAGCGCGCGTTTTCATGTCCTCGCTCAGCGCGCGTCCAATGTGAGTCACGCGTACGCGGGACGAGGCGGGAAGGCGGCGCGCGGCCATGGCGGTACGAAACGGGTCTTTTTCGGGTCTGAGATGCCCCACGACGCAGACTTTAAATATCTTCCTGGCATTTGACGCTTTTCCGTTGACCCTGGTGGCTGACTGGTAGATCGCCCGGGTCTTGCGATGAAGGCGCTTGGGGATTTCCTCCAGGCCTTTTTTCTGAAGGACGATGAGGTGTGAGGCAAGCTCGAGAGATTCCCGGGCGCGGGAATCTCTATGAATATCCCTGTATAGATCGGTCCCCGTAAGAACGACAACCAGCGGTAGATCGGGAAACTTTTCGTGATATTCACGTATGGAGTCATGGCTTCGCAGGGCATGCAGCGCCACGAGCACATCACAAGAGCGGCCTTTGTATGTTTGCTCTACGGAAACCCGATGGCCGAGCCGTTTCAGAATTCCCGCCCAACGCACAGCCGTCATCAGATTGCCGTTTCGGGCATGGCGTGGCGCCGGTGTAACGAGATTGATTCTCACACTTGACCTCAGATGGATGGATTGGTGCGTTTAGGCGGACAACGGGAAAGAGATTCTGTAAGCGGTGAAATTGGTGTTACGGATCATCTGGCTCGTCTCTCGGGCTCAACGGTGCGACTCTACGACACTTGACGTCAAGTATCAAGTCCAAGTTGTTGCTCCATTACCGTAAGCCAGGGAGCAAATTCTTTTGCCCAGCTTTCATTGCAGTTTTCCACCAGATATCGGCGCGCTGATTCCAGGGCGGATCGCTCCCTGGCATTAACCGTGACAAGTTTTTTGTTCTTATGGCTGTCAGTCTGTTCACAGAACCTGCGAATGGCACGCCAGTGCGGCAGGGAAGAGGATCCAAAGCGTTTTGCCACTGCGTTCGTCCAACTCGTTTCCGGATCATAATGCTCGGGATGTGCGGCATAATCAAAACAGGTGGCTAGGGGTACAAAGCTAAGAGCCTCCTGTAACAGCGGGTTGTTCAAGTAACCGTATACCTCCAAAGGCAATCGAGGGTCCCGGTTGGTCAGCGGGGAGAGATGCAACTCGTCACTCATGCTGAGATCATTTACAGGGTAATTGTCCCAAAGGATCAAACGGTGTCGAAGTCGCTTCTTAATTTTCTTCACATGGGCGAGGCTTATGGACTTGGACACCACAGAGGGTCCGGTCCAAAAGCAGCACACGGAATCGGGAAGATTCTTTCCAAGGGTTTCGAGAAAGGAGGGCTCAAAGGCGCCAAAAGTGCGAGGGAGCAGGGGATCTTCTGTGTAGTAGGAAGGGCAAATCCACCACTCCACCTCCGAGTTCCAGGCAGCCGGCTGCTGGTTCAGTATCTTTGCCAACCAGAGTCCCTCAGCTTTGGCCAGGCTACCGGCGAACTCTTTCCTGTCCTCGGCAAATTCGAGAGTTGAGGGGATATCGTCAAAAAGGACGGCAAAGATACGGACCCCCTCCGCGTATAGATCCTTGGCCTTGTCTAGCAGCCAGCCAACGGGTTCAGCCTTCCCAAAATGAAGACCCTTCCCCGGATGGAAACCGTATACAAAATCCACATGATATTTTTTCGCCGCTCCAATGAGATGCGTAAGCTCATTCCATAGGGGTTTCGGGTAAGGCTTTTCCCAGTGCTCGCGATGGTACGGATCATCTTTCGGGGCGTAGAGGTATGTGTTCATGCCCTTGGTTTGACCAAATTCGAACATGGCAGTCCGGTGGGACATGCTCCAGGGCGGACCAAAGAAGCCCTCGACAATTCCACGACGCTGAAAGGTTTCAAGCGGGGCCATGAAATGAGTCAAAAGGCAATTTGAATATTTGTCAAGCGAAAGGGGCTGTTGACCGATGTTCCATTTTCATGTTTGGTGAGTGCGGACGTTTAGCGGGAACGGTCAATTCATTGTCGAGAAGGAGTCAACAATTAAAGGTGAAAGGGCTGATTGCAACGTTGTGGTTTTTGTATCTACTTCAGGTCATTGGTCTTGGTTTTTTTTGGACCGTAGGCGCGGCTCAAGTGCGGGGCTATGGAATGGTTACCGTCCCTGCGGGTCCATTTACCATGGGAAGCGACGTCGGCCCCGAAGACGAAAGGCCCGCTCATAGGGTTGAGCTCCCGAAGTTTACCATCGATCGGACTCCGGTGACCAATGCCCAGTTTGCTCTGTTCTTGGAGGCCGTGGGTTCGGAAAGTCCGGAGGGCGCTCGATACTATGATGTTGACGATGACGATGCGCGGATTCACCGGGAGGAAGGAAGGTGGCTCGCGGATGACGGATTTGAGGATCATCCGGTCATGGAGGTCTCTTGGACCGGCGCCCTCAGTTACTGCAGCTGGTTGGGTAAGCGTCTGCCCACGGAAGCGGAATGGGAGAAGGCAGCACGGGGCAGCGATGGACGGAAGTTTCCTTGGGGGAATAGCCCTCCGGATGCGACTAGAGCGCAGTACCAAGCGGGATGGAATGAATCTGCCCCGGTGGACGGTTTCCCCGCCGGTGCGAGCCCTTATGGAGTACTGGACCTCGCCGGTAACGCCTGGGAATGGGTGAGCAGCGCCTATCGACCCTATCCTTACGACCCATCGGACGGTCGTGAGGACCGTAGACCGGGACCGGTTCGTGGGACCCGAGGAGGCGGCCACGACTCGCCGGCTGAGGAATTGACCACTACCCATCGTGGTGAAGAGCTTTCGCGTAACTACCGGTCGGGCCATCACAATATCGGGTTTCGTTGCGCACGGTAAGCAACAATCCACAACCAAAGAGCAGTTTTCCTTGTCCCCAGCGGATATTGAGCGATTCTTCCCAACGATAGGCGAAACGGCTCCTGGGCTATGGTAAAATTTATCATCATGCGCAAGAAAGCATCGTGGCTAAAAGTTCAAAGCCCTTGGATTTCGGGTCCATTCTATTTTGTTCTGGTGATACTGTGGGCCGACCTTGCATTAACCCAACCCTTTCCAACCCCTGTGGAAGTGGCTCCGGTGGAGTCCCGGATCCTTAAAGAAGAAGTTGACTTTATTGCGACCCTCGAGCCCAATATTACCACTACCGCAGGAGCCGTGGTTTCCGGCCGAGTGGTGAAGGCTGAGGTACGAGAAGGGGATCGTGTTGAAAGAGGTAAAACCCTTCTTATGCAAATCGACCGGACTTCCCGGCAAATTGCGCTTCGCGAAGCCAAGGCGGCTGTGGCCAAAAACCGGGAAAAATGGCAGCGGTTGCGGCGTGGCTATCGGCAGGAGGAAGTGGCGCAACGACGGGCGGAGTCAGAGGAGCAAAAGGCGATTCTTTCGCGCACGGAACAGGATTTCAAGCGAGGAGAACGCCTTCACCGTGATGATCTGATCAGCCAGGCGGAGCTGGAGCGCCTTCAAAGCGATTATCTTGCGGCCAAAGAAAAACACGGCCGCACCCTCGCGGCCCTTCAGATGGCAGAGGCCGGGCCTAGACGAGAGGAGATCGGGGAGGCCGAAGCCGAGCTTAGAGAGGCTCAGGCCAGGTACGATCTGATCGAGTACGAGCTGGATCGTACGACCTTGCGGGCTCCGCTGACGGGGTTTTTGGTGAGGAAGTATGTGGAGGTCGGCACATGGGTTAAAACCGGAGATCCGGTTGCTGATTTGGTGGACTTAAATCCGGTTTATGCCAGTGGCCCTGTGGGGGAGCGCAAGATCGGCCTGCTTGAGTTAGGACTGAAGGCGACCGTGGAGGTGGATGCGCTTCCCGGACAGAGTTTTGAAGGGGTCGTGACCCAGATTGTTCCCAGGGCTGATCCTCAGAGCCGCACGTTCCCCGTCAAGATCCGCATTGCCAATGAGAATGGACGGCTAAAAAGCGGCATGCTGGCCCGGGTGTCAGTGCAGGTGGGAAAGGGTCGCCCGGGGCTGTTAATACCGAAGGACGCTGTCGTCCGAAGGGGTGTGGACGAAGTTGTCTTTGTTGTCGAGAATGGTGTGGCTAGGCAAGTGAAGGTCAAGACCGGCCGCGCGGTAGAGCAGATGCTGGAGATCCAGAACGGCGATCTTGCACCTCAACAGGCAATCGTGGTTGTGGGGAACGAATCCCTTACAAACGGCGCGAAAGTTCAATTGACCAACCGTAACTTGCAAGGTCAAGCACCCAAGCCTTAGCCAAAGGATAGTCGAATTGTCCATTGAATTTTGGATTTCGGATTCGGGATAAAGGTTACTCGCGCAAAGACGCAAAGGACGCCAAGTATAAATACAATTACAAATTCGAAGCACGAAATCCGAAACTCGAAACAAAGAGGGATAACTAAAAAACTAATTTCAAAACCTTATAAAAAATGCGAGAGAAGATCTCGTTGGGAGGTTTTGGATTTTGAGAATTGAGAATTTGAATTTGTTTCGAATTTCGACATTCGGATTTCGGATTTAAAGAGTATCGGATGAAGCTCATTGAATTTTGCATACGCTACCCCGTAACAGTGATGGTAGGTGTGCTGTTGGGACTCTTGTTCGGAGTCATTGGCCTGCTACGCCTGCCGGTTCAGCTCATTCCTACCGTGGACCGTCCTGAAATCACCGTCGAGACCGAATATCGAGGGGCCGCACCGCTGGAAGTCGAGCGGGAGATCACCGATCNNGCCGTTGAAAGTCTCAAGGAGATGTCCTCGGTTTCCATCGAGGGCAAATCCACGGTGATCCTCAAGTTTGATTGGGGCACAAACAAAGACATCGCACGGCTTGGAGTCTCCGAAAAAATCGACCTGGTTACGGATTTGCCGCCGGATGCGGAGGAATCCCAGGTTCGTGCGGTGAACACCGACGAGGAGAGCCCCATTGCCTGGATCATTGTGGAAACCACCCGCGATCTCAACGAGGTCTGGGAGGAAGTAAAGGACATTATCGTGCCTCGCATTGAACGGGTGAGTGGCGTGGGGGCTGTATGGCGGTTTGGAGGTCAGGACCGCGAGGTGCACGTGACCCTGGACCCCCGGGCCATGGCCGCCAGAGAGGTCAGCATCGGTGAAGTTCGCCGGGCCATCTTGAGGGAAAATAGAAACATCAAAGGCGGTGACCTGAGTGAGGGGAAGAGCCGCCATATGGTGCGAACCCTGGGCCAGTTCACGGATATCGACCAGATCCATGGTGTCATCGTGCGTCAGGACCGGAACCGGCCCGTTTACATACGGGATATTGCCACGGTTTCCTTCGGTTACGAAGATCGGGATTTCGCCGTGCGGATCAATGGGAAACCCGCCATTGGTATGGGCGTGTTGCGACGGTCCGGTGCCAATACGCTGGAGGTCATGAGGGGGCTCAAAGAAGAGCTCAACTACCTCACCGAAGGTTTGTACAAGGGCAAGGGCATCCATCTACGAATGGTGTACGACGAGACGGAGTATATCAACGATTCCATGGCGCTCGTGATCAACAACATCTATTACGCCGCCTTCCTCGCAATACTCGTGCTGCTGTTGTTCCTGCGCAGCTTTTCCAGCATCCTCGTCATCTCCGTGGCCATACCGGTTTCCGTGATTACTACTTTTGTATTCCTCAGCGGCCTGGGACGCACCTTGAACATCATCACCCTTGCCGGACTGGCATTTGCCACTGGCATGGTCGTGGACAATGCGGTTGTGGTTTTGGAAAATATCTTTCGCCACCGTGAAATGGGCAAGGACCGTTTTCAGGCGGCCTTCGATGGTGCCAAGGAAGTTTGGGGAGCCGTTCTTGCCTCCACCTTGACCACGGTGGCGGTTTTTGTCCCCGTCTTATTCGTTCGCCAGGAGGCCGGTCAACTCTTCCGCGACATTGCCATTGCGATCTCCGTAGCCGTGGCGCTTTCTCTGGTCGCAGCCCTCACCGTCGTGCCGATGCTATCCGCACGTGTTTTGTCTGCGCGTGCACGTTTTCCCCTGGCACCGGTTCAGCGAATCCTCGATTTATTGGATCGGCTGGGAGGTCTGTTCACCGCCTCGATTGTAGGTCTCCTCTCCTGGTTACGTCACAGTGTTTTCCGGCGGGTTGCGATGGCCCTGGCCATTGTCCTCGGATCTCTGGTCGTCGCCTATCTGTTGGCGCCCCCTTTGGATTATCTGCCAAAGGGGAATCGCAATCTCATATTTGTCGTTGTGAACACTCCACCTGGCTTTAACACGGATCAAAAAGAGGAAATCATTACGACTCTGGAATCGCGTTTTCTTGGCATACGGGAAGTGGCCCGCCTTTTTGCGGTGGTACGAATCGAGGACCCCATTATGGGCGCCATCGTCAAACGTGAGCATGCCGACCTGAATGGCATGCGGCGTGTAGTGAACGAAATGCGGCGCCGTGCCCAGGGAATTCCCGGCACCCAGGGTGTTTTTATAACTCAGTCTTCCCTTTTTAGGCAGCGGGGAGCATTTTTCGGCGGTACCAATATTGAACTGGATGTGCGTGGCGATGAGCTGGGAGTCATTCGAGATATCGCCGAAAGGCTGCAACAGAAAGTAGGGGCGGTGAAGGCAGTGAACTTCGTCAACTCGACCTTTGAATGGGGAAATCCTGAGATCCAGGTGGTGGTGGACCGCGAGCGGGTGGCGGCCCTCGGGCTCAGCGTCGCGGAGATCGGGGAAGTCGTGGAGACCATGGTGGAAGGGACATTGGCCGGGGTCTACCGTGAAGGGGGTAAGGAGATCGACATCGTGCTCAAAGGGCGGGACCTTGAACTGGCGCGAACTCAGGACCTGGGTCAGGTGGTCATTTCAGATCCGTCGGGACGGCTGGTACAGCTCTCGGACATCGCGGCCATCACACCGGGAACCGGGCCCACAAAGGTAGACCATGTGGACTTGGACCGGGCCATCAAGCTTACGGTCAATATCAGTGAGGCTCTGCCCTTGGAGCAGGCCGTGACTCGCATTGAAGACGCTGCGGTCAATCAGGCCCGTCAGGCCCTGCCACTCGGTTATTCCATTGACGTGAGCGGGCAGGCCCGGAGCCTCAACGAAGCGTGGAACTCTCTCAGATGGTCCTTCCTGCTGGCCGTTATCGTTATCTACCTTCTCATGTGTTCGTTGTTCGAGTCCTGGAGTCTGCCCTTCATCATTATGTTTAGCGTGCCTCTGGCCATGACCGGCGGTGTTGTTGCGGTGAGTATCGCACACCTCACCGAACCCAACATCAAAATGGATACCGTGACAATCCTGGGGTTTATTATTCTCGCGGGAATCGTGGTCAACAATGCCATCCTCATTGTGCACCAGACTTTGAATTTCATCGGTGAAGGCGTGCCAAGGCAAGAAGCCTTGTTGCAGAGCGTCAAGAGCCGCATCCGGCCCATCTTCATGACCAGTACGACGACGATCTTTGCGATGTTGCCGCTGGTGATCTCACGAGGATCCGGATCCGAGCTTTACCGGGGCCTGGGATCCGCGGTCCTGGGAGGACTGGCCGTCTCGACTCTGTTCACTCTGGTCCTGATTCCGACGTTGTACTCTCTATGGCTTGACTTTCGATTGCCCGCGCGACAAAAAATTCATCGAGCAGTCACCCAGGAAGACGGTAAGAGTGCCGTAGCTCCTGGGGTCGCGGGAGGAAAGTAACCATGAGCCAGGTGAATGCCGAGATCGTCGCCATCGGATCCGAACTCTTGTTGGGCCAGATCGTTGATACGAACTCTGCCTGGATGGCCCAGCGGCTGAGCGCCCTGGGGATCAACCTGTTCTACAAGACCGTCGTGGGCGATAACCCCGGCCGGATGCGGGAAGTCATTGACCGGGCATTGGAACGGTCCGACCTGGTCATTACCAGCGGTGGTTTGGGTCCGACCCAGGACGACTTGACCCGAGAGATCGTTGCAGAGGTCGCGGGTAGGAAATTGGTGCTAAGCCGTGAGCTTCAGGACCAGGTGGAAAACCGGTTTCGCCGTCGTGGGCTCACCATGACGCCTAACAATATGCGGCAGGCCTATATGCCCGAAGGAGCCATTCCAGTGGAGAACCCTAATGGTACCGCTCCTTCCTTCATCGTGGAGGATCCTCGAGGCGTGATATTTGTCCTGCCGGGAGTTCCCTGGGAGCTCAAGTGGTTGTTCGACAACGAAGTGGTGCCGTATGTCAGAAAGAAGTTCGACCTGGCGGAAGTCATTACGTACAAGGTTCTCAAGGTAGCGGATATGGGTGAGAGCAGTGTGGATGACCGGATCGGTCATCTCATTGCAAATTCCAATAATCCCACAGTAGGGGTCCTTGCGCACCCGGGTCAGGTGGATGTGCGCATTACGGCAAAAGCTGCCAATAACGACGAAGCAAAAAAATTGATCGTTCCCTTGGAAGAAGAGGTTCGAAGGCTCCTGGGACTCCATGTTTTTGCCACCGACGATGAGACCATGGAAGACGTGGTGGGAAGACTGCTCAGGGAAAAAAATACGACCATTGCTGTTTATGAGGATCTGACCGGCGGGTTGGTGACGGAGCGATTGCAGCAGGCGGGTGCTGATCACTTTGTTGAGGGAGTCATAGGATCCGGTGTCGTTTCCCTGAGACGTTTATTGGTCTCCTCACGCCTGCCTGATCGCGTTGACGATCTGCTGGCGCAACCTACCCAGTTGACCGATGAGCTGGCCTGGGCGGTTCGGGCTCAGGCGAAGTGTCAGTACGGCCTGGCGTTGCATGCGGTTGCCGACCCGAACGACAAAGCTGAAAACATGGCCAGGGGGCAAACTTACATTTCCATCACAGATGGCAAGGGATTCAAAACTCGGGTCACAAACATGGCGGGCCGGGGACGGCCGGACCGAACCCGCATGAGTCAGAACGCCATGGGGCTCTTGCGTTTGGCGCTTTTAGAAGGCCTATAGATTCCCCGGAAAAGATTTTCTCGCCAAGACGCAAAGGCAGCAAAGAAAAGAGTTTATTTAGTACTCCGAACTTGGCTTCCTTTGCGCCTTTGCGCGAGTAATCTTCTTTCCGAGACCCAATCGGAAATTCAGGAAAAAATTATACTCTCGAATGGTGCGAGGGGGTCGGGAGTCTTAAAGTCAGGACTCCCGACCCCCCAAATTAACAATCCAATTACGAGATAAGGTTTTTGGGAATGTTTTGTATTTGAGAATTCTGATTTGTTTCGAATTTCGGATTTCGAGTTTCGAATTTGTAATTTAATTGACGCTTTGCTCTTTGCGCCATGCGCTTTGCGTTTTATCGTCCGCGGAAGCGGGAAATGTCCCGACGGTCCTTTTTTGACGGGCGGCCTTTGATGTGCGGAGATCTCCATTCCTGGGCCTTTAATTCACTGGCGGCTTCCTGCCGCTGTCTCTTGCTTTCTTCGGTTTCCTCGTACAGCAGGGTCGCCACGCTGGCGGGACCCCTCCTCACAGAGAGGTCTCTAACCACCACGGTCCATTCATACGGGCCTCGCCTTATGGTGAGCTGGTCGCCGATATTGACCTCCCTGGCGGGTTTGGTCCGGGTGCCGTTCAGATGGACTTTGCCTCCCGTAACGGCTTCGATGGCTAGTGAGCGGGTTTTGAAGAAACGCGCCGCCCAAAGCCACTTATCGAGTCTGACTTTTTCCGCGCTTTCTTGCATGGTCATAAGGTTACCCTACCAGACTTTCTCGCAGGCTTAAACGAGGCGTCAGGACAGTGCTTCCTGCCAAGGCGCCAAGGGGAAAGGGGTCGGGAGTCTTAGAGTCAGGACTCCCGACCCCCTTGGCCGGCTTTGCGTCTTTGCGCGCGCTATCTTCTATTCGATTTTCTCCGAACCCATAGCATGCTAAAGCTGGCCGGAATTTGACAGAAAGTTGCAGGATCAAATACTCTATGGTTTGATTCAAACATGGCTTCATCGGTGGTTGTAAATCAGACGGTACCTACAGATGGCATTGATGTCCTGGTGGCAGGCGGAGGAAACGCCGCCCTTTGCGCCGCCATCATGGCAAGGCTAGCGGGTGCGAAAGTTCTACTTCTGGAAAGCGCCCCAAAGCATCTCCGCGGCGGCAACAGCCGCCATACCCGAAATCTGCGTTACATGCACACCGGGGCGAACGATGTTCTCACCGGAGCCTATGCGGAGGACGAGTTCTGGAGTGATCTGCTGCGGGTGACGGGAGGAGAAACCAACGAGGAGCTGGCTCGCTTCACCATCCGGGAGTCTGAGGACTTGGGTGAGTGGATGACCCGGCATGGGGTTCGGTTTCAGCCCTCCCTTCGGGGAACCCTTCAGCTGTCACGCACCAACGCCTTTTTTCTCGGCGGTGGAAAAGCCCTGGTCAACGCTTATTATGAAACTGCGGAGCGTCTGGGAGTGCAGGTGTTTTACGATGCAGAGGTGTCCGAGCTAAAAATCCAGGAGCGGGAGTTCCAGTCGGCGTTGGTGAAGTCCAATGGACAGTCGGTGGTCGTCAAAGCCAAAGCGCTGGTGGCTGCTTCCGGGGGATTCGAGGCAAACGTTCCATGGCTGAAAGAATACTGGGGCGAGGCGGCGGAAAATTTTGTCATTCGCGGGACGCCATACAATCGGGGTAGCTTACTCAGAGAGCTGCTAAACCATGGGGCTCAACCGGTGGGCAAACCGCGGGAGTTTCACGCCATCGCCTTGGATGCCAGGGCACCCAAATTTGACGGCGGTATCGTTACCCGGCTCGACTGCATCCCGTTTGGCGTTGTGGTCAACAAGTTCGCGGAGCGCTTTTACGACGAGGGGGAAGACTTTTGGCCCAAGCGCTATGCCATCTGGGGAGGTCTCATCGCCAATCAACCGGATCAGATCGCATACTGCATTGTGGACGCCAGGTGCCTGGAGTTATTTTTACCCTCGGTCTATCCGCCCCTGGAAGCCGCCTCCATCGGGGATTTGGCAGTCAAGTTGGAGCTGGACCCGTCTAGGTTGGAAAAAACTGTGAGAGGCTACAATGGAGCGGTTCAAGCGGGGAGTTTCGATCCCGCAAGCCTCGATGACTGTCATACCGAGCAACTGGACCCCGCGAAAAGCCACTGGGCCCGTCCCATTATTGATCCACCCTTTTATGCCTATCCGCTGCGCCCCGGAATTACTTTTACCTATCTCGGAGTTACGGTGGACGAACGAGCGCAGGTGAAATTAAAAGATGGCGGCGCAACGAAAAATATATTCGCCGCCGGCGAGATCATGGCAGGCAACATCCTTGGGCGGGGATACCTCGCGGGTTTTGGAATGACCATCGGAAGCGTCTTCGGCCGGATTGCGGGAAGGGAGGCCGCGCGGTATGCCCTTGCCTGAGAAAATCAAAGAAGCGGAACGCTTGATGGTGATTTGTAACGCATGCCGTTACTGTTCGGGTTACTGTGCCGTTTTCCCGGCCATGGAGCGGAGGCGCACCTTTACCAAACAAGACCTCGTATATCTTTCCAACCTGTGCTTCGAGTGCAGGGCATGTCTCTATGCCTGCCAGTACGCGCCGCCCCACGAATTTGCGGTGAACGTTCCCAAAGCCTTTGCTGAGCTTCGGCTGGATACTTACAGCGACTACACCTGGCCGCGGATTCTTTCTGGCCTGTTCCGACGCGGCGGGTTGACCGTCGCGCTGCCTACGGTACTTTGTGTGGCGTTGGTGCTGATCCTGACGTGGGCCTACCAGGGACCTTCTGTTATGTTCGGTACGCATTTAGGAAGTGGGGCATTTTACGCCGTAATCCCGTTTGGCGCGATGGTAATCCCGGCCTCGGCAATGATGTTGTACGGCTTCGTGGTTTTTCTCGCGGGCTTCATCCACTTTTTGCGCGATACCGGAGGGCGTTTGTCAGAGGTCATAAGCCCTGTGGCTTTTGTTCGGGCGCTACGGGATGCCTTTGGCCTCGTCTATATGAAGGGGGGCGGCGCGGGTTGTAATTATCCGGACGAACAATTCTCACACAGGAGACGATGGTTTCATCATCTTGTCTTTTACGGCTTCTTGCTCGATCTGGCGGCGACCTCCGTGGCCGCTTGCTATCACCATTTCCTTCATTGGGAAGCGCCTTACCCCATATGGAGCGCTCCGGTGGTGCTTGGCACTGTGGGTGGGATCATGCTGTTGATTGGCACCGCGGGACTCCTCATTCTCAAGTCGAAGAGCGACAAGCAGGCTTCCGATCAACAAATGGTTCACATGGACGTTGCGTTTCTCGTGCTTCTCTTCTTAACCAGCTTCACTGGGTTGGTCCTGCTGGTTTTCCGGGAGACGCCCGCCATGGGGACTCTACTGGCAATTCACCTCGGTGTGGTCGCCGGTCTGTTTCTGACTCTGCCCTATGGCAAGTTTGCCCATGCGGTTTATCGTTATGCCGCATTGGTGCGTAACGCCATCGAGGAGAGGCAGGAAGCCAACAGCCCTTCCGGCAGCTAATCATAAGTGGGGCACGGGTGCCGTCAATCGAATATTTTTACGAGTTGACGCGACGGATAACGTTATCCGCGAAGCGCTGCAGGAAGTCCTTTCGCGCACCGAACGCTTTGGGTAGGTTTAACATGGTCATGTTAACGTAGCTGACGCCCTTGTCGGCGAGTCGACGAAATCCCTCAACGCAATCGTCCGGACCGCCCGCCACCGCCCAGTCCCCGACCTGTGAATCGGCGTCGATGTTAATCTTGACCATGGCGTTCTCCTGCATGTTCCACGTCCTGTAGGTTCGATAAGAAGACTCGGCTGCCTCCTGAGCCTCTTGAATGGCGGCCTGTCGACTTGAGGCAAAGCTCACTCCCCGGGAGATCGTAATGCGGCCTTGATCCTGATTGGTTCTTGCACGCTCATCCCGATAAATGGAAATCAGTTTATCCAGGTCGTTGAATCCAATCTGAGGAGCAAGGTAACAAGCGTTTGCAATCCTCGCCGCACGCCGGACGGCGCCTTCGCTCTGACACGCCATCCAAATGGGAGGATGGGGCTTTTGCAGTGAAACGAACCCCATCTTGGCCTTGTGAACGGTCCAGTACTTTCCTTCGAAATCGATCTCCTCTCCGGTCCATAACTCTTTCATGAGTCGGATGGATTCGGTAAGCCTCGGCACCCGGTCTTTGCGGGTGGCTCCCACGGCCTCTAATTCAGTGTCGCGGTAGCCCAGGCCCACCCCCAGTACGAATCTTCCTTTGCTGACGTGATCCAAAGTCGCCGCGTCCTCGGCAACTTGAAGGGGATTGTGCAGCGGCAGTAATAAAATGCCCGTGAGTAGACGCATGCTACCCGTCTCCGGGGCGAGTCGCGCCAGCATTTGAAAGGGCTGCGGCCAAATGGTGGGATGGGAAACCCAATGCTGCGGCATGGCCACGCCGGCAAAGCCACAATCGCGAACCACATGGCAGATCTCCACAACATCATCGATTTGTTCATGGAGCGATCGAGAGCGGTCGGTGAGAAATGAGCGGAGGTATAGTCCGAATTCCACTGATGGATACCCCAATCGAAGGAGCGGAAGGGGTCATCACCCCAACAAGCATGCCACGTATACCATGCGAGATAAAAATTTCCTATCAATGCAGAAATGTTTTCTGCCTGTTGATATGATGCGACGGGCGGGTCTACAACCACCTTAGAGACGGAGGTTCCCATGCGTATTGCGGTGTTTGGCACCGGCGGTGCCGGGGGTTACTACGGCGCACGCCTGGCCCAGGCCGGAGAGGACGTTACCTTTATCGCCCGGGGCGAACATTTACGTTCCATGCAGCAGAACGGCCTGCGTGTGGATAGCCCCAAAGGCGATTTTGTGCTTCCTTCCGTATCCGCTACGGATGACGCGGGGAGTGTAGGCAAAGTCGATTTGATCATACTGGGAGTCAAAGCATGGCAGGTTACGGAAGCGGCTCGCGCCATGGGGCCCTTGCTGGGCCCTGACACGGTCGTACTGCCTCTGCAAAACGGGGTAGAGACCCCCCAGCAATTGGTGGCGGTCTTGGGTCGGGGTCATGTTTTCGGAGGATTGGCGAAGATCTTCAGTTCGTTAATTGGGCCAGGGCAAATTCGCCATGTGGGCGGACCCACCTCGGTTACCTTTGGTGAGATGGACAACCGCCGTAGCCAGCGGGCGGAAAACCTGGTTCGAGTATTTAACCGGGCGGGAGTGGATGCGGATGTTCCGCCGGATATTCACGTGGCCATGTGGGAGAAACTTTTGTTTATCGCTTCCTTCGGTGGCTTGGGCGCCGTGACACGCGCTCCCATTGGCGTTATTCGCACCGTGCCGGAGACCCGCAGGATGTTGGAAGAGGCCATGGGGGAAATCTACCGGGTTGGCAGAGCCCGCAATATTCACTTCGGCTCGGATATTGTTGAGCGGACCATGGCCTTTACCGACAGCCAACCGGCGGACGGAACCGCTTCTATGCAGCGTGACATTATAGCGAGCCGCCCCTCTGAGCTTGAGTCGTGGAACGGTGCGGTGGTTCGCCTGGGCCGGGAAGTTAACGTCGCTACACCGGTCCATGGCTTTATCTATTCCTCCCTGTTGCCTCTGGAGCTCCGGGCGAGAGGGCGATTGGAGTTCTCGTAACTAAGAAACCAGCGGAAAATTGAAACTTGGAATTAAAAATTGCCGGCCCTTGACGAGGTGAGCGGTGGATAAGTATTTTTAATAGTAGGTGTAAGCGCTTTCCAGCGGCTTTCCACCACCCCAAAAGGCCACAATAAGTCAATGGAAACAATACAATACATAATTTCCTGGTGTAGCTTCACTGAACTCCAGGCTAAGTTTCCCGAGCTCGTTTGGGAGCATGTCAAAGCCGGTTACTATCACTTCACCAACGGAAACGTAATCTTCCGCGGTCCCGAAGTCGCCTCAGGCCTCTACGAGGACGGCCTGCTGGATTCCATGGCCTTCAAGGCTTAACCTTCGGGGCCCATTTCCAAAATCAAATTTTCTTTCAACCTTCATTGCGGCGCCGGCAGTCCCGTTGCCTCACACCAGTAGGAGCTGTCGTAGAAGCGCTCAGGGGGGTGATGGGGAGGTCGGTAGACGCCCATCTCTTTACGTAACTCCAGAAGGGCGGCGAGGGCCTTCGGGTTGATTCGCGCCTTGGGAACTACATTACCATAGGCTCGTTCCGCTGCCGCCGGTGTCAATTCTTCGAACTTCATTAACAGCTGAAGGGTTTCCTCGCGGTGTTGAGGCTCAAGCAACCAGTCCGTCGCGGCAACCCACGCCCGGATAAATCTCACCACGACTTGCCGATGCGTCTCAAGCCAGCTCCTTAGACCCCAACCGCAGGTTAGCGGCCAGTGGGGAACATACTCCTCCGCGTTAGCCAAGAGAACTCCTCCGGCCGATAGGGCCTTGTCGATACAGGGCGGTGTCAGCATCGCAGCGTGAACCCTGTTTTGCAGGAAGGCCTCGAGCCGTTTGGGGGAACTCCCGATAATTTCTACCTCGTATTGATCCTCTCCGATACCGTGACTGCGAAAAATCTTTCTGCGAATGAGGTCCAGGTTGGAATCCCCGGGATCGCCGGCCAGGAGTTTTCCTTTCAGCTGTTCCAGGGAGGTAATTCCGGGGCGGCCGATGAGCTTTGCCGTGAGACCCTCTTCGGCTTGAAACACGAGGAGAAAGTCCACGCCGTGTGTGGTTGCCCGCGAGATCATATTGTCCGCGCTGCCAAGGCCCATGTCCCAACGGCCTTCCGCCATACCCTGGTTGTGATCAGGAGCAAAGGTGGCCAGATGAAACCTGACTTCCAACTCTTCGTTCGCAAAAAAACCTTTTTCTTGCGCTACCAAGTGCGGTGCCCGGCGGTGAAAACCTGTGACGTTTAAGAGATCCAATAGGTAATTCCCAAATAAGATTTCCGCGCCAAGCCACCGTATAGCAAAAATTCGAAATCCGAATGTCGAATCACGAAACAATCTCAAAACAACAATTTTCAAAACCCAAAACCTTGCAATATGCACCCCTCCCGCGTTTTTTTAAGGTTTTGAATTTATTCTTTTGAGTTTTCCCTTTTTGTTTCGAGTTTCGGATTTCGTGCTTCGAATTTCTAATTATTTTATGCTCGGCTTCCTTTGGGTCTTTGAACGAGACGTCGGTAATTTGCTTCCCGAAATTCAATCGAAAATGTTTGCTACGTACTTACAGCGGTGGGCTCACATAGTCAATCATCCGCTGATCTATGTCTCAAATTTCCAATGCTCCAAAACGCAGCGCGCCTTTATGGGGTTGGGAAACCTACCGAGTCCAGGTATCATGTGAAATCCGGGTTCACCGCGCCAGCCTCTATGATTGAATTATTATCGCTTGCCACGGCTCTCATGTACACTTTGAGCCATATTGCTGTGAGGAAGGGATTGGCCTTTGGCTCCAATGCCGTGACCGCTGCCAATGTATCCTTGTTTACGACTTTCTTTGTATTTCTGACCTTGCTTTTGATTTTTGTGCCAATGCACCGGTGGAGTGTTGCCGCCTTGCCCTTTTTTTGCGCGGCGGGAATTTTGGCCCCGGGTCTGTTTCGGTATTTTCTCTATTCCGCCATTGCAAGGGTCGGTATAGCGATCGCGAGTGTGGCCACCAATGTTTATCCGTTGGTGGCGGTCGTTGTCTCGATGATCTTTCTGGGTGAGCAGTTGACTCCGTTAACGGCTCTAGGGATCGCGTTGATTCTGGGTGCGATATTCCTTGCAGCACCAAGGGGAGAGAATCAGAGGTTCGACCTGAAGACACTGTCCAACCGGGGATTCCTCCTGGCCCTGACAGGTGCCATTGTCCGGGGGGCTTCCGAAACCCTGAGAAAATCCGGTCTGATTGTGTTGGATTCCCCCATCTTTGGTGCCGCCACCGCCAATGCGAGTGGATTCACCTTTTCTCTGTTACTTCTGGCTGGTTCCCGTTCCACCCGTAACTCGCTCCAATACGAAAAGATGAGCATGATCTATTTTGTCGTGTCCAGTCTTTTCCAAGTAGCGGCATGGATTCTGGGTTTTTATGCGCTTTCCTATGGGGATGTGGTACGGGTTGCCCCCATTGTTGGAACCGTCCCGATTTTTACCGTTCTTCTGAGTACCGTCTTGTTGCGGGGTGTGGAAAAGATCACTCCAAAGATCATCTTAGCCAGCATTTTTGTTGCCGCCGGTGTAACGTTGATCCGGCTCGGCGCATGATTTAGCTCTCCTTGCAATTCCATGGGATTAATCTAAGAGGTTGATCGGCGTGATTGAAACAATTGGATATGCAGCACCACTTTGGATTTCAGCCGTAGCGGGGCTGATAACCTTCGCTGCTGGCATATTCCCGCTAATGGGTGGACTATCCGCAGGGCGACGCCTGCACTTCTTGCTTGGGTTGACGGCCGGCGTGTTGCTGACGACGGCTTTTGTCGATCTGATCCCGGAGGCCATGAGTGGGGGAAGGTTAACCGGGCTCATCATGACCATCGGGTTTTTAACTCTTTACGGGGTGGAATGGGCCGTGGGTGTCCACGGCCATGGGGAAAACCTGGCGGTTGTAGAAGAACAAGGGGACACTCACTTCCACCGCCATGCGCCCAATTTACCCTTGGTGGCGTTTACCGCTCTTGCATTACATCGATTGGTAGATGGGGTCACATTACCCGCGGCATTTCAAGTGAGTGAGTCCATAGGTTTCACCGCGAGCGGCGCGGTTCTTGTGCACCAGTTTCCCGATGGCTTCGTGGCAGCGGTGCTATTTCTGGCGGGCGGCTGGTCCCGAAAACGGACCGTCGTAGCCGTGGCCGCTCTTGCTTTATTTACTCCTGTAGGGAGTCTTATCGGTGTCGTTCTGGTTGGTGTACCCGATTGGTATCCGCATATCGTTGGGCTGGCTGCAGTGACTTTTATTTTTGTCGCTGTGGCGGAACTCATGCCCGAGCTTCACCATGGCCCGCACAAACCAACGGTGGGAGTAGGTCTGGTGCTGGGAGTATTGATTGCCTTTGGGATTCAATGGTTTGCCAGTCCCTGATCCGCAACCCAGATGAGGATGAAATGAAATACGTCACGTTGGGTAGAACAGCCCTCAAGGTGAGCGTTGCAGGCCTCGGGGGTGGCGGGCATAGCCGACTGGGTCAAGCAACCGGGAAAAGCGAAAAGGAGTCTATTACGCTGGTGCGCCACGCACTGGACCTGGGGATCAATCTCATCGACACAGCTGAAGCCTATGGGACTGAATCCATCGTGGGAAGGGCCTTGAAGGGCGTCTCACGAGATCAGGTCGTCATTTCCACCAAGAAACGACCCGTTGCCCCGGACCATCCAAAGCCAGAGACGGAGGTGAGAAAGTCCCTTGAGCTGAGCCTGAAAAAAATGGGCACGGATTACGTCGATATTTACCATGCACATGGGATTGAGCCCCATCAATACCGATACACTCGTGACGTCTTGCTCCCTATCTTCCTGCGGATGCGGGAAGAGGGGAAGATTCGATTTGTGGGCATCACGGAATACTTCGGGCCCGACTCGGGTCACGGCATGCTCTCGGAGGCACTGGAAGAGGACTGTTGGGACGTGGTCATGCCGGGCTTCAATATCCTGAATCCCTCGGCCCGGTACAGGGTCTTTCCAAAGACTACGGAAAAGGACGTGGGAGTGCTTGTCATGTACGCGGTTCGAAGCGCCCTCAGTCAGCCGGATCGGTTGCGCAAGGTGATCTCGCAGTTGAAACGAGATGGGGCCATTGCCGAGGACTCCTGTGATTCCAAAAATCCCTTATCGTTTTTGATCGGTAAGGGTAAGGCTGCATCCCTGCCGGAAGCGGCTTACCGCTTTTGTCTTCACGAGCCGGGAGTACACGTGGTCTTAACCGGGACAGGTGATCCCGGCCATCTGAATGCCAACGTCGAGGCGCTCTCGAAACCTCCCTTGCCGAGTGAAGACCTGCAACGCCTCGAGAAAATCTTTGGCAGGGTAGACTCGGTCACCGGTGGTTAAGCCGAAGCGCCTCTTTTTACCTGCAAGGCTTGAAACACTTTTTCCGAGGTAACGGGAAGGTCGTGTATCCGCACCCCCACGGCGTCCTCCACGGCATTGGCGATGGCGGCGGCCACCGGGGTGTTGGGATTTTCCCCGATGCCCTTGACGTTGTAGGGACCCACGCCGCTGTGACCCTGGAGCACCACCGTTTTTAGCGGTGGGATATCCTTCACGGTGGGAATCTTGTAGTCGCCGAAGTGAAGCGTGGTTACGTGACCTTCATCGACCTGGAGCTGTTCCATCATTCCAAACCCAATGCCCTGAATGACGCCGCCGTCGATTTGTCCCTGGTGGCCAATGGGATTCATAATGGTTCCGGCATCATGGGCCGTCGTAAAGTTAAGCAGCGAGATCTCACCGGTCTGGGGATCCACGGAGACTTCGGCAATCTGTGCCGTAAAAGAAGTGACATGGGCCTGACCCGAGTCTTTATTGATCACCTGCTTGAAGATGGTTTTCCCGGCCCTGGATAACAGCCGGCTCCATGGCTCTCGTTGCTTGGTCTTCTTGCGTACGATATTTCTTCCAACGAGGGTGAGCTCGTCTCCAGGCCATCCCAGGACTTCCTCGGCCAGCCGGAAGAGCTCCTCCTTGGTTTGTCTCGCCGCTTCAAAGGCGGTTTTTGTGGCAGTGCGGGTTCCTCGGCTCCCACCAATGCCCGAATCGAACGGTGACGAGTCCGTGTCCAGGGTCTTGATTTGAATCTCCTCCGGACTGATGGAAAGCTCTTCCGCCACAATTTGCCGATGAGTGGTATAGGTCCCGGTGCCTTGTTCCACCACGCCCGTGTGGAGCACGACGGAACCGTCAGGTTTGAGCTCCACCGCAAGGGAGGTCTCCCCGCCGCCCGGCTTCCGCTCACCCATGGCAATGCCTCGACCGACATTGGGAGGTTTACGGGATCTGTAACGGGCGGCTTTCTCCGCAGCGCCCAAGGTTTCCTTGGCCCGTAGCTCTTCGTATTTTCCTCCTGTGAGCATGCTTTCTCCGGCTTCGATGATATTTTTTTGCCGGAAGTCAAGGGGGTCAATGCCAAGCCTTCGTGCGACGCAGTCCATGTGCGATTCCGCCGCAAAAAACGACTGGGGTTCTCCTGGAGCCCTCATCTGGCCGCCGGGCACGTTGTTCGTATAGATCCGCTTGACCGAGATGCGAGCGTGGGGACACCGATACCAGGCTCCACCCTGGGCGGCCCCGTTGATTACCGCTCCGGGTCTGAGGCCCCCATACGCTCCGCTATCGAAATAGGCCTCCATCCGATGAGCAACCAGGGTGCCGTCCTTCAACACTCCGGTCTTCATATGGAATATCGCTTTGTGACGAGGATCGCCCGCCATGAACTCCTCTTTGTAGTCCATGATCATCTTAACGGGGCGCCCGCTCTTCAGCGCCAGGAAATAGCAAATGGGCTCGTCCAGAGCCCCTCCCTTGCCGCCAAAGTCACCGCCGATGGATGCGGGATTTACCCGAAACCGCTCCGCGGGTATGTCCAGTGCTTCGGAGAGGCTTTCTTTTACGCCGTGGGGCGCCTTGCTTGAAGACCAGATTTGCACTCTTCCCTCGGGATCGATCCAAACGAGGCAACAGTGGGGTTCAATGAACGCCTGATGCACACGGGGAACCGTAAAAGTGTTTTCGACAATGATTTCGGACTGCCGAAACCCTTCTTCAACATCACCCCTTTCGTGAAGATCATGAACATAGGCATTGGAAGGCGTTTCCAGTCTCCGGGGCAGACCGGGATAGTTGTTAACGTCGGGGTGGAGAATCGGGGCATCGTCTTTCAAAGCCTCAATCGGATCCAAAACTGCCGGGAGCTCTTCGTATTCCACTTGAATAAGGTCCAGGGCCTCCTCGGCTGCTTGGCGGTCTTCCGCCGCCACCGCCGCCACCCTCTCGCCAGCGAATCGGACTCGATCCTGAGCGAGAATCGAGAGGTCTCTGTAGCGGCGCCCGTAAAGAATCCCGCGCACGTCACTGCCCGTGATGACGGCCCGCACCCCTGGAGCCGCCTCTGCCCGGGAGGTGTCGATGCTGACAATCCGGGCGTGGGGGTGAGGGCTGCGCAGGACCTTGGCCCAGAGCGTCCCGGGAAGCATCGCGTCAACGGAATACTTTTCTTCACCGGTCACTTTAGAAACCTCAGCCCGCGGAATGGAATGTCCAACGATGCGATACGACAATTTGCACCTCCTCCTGATCCGGTGACGGTAGACCCTATTGCATCCACCAGAAAAATTCAATGGATTTCACGAAGTCATCCCTGGTAAAAATTCCAAGTTCCGAGCCCCATATCTCAAACAAACCTAAATGCTCAAATGCCATACTCCAAATTTAAAACGTTGTCGTCTAGTAAATGTTTTGTTTTGTTATTTGAATCTGTTCGAGATTTCGGATTTGGAATTTAAAAATTCATATTGAGGCAATTCTATTGCAATCTTTCCTAGGTGAGAATACGCTCTAGAGTCGTCATGGATTCCAACCCAGAGACGGGCAGCCTGGAGCGCAAGACTCTATTCAGCATCGTTTGTGCCTCTCACCTGGTGAATCATTTCCAGACCTCGATGATGTCCGTCCTCTTCCCCCTCCTGATGCGGGACCTTGGGCTCAGTTACATGGAAATCGGCGTCATCAGCACCTTGCGGGGAATGGCGGGTCAGTTCCTGCAGGCCATGTACGGTTTTATTGTCCCCTTCGTGAAACGAGCCATTATCCTGGGTACGGGAAATTTCATTGTCGGGCTTTCCGTCATCGCGACGGGTTTTGCCTCGAGTTATTCCTTCGTTCTCGGCACGCGTATTTTTTCCGGTCTAGGTTCCAGCCCGCAGCATCCCGTGGGGTCCACCATGCTGGCTACCCACTACCCGGAAGCTCGCGGACGAACCCTAGCGCTTCACACCACGTCGGGAAGCATCGGTTCGTTGCTGGCTCCCATCACAGCGGGTCTATTGCTCATCCATCTGGATTGGAGAGCCATCTTCTGGCTCGTGGGTGGAATCAGTTTCTTGACCGGGGTGCCCTATTTTCTCTTCCGAGATGTGGTCCGGCCGGCCACCCCTCGGGAAACCCTCGGTGGCGGCAAAAGGGGCCGAGGCATTCAGGGATGGGAAGCGTACAAGGAATGTCTCAAGAATCGTAACTTCCTCGTGATTTCGCTGGTATTAATGGTTGGGGCCGCGGGTAGGGGAGGCGGAGTGAATACCACTTTTCTCATTCCCCACTTCGTCAATGATTTGAAGATTGACGTGACCTACGCGTCGTTTTTGTTCACCTTGCTTCAGTTGGCAGGGTTGGTGGCGCCATTACTTTGGGGTTGGGCTTCAGATCGAGTGAGTCGCGTTGGTACGATTCAATTGTCGCTGCTGGTATCGTCCCTGTCTACCATCTGGTTGGGTTGGGTTTCGAGCATGTCCATCTGGTTGCTGATGAGCCTGGCCTTTTACGGTTTGGCGGTTCACTCGAGGCAGTCGCTCACCCAGGCATTGCTTAGCGATATCGTAGAAGAGGGTTCCATCGATGCGGCCTTCAGCCTCTATTACGCCATCGGATTTATTTCCGGTCCCTTTTGGACGCTTCTTACTGGCTGGATGATGCAGAGGTATGGTTTTGGATACGCCTTCTCAGTCATCGCCGTTTCTTACCTGGTGGGGATGGTGTTGCTGCTGATGCTGCGTGACCCCCGGTCCGTGAGGGCGCAGACGTAAAAGTGGGTGTGGGCCGGTTTCAGCAGGCCGAGGAAATCGCGCTCAGTTATTCTTCCACAACGCTGGCGGTATTGCAGCAATCCGGGCAAGTTCCAAGTTTCCAGATATCCCGTTGCACCTGTTTCCACTGTTCCTCAGTGGAGATGTCATACTCAACGTCGAATTCATTACCACAGGCGGAGCATCGTTTCGGGTAGCTGATATGTCGAGACATAAGTCTCTCCTTTCAGACCGATTCGTTCCGCTGAAGGCAATTTTGACGCAAGAGACATGCCATACTGCCAACATTCCCTTCCTAAATTTGAGAATCATTGATTTTCTGGGTTATCAGTCTCCCTCCAATTTCAAGCGAATTGTTACTCAACAACATGGGTTGACATCCATGCCGACAAATTATAGAAGAGGTGTTTACTCTGCTCCCGGTGGTGCCTAAAATTTAGCGAAAAATTAGCTCTTCTCGGGGGCTGGATTACTAGTTCAGTCATAAAAAGGAGGTTTGCTTTATGCAGACAAACACAATCAAGCGGTATATGGTAATGAGCCTGTTCTCGCTTATTGCGCTTGTGGCGGTATCAATTATTCAGATTACCGATACTCATGCTCAAGGCAATGTCAATTTTGACGGTAAAACGGTCAGAGTTCTGGTTACCGCCGCCGCCGGTGGTGGCACCGATTCTGCCGGACGTGCGATGGCAAGGTTCATCACTCAGCAATTGCCGGGCAAGCCCTCGATTTTTGTCCAGAACATGCCTGGAGGAGGCGGGATCCTCGGCAATAATTACTTTGCAAAGAACGCAAAGCCGAATGGCCTGGATCTCATGCAGGCCTCTTCCTCGACAGTGACGCAGTTCAACCGGGGCGGCAAGCGAATTAAATACGATCCGCGTAAGTTCATCGGCGTCTCATCCATTAACCGTGGTGGAAGTCTCATGATGATTCGGAAGGATGCCAAGAAGCGTCTCTTGGACCCTAAGGCGCGGCCGGTCGTGGTGGGAGACCCCGACGGCAGCCGTAACTGGCTAGCAGGAGTGGTGTGGGGTGATGAGTATCTGGGATGGAACGTGCGCTACATTTACGGTTACTCCGGAACCTCGGAGATGGCGCTGGCATTTCGCCAGGGCGAAATCGAGATGATGGCCACCGCAAACGTTCCTATCGTCGAAGATCTGATCAAAGACGGTACCATCGAGATCATTGCGGTCCATGGGAGCCAACGGAGAAGGGATTATCCCAACATCAAGACCTTTCAAGAACTGCTTGGGAAAAAGAAGCCTACTGGTGTTTCGTGGCAGGCCTATCGCGTTTGGTCCTTGCCCTCCGAACTGGACAAGATGGTCTATCTTCCAGAGGGGACCCCTGCAAACATTGTCAAGGCCTACCGGAACGGTTTCAAAAAGATGGCAGAGAATCCCGACTTCANNGAAGCAACAACGAAATTCTTCGGCGAAGGTTGGATCACCCGTGACGGCAAAGCCACGGAAGAGCTCACGGTGGAAACCACGACCATTTCCGACGAAGTCCAGGACTTCCTGCGCAAAATGCGCAAGAAACGCGGTCTTCCTACCGGCTAACGAAATTCTCTCCTGATTGATATGCAAAGACTGGGTTGTCGGAGGCTTTAACGACTTAAAGCTTCCGCAATCCAGTTTGCCATGGTCGGTATGGTTTTTGGGGTGTGTCCCATGTGACCACCCGGATAAAATCGTGCGGTCTTAGGCTGACCATGCTCCAGCAGTAGATAATGATCCTGAATCGGAAACGTTGAATCCAGTAGCCCATTGACGCAGAGTAGCGAAGTACAGGGTCGTTCCAAAATTCCCTGATTCAATAACGATAGCTTGGGAGCGTACTCCACCCACTGTTCGAAAGTCTCCAGTCCAAAAGCGCTGGCGAGGGTTTCGGCAAACTCAAAGGGATACTCGCCATGCTGGGATTTCTCGATCCACTCTTTTTGGAACGCAAAATGAGCGCAGCCACCGTGGTTAATAGCTGCACGGATTCGATCCTTGTGGGTATGGGCCAGCTTGGTGGCCCAGTATCCCCCCGTGCTCAAACCCAGTACGCCCACACGTCCAGCGTCCAAGTCACTCCTCCTCTCGATCCAGTCAAAGATACAGTCCCACATCCTCTCCGCGTCTTCCGAACCGTGAATGGGCGCCTCTCCGATGCCCGGCATGTCGATGGCCAACATGGCGATGCCACGCTGCAGATAGGGCGTCCCTCGGCGGTCCTCTTTGAAAGTATCAATGCCGCCCCAGGTCACCAGCACCGGAAGCGGAGTGGGCGCGGATGGCTTTTGCAACAATCCAACAATAGAATTTCCTTCACCGGGACGTCCGTGGAAAGGCATCTCCACCCGTTCCATGGAAGGGTCAAAATACCGCGACGCTTTCAAATAATTTTCATTGCATCTCAAATAGGCTGCCCTTTTCCCTTTGGAATTGGTGGTGGGGTAGCGTGCAATACGAAGGTAATTATAGGCTTTCAAATAATGTTCTTTAGCCTTGTCTCCATTTCCTTGTTCTTCCGCCCGTCGTGCCTCGTCCTCGTGGGGTCCGGCCAATTTGGCGAAGGCTTCCGCCCACCGGTCACGATCCATAGCGGTTAAAGTTGTAAAGGCCTGTTCGATCTTATTGTGGTCGGTGAATTCGAAAGGATTGCGCGACACCTTCGATCGCCCGAGCATGATCTGTCTCACCTCTTCAATGGATCGGATGTAGCGGGTGATCTGTGACTGGGCCATAACGGAAATTCTCTATGATTTGAACGCTATTGTTGACCGGTTAACAACGGGTTAAATTGGCCAGCCTTCTTCCGAGACATCTACCCGATTTCCCTCGGGGTCCTTGATCCAGCTTTCAGCGATGGCTCCGGGGACATTTGCGTTAGCCGTGGTCTGCGCGCTTTCCTCAATTGCCTTGACGCTCTCTACCTGGAAGCCGAAATGGTTAATTCCCCAGGGAAGCCTCGGGCTGTTGATCAGGGCTATATCTACAAATCCATCCGATAGATATATGGTGCCATTGGGCCCGCGGGTTTTTTCCTCTAGGTGGAATATTCTTTTGTAGTATTCTGCGGCCTTGTCCCTGTCCTGTACGTTGATTGCGATATGCCGGATCCTGGGTTTCTCCATGTGTTCCTCCCTCGTCCATTTAATTCATTTATCAATCATCAAGGAAGACGTTCCATGGCTTCGGCGACTCCCGCGCGAAAAATGGCAAAGAGCTCGAGGGATTCCCTAACAGCTTGGAGTGCCAGCGCCTCTTTTTCCCCCGTCGCAAAGCTCGCTAAGACAGGTAAAAACATATCGCTGTGTTCTTCGTCGGCCTGTCGGTGAACTTTGAAGTTGTGGAGCTGGTCCCACCCCAACCCTAGGTCATTTTCCCAACGCCGGCCCATACGAGTGGAATGTCCTCCACCCTGATCGGCCAGCAGCCGATCGTCGTTGGTCCATTCCGTCACCGTTAGGGCGGCCAGTCCCTCAATCCAGCTCTTTGCCCTGGTAATCCACGCCCAGGCATACAAGGTGGCAAAGGTAGTGGAGATGGGCTGGGCTTGTAGAACGTCCTCTGGAGTCAAGCCGATGGCTTTACCCTGGCGCACGATGAGATCCAAGTGACCGAAATCGGAAAAACGATCCTTAATGACTTCTCCATATTCATGTTGGAGGATCTTCTGTTTTACGGCCATTTCAGGACAGTTTGCCGATACGTGAGCCCAGCAGTCACGCCGATGGCGTATATAAAGGCCCAGTTGGGTCAGCATCAACTGGGCCCTTGGAATGGTCATCTTAACGGAGAAATAACGATCAAGTTGAGGCCCCCGCATATGATCCCGCACCATAGTGCCGATACTCTGTCTCCATTCCGTAATGTCCATCGGGATGTTTCCGGGGTTCCGGTTTACCAAACTAGTCCTATCGACTAGGTTGACGTGCCCTGCTGCTGAGACAGGAAGTGGTTCACAATCTCCTCTCCAGTCGCGCGCCACACGCCCGCGTGGGAGCAAATATACTCCAGGCCTTTATCCAGAGCGTCAATCCGGTGGGGTAGGCCGATCAAAAAAGGGTGCAGGGAGAAGGCGACCACCCGACCCGATTCCTCGGACTCGCGGTACAGCACGTCGAAAGCGCGTTTGATCATGCGCTCGAAGTCGTCCGGGGTGTAATAGTACCTATTGAAGGCTTGCAGGTCGCTGACCCCGGCCCCGTAGGGCATGGAGACCAATGGCTTCCCGCCGATATCCATTAGCACCGGCTGATCGTCGTTGTCCCAGTCGACGGTATAGCTACAACCCTCCTCCACTAGGATGTTAACGGTGTTCCATGTTTCCTGCCGGCCGGCGCCAAGCCAGCCCTTGGGCTTTTTCCCTGTGGCCTTCTGGATCCGTTCGAGGGTATCGTGAACGATGCGGGTGGCCTCTTTGTCCGAATCCACATCAATCAGCCGCCGGCTGTTGGTCTCACAATGGCCCATCATCTCCCAACCGTGATTCAAACACTCCTCCACGACCTCGGGGCACATGTCGCATACGTTGCTATTCAAAGCCACGGTGCCCCTCACGTCGTATCGCGCCATGACATCGATCATTCGAAAAACAGCGACGCGATTGCCGTAATCCCGCCGTCCCCACGCCGAGACATCGGGGATGTGATTGACCCCTCCGGGTATTTTCTCATCCAGGGGAAAGTATTCGATGTTGGGAACCACGTAAAACGCGACGCGCGCCCCGCCAGGCCAAGTCAGCTTTGGTCTGTCTTTAATAGTTTTATAAGAAAAAGGGCCGTAGGGTTGTGGTTTCATCTTGAGCGACCTCACCAACGATAAAAGCCTATTCGAGCTGAAAAGACTCGGTCCGCCTGCACCCATATCAAGACGCTGAACAGGCTGTCAAGGTGGTGGCTTAAACCGCCTCAATGAGATCTATGCGGGATTAATACTCCGCGCCAATAAGGCAATTTCTCGGATCGATCGACATTTAAAACACATTTTTCGTGTAAGAAAACCGTGGCACGCTCGTATATTAACGTAAAGCTTGGGGTTGTAGTCTCTAACGTTATATGTTCGCTTTCCGGGCTGGTTATGAGAGGGTTCGTTACAATAGGGCTTCGTAATCTCGTTCAACCGAAGAGAGGATCCGGCAGGGGTGCAACCCTGGCTCGATGGGGACTCCTCATAATTGCGATACCAGCCCTACCGGCGTGTATCACGGCGAAAAGCGTTTCTCTGAAGGTGGACCCTCGGTTTCTGCCGCCGAGCCCCATTCAGGTACCACTCACAGTGGGAGTCTATCATTCCCCTGAGTTCAGCCATTATGAGCACTCCGCTCTCCTCACCGAACAAATGCTTATCTTCCCGGTGGGAAAGGCATCCGTCGAACTCCTGGAAGGACTATACCCAACCCTCTTTGCTCGAACCGTAAAGCTCACGAGGCGGGCGCCATTGCCCACAGGTGCACCGCCGATTGCGGCGGTGCTCGAAACAAACATTGATACGTTTGCTATCAAAGCCCGCCCATTTGTTGGAAACCGCACTCTATGTTGGGCGGAGATCATCTACCGCTTTAACGTTTATACTCCGGGTGGCCAGCAGCTGTTCTCGTGGCGCGTGCGAGGGGTTGGTGAGCGCTCCGGTTTGCAACATCAATCAGGTCTCTTCACCGAAGCAGTCGAGCTCGCCATGCGCGATGCAGCGGAAAGGTTTCAAACGAGTTTTTTTGATGTTCCTGAAGCCCGCCGGTGGATTCGAGGACTCCCTGCGAAAAATGTCAACGTAGGACACGATAAGCAGGTCGAGTTAAACGAACAGCAAACGGTTTGGGGCGTATTCCAGGACGTGGTTGCCGCCTCCGTGAAAATAGGACGCGATCCCAGGGCGCCAGGCGTCCTGTCTGCGGAGGTCAAGGTGAGAAATGACGCGAACCGACGTCTATTCGTACGGCCATGGGACTTTACCCTTGGGTTCCAGGGAGGTCAGATCGCGCGAGTTACTACCGCGACCGCGCTTGCCTCTTCGGCGACACCACATAACACGAGGGTACCGCCACTCGGCTACGGACCTGCCTATGCATTCGCCGGACCGGCGGGATTTGCCGTCGGTAACCTGATCTCAATATTTATCAACCTGGCTGCAATGGACGCAGAGAACCGCCGGCTTAATGAGGCCTTTGCGGAGTATAGAACAGAAGCCTTTAGAAACGTAACGCTGTGGCCGGGAGAGTCTGCTGAGTTTGTGGTCCATTTTCTCACTAACCCCGATTTGTGGAGGCCAGACGAACTTACGGTGCCAGTGGTGGATCTGGACACGGCCACCCGATACACTGTCCGGCTTCGAGTGCGCTAAAAATGGAGGGTTTACCATGAGCGTTAGATCCAGTGGCAACTCTTACATGGGACGGTCAGGCTTAAACGCACATTCAATGATGCTCATTTTTGTAATGAGTATCTTCCTGGGCTGCGCGCAGCCAACTGCCCTAACCACTGGCCCATTTGCTAATACCAACCGTATTGACACCGAACTGAAGCGTGGGGTTTCCACCAAGAGTGACGTCGAGCGCCTCCTAGGTAAGCCAAATGGGAAAGGCGCAGCGATGATGCCGCCAACTCAAACAAAGCGGGGTGACATTTGGGTCTATTATAATTCTCAGACAGGTACACCACGCACCTCTCCCGGCAAACCCATAAGGGTCGAAGTGGACTCACAGGACCAGATGATCATAGTATTTTTTGCAGGCGACATATTTGACGGCTATCAGTGGTTTCTACAAACGACTACGGGTGCTGGAAGGGCGAGGTTACGGCAATGATGGACTCATTGAGGATGTTTCGTAAGTCGCTTATGTCTCGTGTGTTGACGTATATAATGTTTTTGCCCGTCGCCGGTTGCTCCATTGCATTTGATTTTGGCACGCCGGCAAATGTTGCCCAGCTTGACAACCTCCGTCGAGGTGCCTCTAGCGTTTCTGACGTTCGAAGTCTCTTAGGCGAGCCACGGGGGAAGGGGGCCGTTCGCCTTCCGGTGGGGTACCGAAAGCTATTGCTATACGACTCGGGTCGGTTCGATCAAAACCGCAGTCAAGTCCGATACTTAGTGGTATTCCTGGACGGTGAGACTTACGACGGATACTACTGGTTCGATGTGGACACGAAATACGAGGAAAGCCATGGCATGCAACCTTAAAAATGAGACTTTAATGCGGAATGATCGGCGCGACTGGCCATCCTGGGCGTTTAAACGAATGCCGCTATTTATTTGGCTAATGCCGATGCTAGGTGGCTGCGCTATCGATATGAATATTCATGTGGGACGTCGGCCCAACCTTGAAATAATTGAGCAGCGGTTACGTCCAGGCCAGTCTACATCGGATGATGTGCTTGCGGCGCTCGGGCCGCCTCGTGGCAAGGGCCGTGCGATGCTTCCCATCGACCCCGTGCAAAGGGACATGTGGTCGTACAGTTATCTACAGGCTGCCGTGCAAACGGGCGGGGAAACCCAGGGTGATATGAGAACTCTCATTCTGTTCATTTACTTCGAACAGGACAGGTACATAGGTTACATGTGGTTCTCCAGCCTTGCCGATTAAGGCACTTCAAAATAAAAAACGGCGGCCGGGTGTCGGCCGCCGTTACATCGTTGATGGTCGGTGCTAGCGTACCGCTATCTCGCGCCGCAAGGATTCTTAGCGGCACAAGGATTTTTGGCCGCGCAAGGATTCTTAGCGGCGCATGGATTGCTCGCGCCGGAAGCCATGGCGGTCTTGGGCAGGTCATTCGCCGAACCCCACTCGGCCCAGGAGCGGTCGTAACTGCGGACCCTGGGATATCCCAATACCCTCAGGGTGAAGTAGGAGTGAGCCGCCGCCCGTCCGTCCTGACAGTGAACAACGATATTTTTATCCTTGGTTACGCCCTTGCTGGCAAAGTGCCGGCTCAGGTCGTCCGCGGATTTCAAGGTGGCGTTTTTGGCAAGGTTCTTCGACCAGGGGATGTTGTTGGCCCAGGGGATGTGGCCTTTGTTGAACGCCGCCGGTGGACGGACATCGATGACAACTACATTGGCGTCATTCTGCCGCTCAACGATCCAATCCGCCGAGGCGATTCTCCTCGGGGTATAATCAATCGGAAACTCGGCCTTCCGGACGCTGGGAGCAGCCGTGACGACTTTGCGCCCTTCCTTCTCCCACTTGGGAAACCCACCGTTTAGAATCGCGACGTTCTGCTGCCCAAAATATTCCAGCATCCAAAACAGACGCGAGGCACGAAAGCCACCGCGGTCATCGTAAAGGATCACACGGGTATCTTTGCCGATCCCTTTATTCCCGAGCATTGCGGCCAATTGATCCGGTGGAAGGAGTTCCGCCTTGATGCGGCTCTTCTTGTTCACGACGTCGTTGTAGCCGAGGTGAACGGCGTTGGGATATGTCCCTTACGGTAGGCAGCTCTGTCTCTCACATCGACGATGCGTACGTTAGAGTCATTGATGAGCTTGGCCAGCTGGTCCGTTTCAACCAGCAGATTTGAATTAGCGTATCCCGCGGCAAAGCCAAGACTTGAGGTCAGGGCTAACGCCATAACGAGACTTAGTGTCATTGCAAATTTTCTCGCAATCATGTTTTTTCTCCCATGAATTTAGACTTGGTTTCAGGTGTATGCTGTGCCTGTTTTTAAAGACGAAAATAACTTCTGGCAAGGTGTTTATTTCTATAGGGGGAAATTATAACGACTTTGGCCTGGAAGAAGTTCCCGAATTTTTATTAAACTAAGTTAGGGTAATCAAACCGATAACTTAGGCACACCCGTCCGGCGAAATTTCCCTGCAGTCATGCAAAAAAAGTTTGGAGGGCTTACAATAAATACCCGCGTATGCGGAGCGTATGAAGGGAAACTACGCTAGTTCCAGTCATGGCCAAGGGAACATCAGGGTTTTGACCTGATCGAATGAGGCGTGGTTGGTCATGTCCACATGCAGGGGAGTGACTGAAATAAACCCTTCGTGGACGGCTACGCAGTCCGTACCGTCCTCGTGGGCAAATCCCAAATCGTCACCGCCGATCCAATAGTATTTCTTCCCTCTGGGATCCACGCGCTCCACCACGTTTTCCGCGTAGTGTCTTTTACCCTGACGGGTGAGGCGCCAGCCTTTGATCTCCTTGGCGGGCAGGGGAGGAACGTTGACATTGATCAGGGTCCCTTGGGGCAAGCCTATTTCCAAAATACGCTTGGCCAGCGCCGTGGCAAAGTCTGCAGCGACTCCAAAAAAATACTCCTTTTGCGCGACCAGCGATACCGCGAGGGACGGAATTCCCAGGATGGTTCCCTCGATGGCAGCCGAGACGGTGCCGGAATAGATAATGTCGTCCCCAATATTTGGACCTTTGTTGATGCCAGAGACCACCAGATCGGGCTTGTACGGGAGCAAACCGGTAAGGGCCAGTTTAACGCAGTCGGTGGGGGTACCGTCGACAGCATAACGCCGTGGTCCCAGTTCCTCGACTCGAAGCGGCCGGTGCAAGGTCAGCGCATGACTCATGGAGGTCTGTTCACGGTCCGGCGCCACGGTATAGATTTCGCCGACCACCTCAAGGGCTTTTTCCAGGGCGACGATGCCCTCCGAGCGAATGCCGTCGTCATTGGATACCAGTATTCTCATGGGATCATTTCACCAGAATATAGCCCGTGGGACAAGCCGCAAACAAATCTCATGGCTTGGACCGATCCCCCGGGGTCACTCAGCTTGCAAGCACCTTGGGCAAGAGGGGTTCGAGCTCTTTTAGCGGCTTCTCAATGCTCTTGACGGCCTCCAGCCAAAATTCCTTCGACTCGAGGTCCCGTCCAAGGGTCTGTCTTGCGATGTTCTCCGGCGTGTCGCTTCCCGTGAGACGCAAAAATTGCTCGTATTTGGGGAGAAACCCCGCCCCTTCATTCTCGAACATGGCAAACAAACCGCGGCTCAAGAGAAATCCAAAGGTGTAGGGAAAGTTATAAAAGGTGACTCCGGAGATGTAAAAGTGAAGTTTCGAAGCCCAAAAATAAGGATCCTCTCCTCCCTCTTCCAGGACGTCGCCTAAGACGCGCCGCTGTGCGGTGGCCATCAGCTCCTTCAAGCGGCTCACGCTGACTTCACCTTTGGATCTTTCCTCGTACAGCGCTTTTTCAAACTCGTATCGGACGGGAATGTCCAGGAGATAAATAGCGCTGTGACCCGTCTCCATATCCAGGACCAGCGCCTTCTGTGCATCGCTCAAAGAGGGATTTTTCAGCATACCGCTAGTCAAAATCAACTCTCCAAAAGTGGAGGCCGTCTCTGCAAGCGTCATGGGTCCTCGTCTGGCGTACGGTCGCAGGTCACGCATGACGTTGCTGTGAAAGGCGTGTCCGGCCTCATGGGCCAGGGTTACGACATCCCCCATGGAACGATTGTAGGTCATAAAAATGCGGGATTCTTTTGTCAGCAGAGATCCCGTGCAAAACCCCCCGGGGCGCTTGCCCAGGCGAGGCCGCCAATCGATCCAGTTCCGTTCGATCATGGACCGGAAGAATTTTCCTAAAGCAGGATAGTCCTGGTCGAAGGAGCTTTGCACAAGGTTCTTGGCCTCATCCCAGGAGAGCTCCCCCTGGCCCGCAATGGCGAGGGGGGCCCCCAGATCATACCAGGAGATTCGCTCGGTCTTCATGGCCCGGGCCTTGAGACGGAGTATCCTCCGGGGCAGTTCCAACTCCGAGTGGACGGCATCCATCATAGTGTCGAGGGTTTTTTGGGTGATCCCCGATTGGAACAACGCAACATCGAGGAAGTGCTCTACTCGTCGGTGTCGGTTAAGAGTCAGACGGGTGCCGGAAATACCATTGAGGGCAGCCGCAGCCGTGTCTTCCACCCGCTGCCAAGCAAGGTTACCCGACTCGAAGGCTTCCTTTCTAATATCGCGATTGGGGCTTTCCATGAGAGAGCGTCGCTGGGAGACCGGTAGACGCTCTTGCCTGCCGTCCGGGTAGGTCATATCGAATTCGAGTTTTCCAGATAGGGTGTCGTAGAGTCGCCCCCAGGCGTTGATACCGTCCACCGCCAGATCGGTGGCGAGAATTTCTTCATCGCGGTCCATCCTGTGAAAGGCTTCCTCCTGCAGGCGTTTCAGATAATGCCCGGCGCCACGAAACCGATCAGACGAACTTAGCATGGAGAAAGTGTCGGGAGAGGCGTCTTTCACCGCCCGGAGCAACTCAACCCTGAGCTTGGCAAACTCCGCTCTCATAAGGGACAGGGCCGCTTCTTCCATGAGGTAGCCCTCGTTTCTCGCGTCCGCGGAGGATAAACATGCAATGTAAGATCCCAGGTGGGAAAGACGCACCTGGAGATCCTCGTTTGTTTCCAGTATTTCGGACCAGGAGTCCAACGACTCACGGGTCAGGACGGGTAATCGTCCGGCCCTGTTCCGGAGCGAGGCGATGTCTGTTCGTAACGACTCTTTGAATTGTTTCATCTCGGGACCGTTAAAGGCGGGAAAATAGCTGGTCAGGTCCCAGTCCATTGTAACGTTAATGTCGTCTGCCATAACTAGAATCGTTCCTTTCAATTGCTGTCAAAGAGGCTACCTGCCTTAATCGCCTGTGTAAAGATCGAACCCCATTCCAGTTGCCTTTTTGTTTCCGGGTCTTACTTTGCTCCACTGGGTTTCCTCAGGACTGCCTCACGGAGCTTGCCTTGCTCTCCTCGGGGAGCGAGCCTCGGTTCGGCCGAGCTCACCGTCGAGGGCCGGCCGTGGGCAAAAGGTTTGTGAATATCCGAACCTGCACGCTCGATGCCCACGGCCTAACGTCTCGTTCCCCTTCGTCGCATGGTTCGAAGCGGGCGCAGGGGGCCTGCACTGAAGAAGGGGAGACGTCCGATACTGGAGGTTCACACAATATGGCATTCCAGATCGATTGACGGAGCCTCGTGGCACAGACCTATCGGCTCCCGCTGAAGGGCAGGTCCCCGAGCCCGCTGTTATTTCGGTGAAGTAGATTTCCTGTCGGGAAACCACTGAAGCGAAGGGTAATGGCTTCCAGGACGGCACATTCAATTCGCAAATAATTGGGGTACAGGTCTCATGGTCGTTGAGAGGCAAAGGCTCTCATCTTGACATTGAAGTTTCTTCTCACCTAGAGTGCCTTGAGAGTTCTATATGAGGAGGATCCAATTATGGCAACATTGTCCTACGCTACTGTAAAGGTTGAAAAGGAAGACGGGATTACATGGGTGATCTTGAATCGCCCGGAAAAGCGCAATGCCATGAACCCCCAGCTCCACTTTGACATGCTGGATGCGATTACCGAGCTCGAAGTGGATGATGAGACCAAGGTGATGGTCTTGACCGGCGCCGGGGACAGCTGGTGCGCCGGGCAGGATTTGCGGGAATACTTTCGCGGGTTGGAAAACAACCCCAAAGAGCGCAGGCGGGCCGGTTGGTCCAGCCAACAGTGGCGCTGGCAAAAACTCTACATGTTTCCAAAGCCCACCATTGCCATGGTGAACGGTTTTTGTTTCGGCGGCGCGTTCACGCCGCTGGTGGCCTGCGACTTTGCTATCGCGGCCGAGGAGGCCATCTTCGGGCTTTCCGAGGTCAACTGGGGCATCCTTCCCGGCGGCCTGGTGACCAAAGTCGTCTCGGACATCATGAGCTATCGTGACGGGCTTTACTACTGCATGACCGGGGACAGTTTTGACGGTAAAAAAGCCGCCGAGCTCCGGCTGGTGAACTATGCGGTGCCGCGAGCACAATTGCGCGAGGAAACGATCAAGCTGGCCAAGAAACTCATGGAGAAAAATCCCTGGGCGTTAAAGGGCTGCAAACAGGCCTTTAAAACGGTCCGCACCATGGATTATGCCCAGGCGGAGGACTATCTCTCTGTGAAGAGTATGGAGATCAGGGCGACGGATAAGGAGAGGGGTCGTGAGAAAGGTATGCAGCAGTTCCTCGATGACAAATCCTACCGTCCTGGATTGGGAGCCTACGACCGAAATAAATAACTTTCGGAGATTTCTGACTGCCAGGGAGGGGTGTGCGATTGGAATTTGACCTGCCGGAAGAGATACAGCTCATCAGACAGACCGTAAGGGACTTTATAGACCGTGATGTCATTCCCCTGGAACGGGAATTCCGCCCTGAAGGCGAGGAGATGCCCGAGCATCTTCTAAGGCCGCTTCAGGAGAAAGCGAAGGCCCTGGGTTTCTGGCACCTGGACGTTCCCAAGGAATACGGCGGGCCGGGTCTTGACCTGCTCACTCGCTGCGTCATCACGGAAGAGGTCTCCCGTACAGCGGCCATACCTTTCCGTAGCAATGAATTGTTTGGTCCGTCGGTTCGTCCGGTCATGTTCCACTGCAATGACGAGCAAAAGGAACGGTTTCTCTTCCCCGTGCTGAGAGGTGAAATGCGGGTCTGTTTCGCCCAGACCGAGCCCGACGCGGGGAGCGACCCTGCCAATATGAGAACCCGCGCTGTACAGGACGGCGACCATTTTGTCCTGAACGGCACCAAGCGGTTTATTACCGGCGCCGGGAGGGCGGACTATGCCCAGTTGATCGCCGTCACCGACCCGGAAAAAAAAGCCCGTGGCGGTATCACCTGCTTTATGGTGGACATGAAGAGTCCGGGGGTGATCCTCGAACGCCAGTGGCCCACCATGATGGGGGATGCCCCCTGGCAAATTGTCTTTGACAACGCCAGAGTCCCAGCAAAAAACATCATTGGAAATCTAGGACAGGGATTTGCCCTCGGGCAGAACTGGATCCAGGAAGGGCGCATCAAAGGACATGGCGCCAGGCCCCTGGGTATCGCCCAGCGTGCCCTGGACATGATGATCGAGTATGCCCACAACCGGGTCACCTTCGGTCAGCCCCTGGCGGAACGTCAGGCCGTGCAATTCATGGTGGCGGATTCTGCTACGGAGCTCCATTCTGCGAGGCTCATGGTTTATGAATGCGCGCGGCGGAGCGATCGCGGTGAGGACGTGCGGAACCTTTCGTATATGGTCAAGATCACCTGCACGGAGATGGCCAGCCGGGTAGTGGATCGTGCTATTCAGGTGCACGGCGGTGTCGGCCTTACCAAGGATCTGCCGCTGGAATGGTGGTACCGGCAGCTGCGCAGCATTCGGATCACCGAAGGGGCCACCGAAGTGCTACGTTGGCGTCTGGCACAAAACCTCATGAGGAAACGCCGATAACTTAGAGACATAAATTCGAAGCACGAAATCCGAAACTCGA